>Ga0310838_1000616_pt1 | contig 28720 bp, 27 predicted proteins | sample SM_ome_6_FD_202241 | JGI IMG/M metagenome (GOLD analysis project Ga0310838, IMG submission 202241) | Sorghum-adapted microbial communities enriched on stacked mutant (SM) sorghum from Joint BioEnergy Institute, Emeryville, California... ...
CCAATGAGAATGCCAATGGCCTGCTACGGGAGTTCTTTCCCAAAGGACATGATTTCGCCACTGTTACTGACGAGGAGCTTTCGAGGGCTGTTCACCTCATTAACAACCGCCCTCGAAAATGCCTGAACTGGAAATCTGCTCACGAAGCATTCATGGATGAGCTGTCGCATTTAGCTTGACAATCCGTCATGCATAAAAGCCGTTGACATAGTAATATTATGAATAGTAATATTATGACCATCATAAGGAGTGGAGGTTTTCCAGATGGCCAGACAACATAACCGGCTGGGGTTCATCATTGCCGGACTCTTGCTCGGCATCTTCGCGGCGGCGATTGACAACACGATCGTCGCGACCGCCATGGGCACCATCGTCTCCGATCTCGGCGGTCTCGAGAAGTATGTATGGGTCACCTCGGCCTTTCTGGTGGCCGAAGTGGCCGTAATGCCCATTTTCGGCAAGCTGTCGGACATGTACGGCAGGAAACGGTTCTTCGTGCTGGGCATCTCCCTGTTCCTGCTCGGCTCGATCCTGTGCGGAACGGCGCACAGCATTGTGTCGCTCAGCATCTACCGCGCGATCCAGGGAATCGGCGGCGGAGCGCTGATGCCGATCGCCTTCACCATCATGTTCGACGTCGTGCCGGTGGAAAAACGCGGCAGCATGGGCGGCTTCTTCGGCGCCGTGTTCGGGGCCTCCAGCCTGATCGGTCCGCTGCTCGGCGCCTGGCTTACGGATTATGCCACCTGGCGCTGGATTTTCTACATCAACGTGCCGATCGGCCTGACGGCGCTGGCGCTGATCCTCGCCAATTATCACGAGTCGTCCGACCACGCCAGACAGCGGATTGACTGGTGGGGCTCCGCCACGCTTGTCAGTTCCGTCGTCTGCCTCATGTTCGCGCTTGAGCTGGGCGGGGAACCTTTCGCGTGGAATTCCTCCGTCATTGTCGGATTGTTCGCGGCGGCCGCCGCTTTCATGGCCGTCTTCCTGTTTGTGGAGACGAAGGCCGCGGAGCCGATCGTGTCGTACGCGATGTTCCGGGAGCGGCTGTTCGCGTCGAGCATCCTGACCAGTCTGTTTTACGGCGCGGGCTTTATCACCTTCGCCATGTACATCCCCCTCTATGTGCAAGGGGTTACGGGCGGCTCGGCCACCAATTCCGGGCTGATTCTGCTGCCGCTCACGCTCAGTTCGGTGGTGTCGTCGCAGATCGGCGGGTTGCTCGCGGCGAAAACTTCTTACCGGAATATTATGCTTTTCTCGGCGCTGGTGTTCGGAATCGGCACGTTCCTGCTCGGCAGCCTCACGCCGGATACGCCCCGATGGATGCTGACGGTCTTCATGATCGTCGCCGGCCTCGGCGTCGGATTCTCGTTCTCGGTGCTCGGCATGGCGAGCATCCACAGCTTCGATATGCGGCAGCGGGGCTCCGCCAACTCGACGCAGGCGTTCGTCCGCACCCTGGGGATGACCGTGGGCCTCACCATCTTCGGCATCATTCAACGGAACGAACTGGCAGGGAAGCTGAGCGGCGCTTTCGGCGAAACGTCCGGCGGCGCGTTCGGCAATGTGCGCGAAGTGCTGAGTCCCGAGCGGCGGGCGTCGATCCCCAAGGAAGTGATGGACGTGATCACAGGCTCCCTCTCCTCCTCGATCGCGGCCATGTACCAGTGGGTGCTCGTGCTGCCGGCTCTGGCGTTCATCACGATCCTGTTCATGGGCAATGCGCGGATGATCATCCCCGGGAAAGAGGCGCGCGGGGAACGGAAGCCGTCCAACGCGGCCGTGAGCGTGGATAGCCGATAACCAACTCAAACAAAAAAGATCCGCAGTGCGGAGCCATGCGTTGCATCCGTGCTGCGGAACTTGCATTCTGCTGTCTTATCGGGTCGGGATCCCGTCCCGTTCGCTGTAGCCCTCGGGCGCGTCCTCGCTCCACGTCTTGCCGCCGTCCGTGGAGTACCGTTTCACGCCGTCTTCCACTTTGACCAACAGGCTCTTTGCACCCAAGAGATTTTCAGGGCCGCCGATGCCGCCTTCCTGCACGCCTTCTCCCTTCCCTATGCCCCGCGTTTTGCGGTATTCCGCGGAATCGGGGACTTTGCCGTCTTTCACCTTCACGAACGAACCGCCTTCTCCCTTCCAGGGAGCTCTATTCCCGGGAGCTTCATTCCCGGGAGCTTCATTCCCGGGCGCTGCGTTCCCGGGAGTTGCGCCTCTCGTCTTCACGGCCTTGCCGTGCGCGTCCGTCGTCACGATCACGCGTTTCGGCGCCTCGGCGCTCCACGTCTTGCCGTCGTCGGCGGAATAGTACTTGACGCCGTCTTCGACTTTGACCCGCAGCGTCGTGAACGGACTGGATGCGGAGACCGATACGGCGCCGATGGCGGCGACGAGCGCCCCGCACGCGATCAATGTGCCGATTTTCTTGCCGATTGTCATCTTCGTGATCCCTCCAATCGTGATTGCAAGCAGCGCTGCCTTGGCAGGGATGATCGTAACCCGTCAACCTTTGGCAAACCTTTATCTCCGGATGAAAGGCTGTTTTCATGTTCCCTTAAGGTTGTCTAAAGGTCTCCGGCTTACAATCGGCCTTTAAAGCCACCGGACAACCGAAAATGGCGGTATGCCGTCTCCCCCATCCGCGTACAAGTCGTGGGAGAAAACGGAATTCCGGTTGCCGTCGAGGAGCGCAATTACAGCATGCTGTTCCTCGATGTCACGGAAATGTACGGCACGCTCGACGAGCTGCTCACGACGCTGGCGCTCGTCGGCGTCTGCACGCTGGTCGTGATCTTCGCCATCAGCTTGCATTTCGCCAACCGGGCGATCCGGCCGATCCGGGAAGCGTGGGAGAAACAGAAGCAGTTCGTGGCCGACGCGTCCCACGAACTGAAAACACCGCTGTCGATCATCCACGCGAATTGCGACGCCCTCGCCGCGAGCCGGGACGATACGATCGGGAATCAGATGAAGTGGATTGACTATATCCGGGGCGGCGCGGATCGGATGGCGAAGCTCGTCCATGATCTGCTGATCCTGGCGAGAACCGACGACGAACGTGCGTCGCCGCGCGATGTGCGGTTCAACCTCAGCGAAGTGATTGGCGAGGTCGCCCGGTCCATGGAGGCGGCGGCGCTTAGCAAAGGCCTCTCCTTCACCCGATCGATCGAACCGGACCTCATCGCCGTCGGCGACCCGGACGGCATCCGGCAGGCGGCGGAGATCCTGCTCGACAACGCGGTCAAGTATGCGAATCCGGGCGGGTGGATTTCGCTGTCGCTGATCCGGACCGGCCGGCGCGCCCTGTTTTCCGTCGCCAACAGCGGGCCGGGAATCGCGAAGGAAGACTTGCCGAGGGTGTTCGACCGCTTCTTCCGCGCCGACCGTTCCCGCACGCATCGGGACGGAAGCTTCGGGCTGGGCCTCCCGATCGCGCAGTCCATCATCCGGCGGCACGGCGGAGAAATCCGCGTCCGCAGCGAGGAAAATGTGTCGACCACGTTCTCGTTTTCGCTCACGGCCGGGTCGAACGTAGGATCGCAAATTTAAATCAACGTACCGCCCACAATATGGTAGAATTTCCTTGTAAAGTGAAAAAATCGGCTTTCTGGGGCGGTCGGCTAGCCTCCGTAAAGGAGGTGATGCCCGTGGATGTATATCAGGCGCTGTCGTTGATGATTGCATTTGCGACACTCCACCGCGTCAGGCTCACACGACGGCCTTCTTGTAAACGTTCGTCGCCCAGGCCAACGCGATGGCCAGCAGCGCGCCGATAACGGCGAAAACCAGGAGCACTTTCCCGTCCCATATGACGCCGTCGGCCAGCAGACGGGAGGCTTCGACCACATAGTAAAGCGGGTTCAGATGCGCCAGCGTCTGCTGCCACTTCGGCCCGAACGAACGAAACGCCGCGCACCGCCTCCACCACGGCCTTCTTGCCCCCGGTTCGCACCGTGAAGCTTTTTTTCGCAGTCCGCTCACCTCGATGGCATGCTGCAATTCGCTTCCCTCCCCGTTATTTCCGGTTCTTGAGCGCGATGACCGCGTTGCTGATCATGCCGAAGCCGAGGCCGATGACACCGCCGATCAGGACGCCGACCAGCGTAAGCTCCGGTCATGCGCGAAGATGGCTGAAGGGTTTGTTCCGGTATTCCGCGGTTTTAAAATATTGCGATTGCGCATCGAGGAACTGCCGGACGCGTACGATGTGTTCTTCGGCGTTCCGGCGAAGTGCGCTGCGGTTTGCGGCAAGCAGGATCGTTATCTGCACGTCCGTCTTGGTTCGCGCGGAACGCATGCCCCGCTCCAGCGCGGCGCGCTCATGCGCGACGCGCTCGATCCAGTCGATCATGCCCGGCGCATGGGCGCGCAGATAGGCCATCTCCTCCGGCGCCAGCTTCCGGCCGCTCTTGAAGATGTCGATCAACAGTTTCACGCGGGGATTGTCCATCCCCTGACGCGCCTGCGCCGCCTGCATTTCCGAGAGTCGCCGCAGCATCGTTTCCCGCACGGATGTCTTTAAGTCCGCGGGTTCCTTTTTGGCCCCGGCCGCATCGCCATCTGCCGCGCGCTTCGGCGTCGCCCGGAACGGGAACATGGACGGGTTTGGAGCGGTTCCGATTTGCATTGGGGTTCACCTCACGATTCCGGGTTTTGCCGCGCGGGACGGAAAAGGGCTTCGAACATCGCTTTGCCTTTTCGCTCCAGCCAGTCGTCGGTCTGCGCCGCTGACCGATGAATAAACGAAATGCCGGACTCCCGCTTCCCGGGCCGCTTCGATCACGTTTCTGCCCAGCCGCAGCTCTTCGGCGGCCGAGGCGTCGCTCGGGCTCCAGTCGGGCGGCTGCACGCTGAAGACGCCGTACACGTCCCGCATCGCGGCATCCAGCGACGCGCGGTCCCCCATATCCCCCGCGACGACCTCCGCGCCGGCCTGCGCCAACGCCCGCGCCGCCCGGCTTGAAGGATCGCGGGTCAATGCGCGCACTTGCCAGCCGTCGGCCAGCAGATGCGTCGCCGCCGCTCCCCCGTGTTGACCGGTGGCTCCCGGCACCAGAATCGTCTTCTTCGGCAAGTTCATGCGCCTCCTTCCGCGGTAAGGCCGGGAATATCGCGCCATCCTCCTCCAGATGCGTCAATGGGGCAAAAAATGGACTGCGGCGCGCAATGAATAAGCCGGTCATGCCATGGAACGGCATGACCGGCGTTTGATTCGGGCGGCCAAGGCCGGGCTTCTCTTCAGTAAAGCAGATTGAACATCCATCCGCTGGTCTGCGGAGGCATCACCAATTGCAGCGACGCCTGGTAGAGCGCGAACTGCTGCACCTGGCGGGCCTTCTGGTTCAGCAGGCTGCTGGCCGGAACTTCGTTGTACCGCGCCGCCGCCGAGGACAGACGATCCGCGAGGCCGAGATTGCCGCCGATCGCCTTCGCCGTCCAGTCGAAATTCGCGCTCAGACTCTTCTCGAGCTGCTTCTCATCCAGCCGGAGCGTGCCGTCGCCGTTCCGGATGATGCCGATCCGCTCATAGGTCGCCGAGCCGACGATCGCATCCAGGCTTCTCCGGACCGCAGCGTTCATGATCCCGTCCGCCTCCCGGAGACGCCGGTACATCTCGTTATAGCCCGCCACGAGATCCTTGACTTGCGCGATGATCCGGCCGGTGTCCGGCTTAACCTCAATGCTCACGGCTTCGTCCGTCACCGCGTGCAGCGTCGCCGTCACTTTGCCTTGCTCCAGCTCGATCGTGTTCGACTGCGACGTCTGCGCCGGCCCTCCGTTCACGCTGTAGGACGCGTTGGCCGCCTGCTGCGTCACGTTCGCCGCGCCCGTCGTCGACATCGCGTTGCCGGTCACGTCTTCGACCTGGAACGCGCTGTCCGTTCCGGTCTTGTCGGCGCTCAGCTCCAGCCTCTTCTTGCCGGACTCCTTGTCCGTCACAATCGACGCCGTCACGCCGGTCTTCGCCGCGTTGATCGCGTCCCTCAGCCTGGTCAGCGCCTGATCGTTCGTATCGTCCTCGTGGATGAAGACCGACACCTTCGTCGTCTTGCCGCCGACCGTGATGTTGAACGCGTTGAGCCCATGGTCTGCGACGGACGCGTCCGATCCGGACAAGAGCGTCCCGCTGTTCTTCTGCGCGGCCGCAAGCGCGTTCACCTTCACGTCGTAGGTTTTGCCCGCGGCTCCGGCCGCCGCGGTTGCCGCAACCTTCGCGCTGTCCGACGATTTCACCGTCCTGGCCTGAAATGGCGAATCGTTCTTCTGCAGGAGATGCTGCGCCGATTCCTGCATGTTCCGGGCAGCCTTCAAGAAGTTCGCGATTCCGGTTGCGGCAGTCTTGATATATTGCTCATACGGCTTGCTGTGCAAGACATATTTTGCGAAGAATGACGAATTCGCGCTGTGGTTGCCGATTGCGGAAAGATTGCCGGAGGTCGATTTGCTTATCGGGTAAAGCGAACCGTACGTGTACGTCGGGCTGTACGGGTTAACCGACAATACCATGTCTTCTTCCCTCCTTATACTCAATATTTCGACAATTTGTCGAATGGTTTGTAGAGCTGAAGTTTCATCTGAAGAAAAAACTCCCCGCCGGACGGGGAGATTGGCCGCAACACCGAATCAGCTTGAGATCAGTCCATGCTCCCGGATACGCTGCCGGCGCATCCATTGCGTGGCGACCCATTTTTCGCCGCGGACCACAGGTACGCTGCTGTGCAAGGTCAGGTCGTTGAGCGCCGGATCGCGGTAGAAATATTCGAAGTAGAGCGCAGACCCCCGCTTCGGTTTCACCGCGATCCCCAGCAGGGAAAAGACCGTCTCTCCCCCTTCTTCGACATCGTTCAGACAGAGGATCAGAGTGCTGATCCGGTTGTTCCGGGCGGCCGGGCTGCCCGGGGCGAAGAAGTCATGGTGCGCCTTGTATTCCTGGCCGGGCCCGTAGTGCAGCACCTGCAGCCCTTCCGCGTGTTCGATCGGCACGTTCATGAGTTGCGAGACGCGACGCTCGATGCGGCGGATGAACGGGCTCTCCTCTTCCTCGAAAAACATCCCGCGGCTCGTGCGAACTTCGCTGACCACCTTGTTCACAAGCCGGGACTCCCGGAGCCGGGGAGCGGCCGTCTCGATCAACTGCCGGCACTCGTCGTCCGTCAGCAGCCGTTCAAACCTCATGATCAGAGGTTCCCTGTACAGCACCGTCCCCTCAAAGACACCATCATCGAGCGAGTAGAAGGACTGAACCGGCAAAATGGACATCTCCTCGCTCATATCCCTCACCTCTTGCCGACTTCAGGATCGAACAGGGTTCGACCATTTTTTGACTGCGCATAAAAATTATACATCAGCATGCGCTTGCCGAATATCCCCATACGGGAGCAAAAAGGCAGCGCAAGGCTGTTCCCCGCGCTGCCCGCATGGAGCGGTTATTCAATCCCGTAAATCTTGTAGATCTCGTCCAGCATCAGATTGGCCGCGATAATACCGCCCGCGGTGTTCCAGATCGCGTCATCCACCCGGATCGCTTTGCCGTTTTGGACAGCTTTCAGGCTTTTCCAGAGCGGATCGTTCAAGATTTCGTTCTCCATCTCCGTGCCTTTGCCGTCGCCGGTATCATACGTGAAGTAGAAAATCCGGTCCGCATCCGCTTCCGGAAGACGCTCCTTCGTAATTTCCTCCACGAAGGTTTCCCCGTAATTCAGCTGGTGGTCGGGACGGGTGATGCCCAGCTTGGAGAACGCGACACCGGTAAAGCTGTCCTCCAGATAGATGCGAATTTTGCCCGCCATGAAACGGACGACGGATACTTTCTCGTTGAGCTTGTCGCCGGCCTTCTCTTTAAACTCGGCGGCGCGGCGATCGAACTCGGCGATGAGCCTCTCGCCTTCCGCTTCAAGTCCGAGCGTCTCGGCGTACAGCAGGAAGTTCGACTGCCATTCGCCCCTCAGCGTTTCGGAGAAAACCGTCGGCGCGATCGCGTTCAACTGGTCGTACACCTTCTCCTGACGCAGCTTGTTGCCGATGATGAGATCGGGCTTGAGACTTGCGATCAGCTCGATGTTCGGCTGGCTTTCATCGCCGACGACCGTTACACCCTCCATTTGAGACGCAATATGCTTGTACCACGGATCGCCGGTCCACGACCTGACCGCTCCGACCGGCTTGACGCCAAGCGCAAGCAGGGCTTCGGTGCCTTCATTCGTCAGCACGACAATGCGTTCGGGCTTTCCCTTGATTTCGGTCTCGCCCATGGCGTGGACGATCTTGCGGCTTTCGTTGCCGTCGCCCGGCGCGCTCTGTTCCGGCGTCTGATTCCCGGATCGCGGACTTGCGGATTGCGTATTCGATGCGTCATTGACGGCATTCGTGTTCGATTTGCCGCACCCCGCTATGATCAAGGAAAGGGCCAGAACAATCGCGGCGGCCGCCCGGGCCGGTTTGGTTTTGGCGTTCTTGAACAAGTCGATTCTCTCCCCTACCAGTGAAAATCATTCTCAATACCGTTCCGGAGTAAAACTATAGCAGGGGCGTATCCCGAAGTCAACAGATTTTTGATAATGATTTTCAAAATCATTGACGCTTTTTTCTCTATACCCTAGAATTACACTTGATTCATTCATCATTTCGCCTGCTGAAACGGGGATTCCATGAGCGCGCTTCTTCATACACGTGCACAGCGAATTGCGGGATTCATCCTTGCGCTTCTCATCATGATCGTCGGCGTCATCTGCAGCATCGCCTTCGGCGTGGCCAACATCCATTGGCGGACGATCATCGAGGCGTTTGTGAATTTCAACGGCTCGCAGGAGCATCTCATCGTCACGACGGCCAGACTCCCCCGCGCGTTGATCGCCGCGGCGGCCGGCGCCAGCCTTGCCGTTGCCGGCACATTGATGCAGGCCGTCACGCGCAATCCGCTGGCGTCGCCAAGCCTGTTCGGCATCAATGCCGGGGCGGCTTTCTTCGTCGTCGCGGGCTCCGCCTTCTTCGGGCTGGGCGGACTTTCGACCTTCGCAACGCTCGCCTTCATCGGCGCCGCCGTTGCCGCCGCGCTGGTCTATATGCTGGGCTCCATCGGAAGCGACGGGCTTACGCCGCTCAAAGTCACGTTGGCGGGAGCCGCCATGACCGCCTTCTTCTCTTCGCTTTCATTGGGCATTCTGATGACAAGCGGCAAAACCTTTGATCAGGTGCTGTTCTGGTTCGTCGGTTCCGTTGCCGGCCGGGATCTGGACATTTTCTTGTCGGCGGCCCCCTATATGTTCACGGCCTTGATCGGCGCGTGGATCATGGCCCGGCATATGAATCTGCTGACATTGGGCGAAGAGGTCGCAACGGGTCTCGGGCAGAACATCTTCGCGATCAAGCTGATTGCCGGCGTCTTCGTCGTCCTGCTGGCCGGCGGCTCCGTATCCGTTGCCGGTCCCATCGCGTTCGTCGGCATCATGATCCCGCATCTGACGCGGCATCTGGTCGGCCTCGACCATCGGTGGGTCATTCCATACAGCGCCGTGCTCGGCGGCATTTTGCTGCTGTATGCGGATATCGGATCACGGTACATCGCGTTTCCGAAAGAAGTGCCGGTCGGCGTCATGACCGCCATAATCGGCGTGCCATTCTTTGTGTACATCGCCAGAAGAGGAGATGCGTCCCGAACATGAATAGCGGGCTGACATCGCGCGGCGCCAAACACGCCTTCCGGTACCGCAACCGGACCTTGTCCGCGATCGCGCTTTTGCTTATTGCGAATGCGGTCGTCCTGATCATTTGCACCGGCCTCGGCAGCACTATGATCAGCCCGGTCAACGTCATCAAAGCGCTGTTCGGGAACGGAGACGCAACGGCGTCGATGATCGTCCTCAAGCTTCGCTTGCCCCGCGTGGTCATCGCGATCATGATCGGCTCAATGCTGGCCGTGTCCGGCGCCGTGCTGCAAGGCATCGTGCGCAACCCTCTCACATCGCCCGATGTGATCGGCATAACGGGGGGCGCCGCGTTGGGAACGGTCGTTTTCATCTTGTATTTCTCCCATCTCAGCATTCGGTTCATGCCCGTCAGCGCCATCATCGGCGCATTCGGCGCGGCTTTGCTGATCTATCTGCTTGCCTACCGGCACGGGATCACGCCGCTCAGGCTCGTGCTGATCGGGATCGGCATGGCGACCGCGATCACCGCGGTAACCTACATGCTCATTCTGAGCGCACAGTTCACCCCCACCGCGGTCGCCGTCAAAGCGTTCACCTTCATGACGGGCAGCATCTACGGCGCCTCATGGGAGCGCGACGTGCTGACGCTGCTGCCTTGGTGGGCGGTCCTCATGCCGCTCGCTTTCATGAATGCGAGGCACTTGAACGTTCAGGCGCTCGGCGATGAAGCGGCGATCGGCGTCGGAAGCCGCGTGCAGTTCAACCGAACGATGTTGCTGATCATCAGCGTCGCGCTGGCGGGATCGGCAGCCGCGATCGGCGGCACCATCGGCTTTATCGGACTGATGGCGCCGCACATTGCCCGCAAATGGGTCGGTCCCGCTTACGGGGGCGTCCTTCCCGTATCCGCGCTCACGGGCTCGCTCGTCTTGATGCTGGCCGATCTCGCCGCGCGAACCGTCTTCATCCCGCTGGACATTCCGGCCGGCGTGTTTACCGCCGCGATCGGCGCGCCGTTTTTTATATATTTGATCTTCCGTCATCGGCGGGCCTGAGCAAAAAAACGATAACCATGATCGAATCCCCGCACGGCACAATGCCTGGCGGGGAATTTTACGTGCTTTATTAATTATATTTACTTTTAAGAGTATTAATTTTACTATTTAGAGTAAACAAGGGGTGGTTGATATTGGATGATCTTTATTTGAATGTTTCGCTGCTTCGGGCGCGCGTTCCCAACTTGACCGTTGCCGCCAGGGAAGCCGGACTTCGGCCGGCAACCGTCTCCAATCTGTGCACAGGCAAAATCCCCGTCGGACGGGCGGAGGTTCAAACATTGGCAAAGTTGGCGAGCCTGGCGGGGTGTACGATGGATGAACTCATTATCCGCGGCAGCCACAGGGGCATGATCGAGACCGGAATCAAGGTGCTCGATTTGCTCGCTCCAGTCGCAAGGAGAGGAACGGTCGGAATCGTCGCGGGCCCGCATACCGGCCAGTTGGTCATGTTGGCCGAACTTATGCGCCGATTTCGCAAACAACATTTTGTCACGATATTCTGGAAACCCGCTCAAACGAGCATTGGGATCGATGAAGTGGTTCAAGAATCGGAAGTCACCTGCGATACACTTGAACAGGTCTATGACAAAATCGCTCGGTCTTCCGGACGAGATGAGGTGATCCTGGGCGCCGACCGCTCCATCGTATTGTCGGGAGAGCTGTTTGCTCTTCATGAGAAGTTGCAATCCGAAGGAATCCGGACGGTGACAACGATCCTGGTGGATACGGGTTGGACGTCCAATGATGAGGAGCTTCCGTACGGCCCGCTGGACACCTGCCTGAAATTCGATGCCGAACTCACCACACGCGGCCTGTATCCCGCCGTGGACCCTGTTGCGTCGACCTCGATCATCCTTGAGGAAGCACAGCCCGGATCCGCGCATCTGTCCGTTCAGCAGCAGGCCAGAAAATTGCTGCGCCGGTATCGTGAATTGCGGCCTCTCGTCGCAAACGGCCGCGCGGATCAATTGCCCAAATCGGAACTGAGGCGGTATCGTCGCGGGGAACGGCTGGAGGCGTATCTGTCGCAGCCTTTTTATATCGCGGAAGCCTGTACCGGAAAGCCTGGCGCGTGGGTCTCCTTGCAAGACACCCTGGAAGACGTCAAACGCATTCTCGATGGCGGAACGGATCACATGAAGATCGACGATTTGAAGTTTGCGGGACGAATTCATACGGCATGAAGTCTTGAGGAGGGAATCAAATGGCTGTCCACAAAATCGAGCTGTCACAGCAATCCTTGATCGGTTCTTTCACCAAAGAGACCCCCGCCATACTGTCCGTTCGATCCGGCGACCGCATTCAGTTTCAGACATTGGACGCCGGCTGGGGGACTGGCGCGAGCTACAGGGAGAGAATCAAGCCGTTCGCCCGGCGCGAATCAATCGACAGCGGACATGCGCTGATCGGCCCCGTTTATATCGAAAACGCCAAGCGGGGCATGACCCTGGAGATCACATTCAACCGGATGATTCCCGGCGCGTACGGCTTCACTTCGGCCGGAACTACCCCAACTGGCAAAATCAGAAGCTGAATTTGACCCAATACGACGAAATGACACTGGAATGGTCGCTCGACAACCGAAACATGACGGGCGCCTGCGAGATCAACGGCAAACCTTTCACGGTAGCGCTCAGCCCGTTCATGGGCGTGGTCGGCATGCCTCCCGAGGAAACGGGAATCCACTCCACCTGGCCGCCCCGATTCTGCGGCGGCAACATCGACTGCAAGGAGCTGGTCGCAGGCAGCCGCCTGTATCTGCCGATCCCCGTGGACGGGGGCTATCTCGCCATCGGAGACGGCCACGCCCGGCAAGGCGACGGAAAAATCAGCTGCCAGGCGATCGAATGCGCCATGGAACTCGTGGATGTGACCGTCCGTGTGATCGAGGATCTCCGTCTGTCCAATCCGCGGGCCTATACGCCGGCAGGCTGGATGACGTTCGGATCTCATGAAGATCTGAATGAAGCAACCATTCAGGCATTGGACGGGATGCTCGGTCTGCTGCAGGAGCTGTACGGGCTCGACCGGGTCGAAGCGATGGGACTGGGCAGCGCCGTGGTCGACCTGCGCATCACGCAAATCGTCAATGGGATCAAAGGCGTGCATGCGGTTCTGCCCCACGGTGCGCTTAAATGAGAACGACCCCGACGGTCGTCTGAAGCGGGCCAACCCGCTCCTACTGCGACCTCCCCGGAAGAAGCCCTTCGGCGATCAGCTCCTGCGTAATGTCCGCGGCCACGTTTTGAATGCCCGGGAACAAATCGTGCTCCGTCAGCCCGTAATGCAGCAGTTGCCGGTTCATCCGCTCGCGTGCTTCTTTTTTTAATCACGATTTTGTACAGCTGTTTGTAGCTGTCCGGTAGCTCAACCACCATTTTCCTCCATTATCCAATTCTTTCTTCTCCTCCGCAGGCTCGCCAATATGTCTCCAAGGCCAAGCGACATGCTATAATTTGAGGGACAGAAAGACTATGACAAAAGGAAGTATGACCCATGTCCCTGTCATTCGCGCTGTTATTGCTCCTTACACATGGACTTCCGATCCTGTTTTTCGCCTATATGTCAACCGAAGTGCTGGTCCGAAACAAAAAGAGTGTCGAACATATCCTGCTCAGCCTGATTTCACTGCTCTACCTGCTCTTGTTCGCCGAAGAGTACGTCCGCAACCAGGTGCCCGTCGAATACAGCCCTCTTCTTTCTTCCGTTTGGCTGAGCAGCGCCGGCATCCTGATTCCCGGCACCTGCTTCCACTTCTTGATGAAATTCACCCGGCTCGACCGGCGTTTGCCGAAATTCATGAGATACGTTTATCCGTATGTTTTTTATTTGCCCGTTCCGTTCGTCATCGTGAACATCGCGACGGGCGCCGGATTGATCTCCGCCCAGCAGTTCGCGGAAGTGGGCAACTGGAAGCTGCCGGTCTACAACGCGGGCTATTACATTGCCATGACATCGAGCATAATTACGGACGGACTGTATCTCATTCCGCTGCTGATCGCCAAGAAGAAAGCGGAACTGCAAGAGCAGCGGTCGATCTACAATCAGCTTGCGTTCGGGATCATCATCGCCATCCTCTGGCACTGCGTCTTCGGCTACATCAACTTCGGCGACGCGTTGCCCCCGTATCCCTATTTGTACAGCGGGATTTTGTGGTGCTACTTCCTGCGGATGACGATGAGAAGGCACGATTTTCTGAACCTGTATGACAAGCGCTTCGAAAAGCTTTTCAACATGAACCCGCACGCGATTCTGCTTGTGGATGAGCACCTGTCCGTCAAACACGCCAACCCCGCGGCCATCCGGATGCTGGAGCCGCTCCCGTTCACGCTTCATCGGCTGGCGGAATGGCTGGACCCTGCGCTGACCCGGGACATTTTGGCGAGAACGAAAATAAGCGGGCGGGAGATCGAACTTTTCTGCCATGGTAACAAACGGCTCGTGCTCCTCGTGAGCGCCGACTATGTGTGGGTCGACAACGAGCCGCATACCCTGCTCATCCTGCAAGATATAACCGTCCAGAAGATGCAGCAGGAGGAAATCGCGTTTCTGGCCTATCACGATCCGCTGACGCGGCTGCCGAACCGGAGATCTTTCCATATTCAATTGGATGAAGCGTTGGAGCAAGCCCGCCGGAACGGCGAAACATTGGCATTGCTCCAGATCGACATGGACAAGTTCAAGCTTTTGAACGACACGTGCGGCCATCTGGCCGGGGACGAAGCGTTGCGGCAAGTTGCCCGGATTCTGCGGGACAGCCAGGGAGAGTCAGGGCTGGCCGCACGAATGGGCGGCGACGAATTTGTCATGGTTGTCGCGGGCTCGCCTTCCAGGCGCCAGATTGAGCTGCTGGCCGGGCAGATCCGGAGCCGATTCGCCGAGTACGTCTCCAAATTCGGCTTGAATGCTGTCGGGCTGAGCATCGGCTGCAGCTTCTACCCGGAGGACGGTATCGAAGGCCAGGCGCTGATCAACGCGGCGGACAGGGCGATGTATGGGGTGAAGCGGGGGAGGAGACAAGAGGACGCATAGTAAAGAACTCTGCTCCGTTCGGACACAAGGATCCGGCAATCACCGGGCGCCGGACTGAAGACAAACTTCCGCATGCGTTCCATCGCAGCGGAAGTTTGTCATTCACTCGAATGCATATCAAGCAGCACCATCGGTTCACGGTCCGGAATCCCTTCAGACTTCCAAAGCCGGATCGCCAGGATTTCCGGAATCATGGAAATCTAAATTCGTACCGGCGCCCGCCGCGGGAGCGCTACTTTTGCTTCAATTGCAGCATGCCGACATTGATCCGGTGCTGATCGACCGGGTCATGCAGCGTCAACGTGCGGGCATTCCGGTAAAATCGGTCGAATCCGTGGGCTTTGGTGGCGGAACGCGCGCCCATCACCTGAAAGATATCGGTCGTCACCTGCAGCGCGATGTCCGTCGTTACGATCTTGGCTTCGGAAGCGGCGACCGCCGCCGCGGTGACCAGAACCTCGTCGGTCCGGGACGCTTCCAGCACCCGCGCGGCATGAAGGACCAGTTGTCTCGCCGCCGTCAGCTTCGCCGACAATTCGCCCAGCCTAAGCGCCAGCACGGAGTCCGCGCCGGTTCCGCCGCGCGCCAGCTTCTCCCTCACATAGTGAAGCGCTTCGCGGTAGGCGCCGAACGCGATGCCGGTGAACTGGGCGGCGAAATGCACGTTGAACTGCGCGCCGAAGAAGGTCTGCAGATCCGTGAAGGCGCCGGGATATCCGATCACCTGAAAGTCCGGAACGAACACGTTTTGCGCCGTCACGGTGCCGCTTCCCGTTCCCCGCTGACCGATTCCGTCCCAGTCCCCGTGGATTGTCACGCCGTCCGCCGCCAGCTCCACGACGGGCATCAGCAGCTTCGGCTGGTCCAGATGGGCTTCCTCCGCCAAAATGGAATGCCAGAAGGCCCATTTCGCGGCGGGCGACCCCGTGGCGAATTTCTTCGTGCCGTTCAGCAGATAGCCGCCCTCGACGCGGGTCAGGCTGCTGCGGACGCGCGGCACCCTCGCATGGTCTTCGCTGCCGAAGCTGCCGAACAGCCGCCCTTCCGTCACTTCCCCGAAAAAGTACCGCTTCTGCTCCTCGGTCCCCAGGGCATGGATATACTGGACGGCGGAATTGTGCAGCGCCAGCACCTGGGAAGCGGAGGAGCACCAGGAAGCGATCTCCATCAGGACGAGCGGGAGCAGGACGACATCTCCCCCGTACCCCGCCCCCGCTCCTCCATATGCCGCGGGCACGGCCAACGCGGTCAGGCCCGCTTCCACCAGCGCTTCCACCGCTTCGTACGGATAATCCGCCTCTTCGTCGACCCGCCTGGCGGCCGGTCCGATCCGGGTTCGGCCCAGCTCCCTGACCTTCCGGAGCACCCTCGCCTGTTCAGGCGTCAAGTCAAGCTGTTCAACCCGCTCCTGCAGAGCCTCGTCCAGCAGCACAATCAGACGCTCCCCTCCGCCACGGCCGACTTCAGTGTGTCGGGGTTGCGATACCGGCTGCCGGGATGATGCCCGGGCAGGCGCGGCCGGCCTTGGCCGAACAGCTTCTCCCGGAACGTGCCGGGGGCGTACTCTTTCTTGAATAATCCGCGCTCCTGCAGGATCGGCACGACCAGCTCGATGAAATCCACGTAAGAGCCGGGCGTCACGTAGGGCTCCAGATTGAAGCCGTCCACATCGGTCTCCTCCACCCAGGCCTGAATTTGATCGGCCACCTCCGTCGGGGCCCCCACGACCGTGAGCCCGCGGAAGCCTTTCTTCAGGAAATCGTCGATCACTTCGCGGACTTTCTTCTTTGTCTTGCTGTATTTCGTATAGCGGTCCGTGTGGGTTTGACCCCGTTCCGTCGAAATGTTCTCGAAATAGCTGTCCGGATCCAGCTTCGTCAGATCGATGCCGGTTATCGTTGCGTAGGCGTTCAGCGCCGCTTCCCGACTCTGATAGCTCATGTACTCCTCATACTTGCGCTGCGCTTCTTCCCGGGTCGGCGCCGTGACCACGGACAGACCTGTGAACACTTTGATTCCGTAAGGATCCCGGCCGTAGGAAGCCGCCCTGCGGCGGATGTCCGCCACCTGCTCGCGCAAGATTTCGGTGGACGGCGCCTTGAGAAACACCCCTTCCGCGTGCCGGGCGGCGAAGGCGCGCCCGCGTTCCGAGCTTCCCGCCTGAAACAGCACGGGCGTGCGCTGCGGCGACGGCGGAGCGGAATGGAAACCTTTCACCCTGAAGTACTTGCCCTGGTGGTCCAGATAGTGCACCTTGTCCGGATCCGCGAAAATCCGGTTGGCGCGGTCGAGCACAATCGCGTCGTCCTGCCAGCAGCCTTCCCAGAGCTTGTAGCTGATCTCCAGAAACTCGTCCGCGCGGTCGTAGCGCTCGTCATGGGGAATGAACTCCTCCTTACCGAACAGATCGGCCGCCGTCGGATTGCTGGTGGTGACGATATTGTAGCCGATGCGCCCTTTCGTCACATGGTCGAGCGTTGTGAAACGGCGGGCGTTGGCAACCGGCGCTTCATAGGTCGTCGAGGTCGTCACCGTGAACGCCAGATGCTCGGTCGCCTGGGCCAGGGCCGGCACAAGCAGCATCGGATCGTTGGCGCCGCCGTTCCCTTCACGGAACGCCAGTTCCTTGCTGTTCTTGGGGTAACCGTACGTATCGGCGAAAAACATGAAGTCGAACTTGCCGCGTTCCAACAGTTTCGCGATTTCGATCCAGTAATCGATGCTGGTGAAGTTGACGCGCCGATGCTCGGGATGCACCCAGATCCCCTGCGTCAAATGATTGACGGCATTCACTTCGAACACGCCCAGATGGATTTGTTTCATCGTACTTCATCCTCCCCGTGGATTCGGTTGCTCCGAATGATCGGCATGATGGCAGGCGACCGCGTGTCTGTCGGACAGCCGCTTCAGTTCGGGAACGTCCGTCCTGCACAGATCGGTCGCGTACGGACAACGCGTATGGAAGGCGCAGCCGCCCGGCACATTGAGCGGCGACGGCAGCTCTCCCTTCAGTTGAATGCGCTCCTTGCGGTGCAGCGGATCGGGAACCGGTACGGCCGACAGCAGCGCTTTCGTGTAGGGATGCCGGGGGGAAGCGAACAACGCGTCCGTCTCCGCTTCTTCCACCAGCCTGCCGAGATACATGATCCCGATGCGGTCCGAAATGTACCGGACGACACCGATATCATGGGCAATGAACAAATAGGTAAGCTTCAGTTCCTCCTGCAAGGCTCTCATCAGGTTGATGATTTGCGATTGGATGACGACGTCCAGCGCGGACACCGGCTCGTCGCAGACCACGATCTGCGGCTCCAGAATGAGCGCGCGCGCAAGCCCGATCCGCTGGCGCTGGCCCCCGGACAATTCGTGGGGATAGCGCTGCGCGTGCTCCGGCTGCAAGCCGATGCGGACGAGCATCCGGTTCACGCGCTCATCGCGTTCCCGGGCGGACGCGATACCGTGAATCGCCAGCGCTTCCTTCAGGATGCCGCCGATCTTCTGCCTGGGATTCAAAGAGGTGAACGGATCCTGGAACACCATCTGCAAGCGCCGGCGCACCGCGCGCATTTGCTTCGCGGGCAGCTTGAGCAGATCCCGGCCTTCGAAGATGACCTCTCCCGCCGTCGCTTCCTGCAGGCGCAAAATCGTTCGGCCCAGGGTGCTCTTGCCGCAGCCGGATTCGCCCACGAGTCCGTAGGTTTCGCCCTCGTGCAGCTTCAAGGAAACGCCGTTCAAGGCCTTCACCGCTCTGGCGCCGCGGGCGAAGGCTCCCCCCGGTCGGTAATGCACATGCAGATCGCGCACTTCGAGCAATACTTTGCGTGTTGCCGCCCCGGTCATACCGAAAGCTCCTCCCTCCCATGCTCGACAGATGCGTCCAACTCGACGAAACGGCCCGAAGCACCCTCCACCGCGCTCTCATGCCCCGCATACCAGCACCGCGCGGCGTGCGCCATCCCGACCTGTACGGCGGGCGGCGAAACCGTATGGCACCGTTCATCCGCAAGCGCGCATCTTGCCGCAAACCGGCAGCCGGGCGGAATGTCGTGCAGCGAAGGCACGCTTCCTTCCACGACCGGAAGCGGTCGCGTCCGGTCGCTGTCCAGCCGCGGGACGGCTTTCATCAGACTTCGCGTATAGGGGTGGCGCGGGTTCGCGAACAGTTCCCCGACTTCGGCTTCTTCCACCACCTGCCCGAGGTACATGACGACCACGCGGCTGCACACTTCCGCGACGACGCCCAGATCATGCGTGATCAGGATGATGCTCATCCCGTATTGCCGGTTCAGCTCCTGGAGCAGCTCCAGAATCTGCGCCTGAATCGTCACGTCCAATGCCGTCGTCGGTTCGTCCGCGATGAGCAGCGAAGGCCTGCACGCGAGCGCCATCGCAATCATGACGCGCTGGCGCATGCCCCCCGACAGTTGGTGCGGATATTCCTCACAGCGCTGCTCCGGCGCGGGGATTCCGGTCAACCGCAGCAGTTCGATCGCCCTCGCTTTCGCGGCCTTGCGGGAGATTTTCTCATGAAGGCGAATCGCTTCGGCAATTTGCCGGCCGATCGTGAAGACCGGATTGAGCGAGCTCATCGGGTCCTGGAAGATCATCGAGATTTCGTTCCCGCGGATCTCCCGCATGCGCGAGGCGGGCAGGGCCAGCAGGTTTTGGCCGCGGTAAACGATCTCCCCTTCGTAACGCACCTTCCGCTTCTCGTCCAGCAGCCGTATGATCGACTGGGCCGTGACGCTTTTACCGCATCCGGACTCCCCCACGATGCCGACGAACTCTCCCGGGCGGACATGTAAGGAAACCCCGTCGACCGCGGCCACGCTTCCACGTTCCGTGCGGAACCAGGTTTTCAAATGCCTCACGTCCAGAAGACGCTCTTCTCCAGCTCCGGCGCTCATCTCCCATCCCTCATCCCTTTTTCGAAGTTCTCTTCGCATGTTCCGCGTGCGGGTCCAGGTAATCCCTCAGTCCGTCTCCCAGCAGATTGACGGCGAACGCCACGATGATCAGCACCGCGCCCGGGAAGACGACCATCCACCACGAGTTGAAAATGTACATCTTGCCGTCCAGCAGCAAATTGCCGAGACTGGGGGCGGGAGCCGGAATCCCTACGCCCAGGAAGCTCAACGCGGCCTCGATGATGATGACTTCCACGAAAATGAACGTCACCTGCGTGATCAGCAGCGAATTCGTGTTCGGCGCAATGTGCCGCCACAAGATGCGGGTGTTCGAAGCGCCCAGCGCCCTCACGGCTTCAATGTAGGTCTGCTCGCGGATCACGAGCACGCTCGAGCGGATGACGCGCGCCACATTCGGCGTAATGACGATGGTCAGACAGAGGATCAGGTTCGCCGCGCTCGGTCCGAGCATGGCCATGATCGCCAGCGCCAGCAGAATGCCCGGAAAGGCGATCAAGCCGTCCGATATGCGCATGAAGAGCTGATCCAGCAGGCGATAGTAACCCGCATACAGCCCGATGACCAGGCCAAGGACGGTCGAGGCCGCCGCCACACAGATCCCGACGATCATGGACGTTTGCAGACCGTATACCGTCCGGCTGAACACATCCCGGCCGAAATTGTCGGTGCCGAACCAATGTTCCGCACCTGGCGCGATAAACCGGTTTGAAACCGTCAGTTCATTGGGATCGTGAGACGTCAGCAAGTGCGGGAACAGCGCCGCGAAGCCGATGGCCGCGACCGCGATGCTGCTGAACAGCAGTTCCTTGTTCCGCACGAATCTGCGGAAGGCGGAGGCTCTCGCCGGACGTCCCGGCACCACGGGAGATACGGCAGACATCGGATCCCTCCTCTCCTCACAGCCGATTCAGCCGTACACGGGGGTCGACCACCGCATACAGCAAATCGACGAGCAGATTGATGATGACGGTCATGAACGCCACGAACAGTACGGTGCCCTGGATGAGCGCGTAGTCTCTCCGCTGCACGGAACTGACGAGCAGATGGCCGAGCCCGGGAATGTTGAAGATCGACTCGACGACCACCGCCCCGGCCACCAGCGCCCCGAAGGACGTGCCGACCACGGTGATGATCGGCATGAGCGCGTTCCGAAGCGCGTGCCAGTAGATGACTTTCGCTTCCCTGGCGCCCTTCGCCCGCGCGGTGCGGACGTAGCTTTCGTTCAGCACCTCCAGCATGGCCGACCGCGTAATGCGGGCCAGCAGCGCGGACTGGATCAGGCCGAGCGCGCCAGCCGGCAGAACGAGATGCCTGAGATGCGCCCACAGTCCTGCGTTCAACGGCTTGTAGCCGGATACCGGAAACCACTTGAGCCGGACCGCGAACAACAGCATCAGGAACAGCCCGAGCAGGAAACTGGGAACCGTCATGCCGAACAGGGTGAAGCCCCGCGCCGCGCGGTCGCTCGCCGTGCCCGGCCGGGACGCCGCGAACACGCCGAGCGGAACGGCAATCCCGATGGCGATGATTTCGGCGATGACCGCGATCGACAGGGTGGGAGGCAACCGCTCCAGGATGACCTCCAGTACGGGCTCTTTCATCGCGTACGATTCACCAAGGTCGCCCCGCAGCACTTGCGACATCCAGGTGAGATATTGGCCAATGACAGGCCGGTTCAAGCCCATTTCCCGCCTGAGCTTCTCCAGCATTTCCGGCGTCGCGTTGTCGCCCAGCAAAGCCACCGCCGGATCGCCCGGGATCAGATAGATGATCGAGAACACGACGACGGACAGGACGAAGAGCACAATGGCCAGATAGAAGAACCGTCTAGCGATGAAGGCAAGCATGCTCAAGCCCCCTTCCGTTTTGCGCCCCGGATTACTTTTTCAGCACCTTGGTGTTCCAGAGAATGGGGCCTTCGAAATATTGGAATCCGACCACGCGGTCGCGGTAGGCGAAATAGGAGCCCGTATCCCCGATCTTCACCGAAGCCACGTATTCGTTCCAGTTGTAGTCATGAAGCGCGTCGGAGGCCGCCTTCTTCGCTTCCGGCGCAAGCGCCAGCGTCGTATCGCGGACGAGGGTTTGCAGCTTCTCGTCCTCGGGCCAGCCGTACGTTTTGCCGAAGAACAGAATCTGGGAAGGCGACACCTGATTGGCGAACGCGCCCACATAGATGTCCCAGGCCGTCGGGTCGCCGCGGCGGGCAATCATCGTCGTGAAGTCATAGACGTCGATCTTCGCGTTGATGCCGATCTTCTGCAACTGGTCGACGACGAGCACCGTCGCGTTGTAGAACTGATTGTTGCTGTCCCGGGTCGTCAGGAAGACCAGCTCTTCGCCGTTGTACCCGGACTCCTGCAGCAGTTTCCTGGCCAATTCCGGATTCTTCTGGTTGTATTGATCCGCGCCGGCCTCGCTGTACCAGTCCGCGTTGTTCGGCGTCACCAGACTGGAATTCAACCGGTAGAGCCCGGGATCCGAGGTGTAGCCCGCCAATATTTCCTCCGCGTCCAGCGCGGCCGCCACCGCCTTGCGGAATTTCACGTCCGACGGAAACTTGGCCCGCTTGTTGAAGATGACGTTCAGCTCACTGGAGAAAATCTTGATCAGCTTCACATCGTCCAGCGCCTGCACCTGCGGAAGCTGGTCGACGGATACGTTGGCGAAGTCGTAATCCCCGGCCAGGAACGCGTTGAAGGCGGTGGAACCGTCCGGGATCAGATCGAAATACAAGTCCTTGACGAGCGCTTCTCTCCTGCCCGCCACGCCGTCCGGCTCCCCTTCGGGCGACCGGTAATCTTCGAATCGCGTCAGGTGAACGTATTGATCCGTCTTGTATTCCACAAGCTTGAACGGGCCGGTCCCGACAAATTCGGTCAGGCTCTCCGGCGTGGCGGATTCGATGGCTTCCTTCGTGGTGATGGCCGAAAACTGCAGATAGCTTGCCAATTGCAGCGGCACGTCGTTGCTCGGCTGATCCAGCACGATGCGCACCGTGTAGGGATCCACTTCCTCGAAGATGGCGTCTCCGAACGAGTTTTGCACGCGGGGCGTTTTCTCTTTCCACCGGTTCAGCGACGCGACGACATCCTCCGCCTTCATTTCCTTGCCGTTGTGGAACTTGACGTGTTCTCGCAGCGGGAACGTATACACGCGCCCGTCCTCGCTGACGATGATGTCCTTGGCCAGCACGGGCACGGGCTCGTACTTCGTGCTAAAGGCGACCAGCGGCTCGTACATGTGACGCGCGACGGCCGCGATGCCGCCGGTCGGCACCAGGTGCGGATCCAGCGAAGCGAAGGTCTGGCTCAGCGGATAGCGGAGCACATCCTCCGTTTCCGTTTCATCCGCGGTTGCGGCGTTCGATTCGGCGTCGGAAGTTTGGCCCACGCCTGTTGAAGGTTCATTGCCCGTTCTATTGGACGCGCAGGCGACAACAAGGAACACGCACACGACAAGAAACAGCATGGTATAGGAAGTTTTGGTTTTCGTTTTTTCAAGCATTTTCACACAACCCTTTGCCATTCGGAATTTTTGCAATTGCACGACGATTAATCCCAGTCCAGCAGCCGTTCCGCAACCTTGACGAACAATTTCGTTCCGATGGCCAACGCCTGCTCGTCGAAATCAAATTTCGGATGATGATGCGGATATCGGATTCCTTTGTCCGCATTGCCCGCACCGATAAAGAAAAACGTGCCGGGCACTTTCTTCTGATAGGCGGAGAAGTCCTCGGCTCCCATGCTTGGCGGAAGCTGGACCACGTTCCCCCCGTCTACGACCGTTGCCGCAACTTCCCGCACAACCTCCGTCAGAGCCGGATCATTGACCACCGGGTCGTAACCGAGCAGATAATCGAACTCGTACGACGCGCCGTGCGCCTGCGCGATCCCCGCGACAATGCGCTCGAGCAGCTTCGGCGCTTCTTCGCGAATCTTCGGGTCGAAGCTTCTGACGGTCCCCTTCAGCAGAGCCGTGTCCGGAATGACATTGTGGGAAGCGCCGGCGGTAAATTGCGTAACGGATACGACCAGCTTTTCGATCGGATCGGTATTTCTGGCCACGATATGCTGGAGATTCGTGACCACCTGCGCGCCGATGGCGATGGCGTCCACGGTGCGATGCGGCGTGCCCGCATGGCCGCCGGCTCCTTTTATCACAATGGTGAAATTATCGGGTGAGGCTGCGGATGCCCCGACTCCATAGCCAATCGTCCCCAGCGGAAGCTGCGAGGACAGATGTTCGCCGAAAATAAAATCGACATCGTCGACCACACCCGCTTTCACCAGTTCAATCGCGCCGCCCGGCGGGGATTCTTCCGCATGCTGGAAGATGAACCGGATTTCCCCGCGCAGCCGTTCTTTCTTGCCGCTCAGGAACTTCGCCGCGGTCAGCAGCATCGAAGTGTGGCCGTCATGCCCGCAGGCGTGCATCACGCCCGCATTCCGCGACACAAAATCATGTTCGTTCTCTTCCGTAATCGGCAGGGCATCGATATCCGCCCGAAAAGCCAGCACCTTGCCCGGCTGTCTGCCGACGAGACGCGCCACCACACTCGTCGGAGTGGGCCTGGCAACTTCCAGACCGCCGAAACTGCCCAATTGCGAGGCAATAAATTCGGAAGTCTTGTATTCCCGGAACGACAACTCGGGATGCTGATGCAAGAATCTGCGCCAGGCGATCGTTTGATCGGCCAACGTTTCCAGCCCGTCCGTGAAATCAGGTTGTTTTGCGTCCATCGGCTACACCCTCTCGTATGCCGCTACGGCGTTGACGCGATGCGCAACGACCGCACCTGCATTCAGCACGGCGGCGATGAACAGGATCTCCGCAATTTCCTGCAGGGTAATGCCGGCTTCCCGCGCCTTTCCCGTGTAGACTTCAATGCCGTATGGGTCGCCGGCCACAAGCGCCGTTCCGAGCGCCACATACAATTTTTCTTTCACGTTCAGCCGGCCGGGCTTCAACGCTTCCGCCCAAAACTTCGTCAACGGGTCGGCTTCTGCGGCATTTGCGGCCAATTGCTCGCTGCGCTCCACATTGCTGAACGGATACAGATCGCCGCCATCGCCGCCGAAGCCACCTTCATAAGCCACGGCCGCGTTCGCCCCGTGCGCGAATACCGCATGGGATTGAACGGCTGCCGCGACCAGGATCGCCTCGATCAACTCCTCGAGGGCCGCTTCTTCCGCTTTTGCCTTGTGGACATGCGCTTCAATGCAATACGGGCAGCCCGTCACATGGGCAATCCCGATCGCGACCAATTCCTTCTGCCTGACGGTCAACGCACCGCTTGCCAGCGCCAGTTTGTTGAACTCCGAGAATGCTTTGACCGTTTCAGGCACCTGGTTGAACAATTTGCTTGAGTAGCCCGGCGTTCTTCGGACGTACAGGCTTTCTTGACTCATGGCAAATTTTCCACTCCCTTTAATTCATACTATTCCACTGTGTTTATTGAATTATATCTGTTATAATAGACTATGGAACCTGCAAAGTATAATAGAATTATTTAAAGCCGGTCTTTAATATTACTAAACCTGTGTATTTGGTTGGTGTTCTGGCATGGAGATCAGACTGCTCAAGACCTTTCTTGCCATTGTCAAATACGGCAGCTTCCACGAAGCGTCGAAGGCGCTCCAATATTCGCAGCCAACCATCACGTTTCAAGTGAAGAAGCTGGAGAAAGAGCTGGGGTTCCGTCTGTTCAAGCGGGGAAAAACGACGGAACTGACGAGTGCGGGGGCTTTTTTTCTGCAGCGGGCGGAGGAATTGTTGCAAAAGTACGAGCAGTTCGAAATCGAGCTGCAGGATTACAAACAGGGAGATGCGGGCGTGATCCATATTGGAATTTCCGAGCCTTCCGCCAGCAACCGATTGCCGGACATCCTCGCTTCCCTGATGGCCAAAAAACCCAAGATCCAGGTCAAGATCACGATCGCTTCAAATAAAGAAGTTGTGGAGTTGCTGGAAGACGGGCAGATCGACATCGCCTTCTGCAACCGGCCCGAGGCGAATGAACATTTGATCTTCGAGCATCTCCTTACCGAGACCTTCGGCTTGCTCGTATACGAAGAGCACCCGCTTGCCGGGAAAGACAAGATATGGATTCGCGATTTGCGCGACGAGAAGTTCATCGTTACGCCCGGCAGTTGTCCTTTTCGCTCCCGCGTCCAGGAAGCGTTCTTCGCGAAAGCCGGCACGCCGCTTCGGGCGATCCTCGAGATCCCGGGGATCAATTCCTTGAAATACTTTGTACAGTCCAAGATCGGCATCGCCATGGCTCCGCTTGTTGCCATCTCCCCTCCGTTGCCCGGCACGGTACTGAAGCAGGTCGAGGATATGATGGACGGACCGGATATCGGCATTGTTACAAGAAGCGATCAATCTGCCCGTCCGCTTGTCCAGAAAATTGTCATGGATGAAATGAGAGCGGTTTGTACCTCGCAGGTGACATTCAATCAGACTCGGACAAGGGCGAAATAGTGCCCGTAACGCTGAACCTGTTCGGCATAGCTACGCGACCAGAGCCAAGTAATCGTCACTTGGCTCTGGTCTGTTTATCGAGGCATGGCCGATTACGATGATTCCCCATCCTTATGCGGTCGGGGGTTCGCGCGCCGCTGTAGCGTGGTATTCACGTTACAGCCGTTTTCGGCACTGCCTTTGTTTGTTGATTGGTCAGCCGCAGAAAAAAAGGATTATTGTTCTTTTTAACGAACATATAAAGAAAATTTCCCCGGGAGTGCAAAGATGAATCAACGGTTTGAAGAGCTGGATTCCTTGCGAGGTCTTGCGGCGCTCGCCGTATTCTTCGGCCACATGTATTTGGTCTTCAATGAAAATTTGATTTCAAAATTGCTGTTCGAGTTCGGCCCCCTGCGCATTGCCGTAGCCGGGAGTGAAGCGGTAACGTTTTTTTTCGTATTGAGCGGTTTCGTGCTCTCCCTTCCCTTCTACTCGAATCGTCAGCCAAACTATCGCCATTTTGTCATAAGACGGGTGTGCAGAATTTACATCCCCTATATCATCGCGATCCTTGTTGCCCTGAGTTTCAGGGAAGCATCATGTTCCTTTTGGTTCGAATGAATGTAGTGCGAGGAATCGGACTCGGGCTCGTTCTTTCAGGCGGGAGCGTTCTGTACGCAGCCTTGTCCGGGGCGAATTTCTGGGGAACGGAATGGTATGCGTCCATCCACTACACGGCCATGTTCATCACAGGCGCGTTGCTGGCCAAACATCGAGAGCGCCTCAAAAGCACGCTGCAAAAAATGGGGCCAAAAGCCAGACGCATCCTGTCCCTGAAGGGACTGCTCCTCTACATCTATGCGCATCCTTCATTCTTGCTCCATAAGGTCAACGATGGTTTGAACCCTTATTACAGAACGGTGGTCGATACCTGGTTATGCGGTTGGGGATTACACGTACATCGTCGGCGGGATGAACAACGCAGCGATGAGCAAGCCTGCGCCGATGCCGGACGCCCAGCTCGCCCGCGGTTGCGGCGCCGTGAAGCATGCCGCGTGTGTTGCATTTAATTCCTCGCCATATATTCCTCCCTGCCAATTTCCTTCTGACCAGTTGCTCGCCCAGTCACATTAAGAATAATCTGATCTTGAATTGCAACGGACTCTTCTTGTTTATAATAAGCCGATTGATCCACATTCGTATATCTGAATTGAAAATGGATAACCGTGGGTTCATCCAGATAGTTGTTATCGATAAGAATCTTTAATACCTCTTTGGAATTGGCTTGAATATTGAATTCTCTCAATCTAATACCGTCAATCGTAACTTTAATTTGAATTGCGTTTCCTGCGCCAACATTGTGCAAGTGATATTCAAAATATCGGTATTTCCCCTTTTTAATGTCCTCCATCATTTTATGGGTGACTTGCTTCGTTGAATGTGAATTCATAAACGATAAAACAATGATATCTAATCCGTCCGTATAGCCCGCTTTCAAGTTGTGCACAACATCTGTTTCCAACCTGCAATCCAACAACGGCATGATCTGACGCTGCCGGTCAACTCTCCTGGAATGTTCATTATAAAGGATCGTACCAACGACGGCTGCAATTGTTGCTACCGCACCCAAAATCGTTGCATAATAAGACAATACATCTTCTGCATTCCAAACGGTTACGTATCCAGTATCAGCCTTGTATGCTTCATTTATGATAATCGGTACAAAGACTAACAATATAATAAATGTGAGAAAGCCGATAATAAAAACTTTGGTTATCTTGGAATGAGGTTTTGGAGAGCGCATATAAGGATTCCTTTGATATTAATTTTTCTCGCAATCAAATCGTGCCTGCATGCACCCGACAACGGCCGGCTTACGGCATACCCCTGCAACACTGCAACATCAATTTCCCCGCGATGAATCACATCCCCGCGAGCTGATGTTACTTAGTTTAAAGATATCCCATCGTCTTGAAACCGGTAAATTTGAATCGGGAGTCAGCGGTGTACGAGGCGCAATGTCCTAATTTGACAAAACTCGCCAAATATCCTTCAGCATATGATCACCGGTCAAACTACAACTTTTGTGCAAAAAGCATTTGCAATCCTGAACTGCTTGTATATTGCCTGGTTAAACGTTGGATACAACTTCGGCTGACGGAACCGAAGCCAAGCGTTGAACAACACCGCGGACAGAGCAAGAAATGGGAAGAAGTCAAGGGAGGAGGCACAAATGAGGAACCCGACCTTGCACGGTCGGTTTTGGAAAGCCGTCCTCGCAAATAAAAGCTCCCCCCAATGCAGCCCGGATTTTTGCGATCTCAGAGTCTGCCTTGAGGGGAGCCTGTCCATTGTCCGTTTACAGTCTGCAGGGGCCGTCAGGCCCCGGTTCATCCTTCTTCATTCGTGCAGGTGGCAAGCCGCCCAGTGCCCGGGCCGCACTTCGCGGAACGTGGGCGTCTCCAGCGCGCAGCGCACCGACGCGTGGGGACAGCGCGTCCGGAACGGACAGCCGCTCGGCGGGTTCATCGGATTGGGGATCTCCCCCTGCAGAATGATGCGCTCCTTCTTCGCCTCGGTT
>Ga0310838_1000619_pt1 | contig 28622 bp, 35 predicted proteins | sample SM_ome_6_FD_202241 | JGI IMG/M metagenome (GOLD analysis project Ga0310838, IMG submission 202241) | Sorghum-adapted microbial communities enriched on stacked mutant (SM) sorghum from Joint BioEnergy Institute, Emeryville, California... ...
GTATGGAAAGTGTTTTAGACACTCGCAATTCCTCCTTTGAATGTGGTTTAGTCACTAACATTCTTGCCAGAGGTTGCGAGTGTTTTTCATTTTATTTCACCATTTTCACAAAAAATGGTGATGAATCAACTTCGTTTATAGACTACCTATGAGGAATTGAAACGACCTATGTTGGTAGCGAATGAGACGTTCGATCACGTGTTTATAGACTACCTATGAGGAATTGAAACGAAATTACCTGCGGAGCATCGGCACCTGGGAGGACGAAGTTTATAGACTACCTATGAGGAATTGAAACTTGCCCCAGCCGCCTTCTTGAAGATCACGTCCGCCGTGTTTATAGACTACCTATGAGGAATTGAAACTTTGCTGAGATGATGATATTCATGATATTTTTGCAAGGTTTATAGACTACCTATGAGAAATTGAAATTCCTTCGGTGCCTTCGCGCAGGATGTACTCGTCGAGTTTATAGCTTACCTATAAGGAATTGAAACACTACTTGTTGGAAGTACGGGTCGTCGTCCTCAGTAAGTTAATAGACTACCTATGAGGTTTCGATTACTCCGAGGGTATGGTAATATGTGTAGGTGAGAGGAGTGATCGCCGTGGAATACGCAGGTGTGTTGCAAGGTTTAAGCCATCGTTACGAACATCCCGTCGCCTATACAATCGATCTGTCAAAAACTTCAGCGGAGTTAAATCCTTTGATCGGTCATGAAATCAAACTGGAATTTCTGGGAACGATAGAATGTGTAGCTTGCGGACGGAAGATAAAAAAGACATATAACAACGGTTATTGTTATCCCTGCTTTGTATCTTTGCCCGAAAATGATCTCTGTATCGTTAAACCGCATGAATGTCATTATCATCTCGGCACATGCCGGGATGCAGGCTTTGGCGATCGCCATTGCATGATCCCGCACTACGTCTACCTTGCCTTAAGCAGCGATGTGAAGGTAGGTTTAACGCGCAAGCATAATGAGATTAAGCGCTGGATAGACCAGGGAGCGGTCAAGGCGATCCCGATTGCCGAGGTGCCAACCCGCAAGATGGCAGGCGAATTAGAGTATATAATCAGCCAGTCGATGCCGGATAAAACCAATTGGCGCAAAATGCTCCTCGGTGAGTTTGACGATGTTGACTTATTTGAACTGAGAGATGAAGTGCATCGCAGATTTCCTGCCGAGTTTGAACCCTATAAAATCAATGTTGCCGAGATTACGGAGATTTCATATCCGATCTCTCAGAAGGTAGAGAAATTATCCTCGTTTAATTTGGACAAGGAGCCCATCATCGAAGGAAAGTTAATTGGAGCGAAGGGACAGTATCTGATTTTCCAATACGGTGTAATCAATATGAAGAAGTATGCGGGTTACCACCTAAAATTATCAGTCTGAACTTAAGATAAAGGAGAGTGGAACGGTGATAACAGCATTTCTTTATCCGCAATGTGGAACGTGCAGAAAGACAAAGAAATGGCTGGAAGATCATCATCTTCCATATAAAGAGATTCACATCGCAGAGAATCCCCCTTCCAAGGAACAGCTTCGGCAATATTGGCAGCAAAGCGGATTGCCGTTAAAAAAGCTTTTTAATACTTCAGGCGTTAAATATAAGGAGCTGCAATTAAAGGATCGCATTCCAGAGATGAGTGAGGAAGAACAATTGGAACTGCTGGCTTCTGACGGAATGCTGATCAAGCGTCCTATTCTAACCGACGGCAAAAAGGCGACCTTTGGATTTGATGAGAAAAACTTAGAAAAAGTTTGGATAGATTGCCATGAAGGATGAAATAATGGAAAAGGAACGTTTATTAGAACTGTGTAAAGCGATTGGAAATGAGACCCGTTTTGAGATCATTCAGTTGCTTTTGAAGAATACGCAATTTTGCGGTGACCTGGTTTCCGAATTAAAAGTTGCGCAATCGACCGTCTCACATCATCTTAAGATCCTGCGCCAAGCCGGAATTGTGATAGCCGAGGAGCAGGGCAGTTGGGTATGTTACCGCCTGAATCGTGATGTGTTTGCGGAGATGATCGTGATCTTAAAGCTCTTTGAAGAAGCAAAATAGCTTATTTAGATTTATTCTAATTTAGTATTGACTATTATTTACTCGTTTTGGTACTATAGTCTATGTGAATACATCATGAAGACAAGGAGGCTTACATACGATGGCTCAACGTTTAGTTGGTTTACCAGCACCAGATTTTACAATGGAAGCTGTACAGGGAGATGGTGAGCAATTTACGCGTGTCTCTCTATCTGATTATCGGGACAAGTGGTTAGTTCTGTTCTTCTATCCGCTTGACTTTACGTTTGTATGTCCTACTGAGATTACGGCGTTAAGCGATCGCTTTGAAGAGTTCAAAGATCTTGATTGCGAAATTCTTGGCGTATCTACGGACAGCAAATTCTCTCACCGTGCATGGATCAACACACCTCGTGAAGATAATGGCTTAGGCAAAATCAATTATCCGTTAGCTTCCGATATCACGCATAAGGTAAGCAGCGACTACGGCGTTCTTGTTGAAGATCAAGGTGTTGCGCTGCGCGGATTATTCATCATCGATCCGGATGGCATCGTGCGCTATCAAGTCGTAACGGATGAAAATGTGGGACGCAGCGTGGATGAAACGCTTCGTGTACTCCAAGCCCTGCAATCCGGCGGTCTATGCCCAGCCAACTGGAAGCCCGGACAAAAACATCTTGTAGCAAAATAATTGACATCACGATCAAGAAGGTAGGACCGACAGCATATCCGCTGAGCGGTCCTTTTTCCGAAATAGGGGTTTTCAAGAGTTGGGAGCGGACTGCGCAATTTTGATCCAGTCTCATTACTAAAGGAAAGAAAAGGGGTAAATAATCATGAAACTTCGCGAACAATTGCCTGAGTTAAACGGTGCGACGGAATGGGTAAATGGAGCGGTTTCCAAAGCCGATCTGGCAGGCTCGCCTGTCCTTGTCCATTTCTGGTCGATCAGTTGCTATTTGTGTAAAGAATCGTTGCCGCAGATTAATGAATGGCGTGAAGAATATAAGGAGCATGGACTTAAGATCATTGGCATTCACATGCCCCGTTCCGAAAAAGATACGGATATTGAGGCGATCAAGTCTGTCATTGCTCAATATGAATTGCTTCACCCGCAGGCGATCGATAATCTCCATGCCATTACAGAAGCATTTGAAAATCAATACGTTCCAGCGTATTATTTATTTGATGGGGAACTGACATTGCGACATTTCCAAGCAGGAGAGAAAGCATTGCCGATGGTAAAGCGTCGTCTTCATCGTATACTGGGAATCGAAGAATAATTGAAGTGATTAAGGAGGAACGCGTATGAGTATTCCACAGGAGCTAAAGTACAGCAAGGAGCATGAATGGGTACGTGTGGAGGGAAACAAGGCCTACGTAGGCATCACCCATTTTGCTCAATCTGAGCTCGGGGACATTGTATTCGTAGAATTGCCGGAAGTAGGAGACACGGTAGAAGCCGATGAACCTTTCGGAAGCGTTGAATCTGTGAAGACGGTATCTGAACTTTATGCCCCTGTATCCGGCAAAGTTCTTGAGGTGAATGCAAGCCTCGCCGATTCACCGGAATTGGTGAATGAATCGCCCTATGAGAAAGCTTGGATGATCGTAGTTGAGATCTCCAATCCGGCAGAATTGGATGATTTATTGGATGCGGCAGGATACGAAAAGTTAATTTCGGAACAATAAAATCTTTTTTGGGGGAATGAGGTATATTTTTTTCATCTTTTTTCCATACTACATAACGAGAACAATGCAAGCCCTGCAATCTTCTCACATCAATCCCCCTTTTTTGAACTGGCTGAATGGCCAGTTTTTTTCTTTCCGATTGGTCCCTCAAAAAATCCATATGCTAAATAATGGATGAATCAGGTATAATCAAGGTATGAAAACAAAAAAATAAAATGCTGTCGAAAATATGATAAACGCTTACCCAGATCGTTTTTGATACAATATAAATATAAATATATAAAATGTTCTTTTTCTTGAATTAGAATTAAACTTAAATTATAATAATTATTGATAATCAATTGATAATTAATTGACTTTCGATTATGATTATTAACATGGACATATTGTATAACAATGGAGGTATAAGAGATGACGCAACCACATTTACACATAGAGAACTTAAAGGTCTCTGTAGAAGGAAAAGAAATTCTAAAGGGATTAAACCTAGACATCAAAGGTGGCGAAATTCATGCCATCATGGGCCCGAATGGTACCGGTAAGAGTACATTGGCTTCTGCTTTGATGGGACATCCCAAATATGAAGTGACCGGTGGCCAGGTTACTTTTGACGGAGAAGATCTCCTTGAAATGGAAGTGGATGAACGCGCACGCAAGGGATTATTCCTGGCGATGCAATATCCAAGCGAGATTAGCGGCGTAACCAATGCTGATTTCCTTCGCAGCGCGATCAACGCAAAACGCGGGGAAGGAAATGAGATCTCGCTGATGAAATTTATCCGTCAATTGGATAAAGCTATGGAGATTTTGGAAATGGATCCGCAAATGGGTCAACGCTATCTGAATGAAGGATTCTCTGGCGGTGAGAAAAAACGCAACGAGATCCTGCAAATGATGATGTTGGAACCCCGTATCGCCATTCTGGACGAAATTGATTCCGGGCTAGATATTGACGCATTGAAGATCGTAGCTGCAGGCGTCAATTCAATGAAAAGTCCGGAACTGGGCGTGCTGATTATTACGCACTATCAACGTCTCCTCAACTATATTAAACCTGACTTTGTACATGTGATGATGCAGGGCCGCATTGTTAAATCTGGCGGGCCTGAATTGGCAGAACGCCTTGAAGCGGAAGGATATGACTGGATTAAAGAGGAACTGGGCATCGTCGATGAAACTGTTGGACAAGAAGCGTAATGGGAGGTTGGGAGCATGACAGTAAATACTCAATTGCAGATGGATCGAGATCTTATTGCCCAATATTCTCAAAGCGCGCAGGAGCCGGCTTGGATGCTTGAGTTGCGTCAAGAGGCCTTAACTCTGGCGGGCACACTCCCTCTCCCTCATGTGGAGAAGACCAAGATCGACAAGTGGAACTTTACGCAATTTAAACCTTTTACCCAGGAGACTGCCATTCAGGATCTTAAGGACCTGCCGCCCTCCATTGCGGAATGGGTTGGTGAGAATGATGAGAACATCCTTGTGCAAAGCAATGCCAGCACGATTTTCCATAAACAATCAAGCAAGCTTAAGGAACAAGGCGTAATCTTCACCGATCTGCAAACGGCATTGAGGGAACATGCCGATCTGGTGCAAAAATACTTTATGAAGGCGGGAATCGAAGTTTCCCAGAGCAACTTAACCGCTCTTCATACCGCATTATGGAGCGGAGGGGTATTTCTATACGTTCCCAAAAATACTGTAGTAGAAGAGCCGATTCTTGCTCTCTTTGCCTTGACCGGAGAGGGTAACGGCATGGTTCCGCATGTCCTGATCGTGGCTGAAGATAACAGCCGTGTGGCTTATGTGGAAAAACGCCTTTCGGCCAAAAATTCTGTAAATAATGTTCATAACGGGATCACAGAGGTATTTGTCGGCTCAGGAGCGAAGGTGACCTTTGCAGGCTTAAATAGCTTTGCAGAGCAAACTGTAGATTTCAGCAAACGCATCGCCTATGTAAAACGCGATGGCCGGATCGAATGGGCAATTGGCGAAACCGGGGATGGAAACAGCGTTTCTGAAACCTTTACGATTCTGCAGGAGAACGGCGCTTCTGTAGACTCCAAGATGATCAGCATCGGTACCGGAGAGCAGAAAGGAAACTTTACCACTCGTGCCATCCACGTAGGCAAACATACGGAGAGTGAGCTCTTATCCAAAGGTGTGCTCTTGGATCAAGCTGCTCAAGTATTTAGTGGCATTACCAAAATTGAAAAAGGTGCCACCAAAGCAAATGGTGAGCAGACGGAACGATTATTGATGCTCTCCAAGCAAGCGCGCGGGGATGCCAATCCGATCCTCTTGATTGATGAGGATGATGTAAAATGTGGGCATGCTGCAAGCGTAGGCCGCATTGATGAAATACAGCTTTACTATTTGATGTCCCGCGGAATCTCCAGACGCGAAGCTGAGAAATTGATCATTCGCGGCTTCTTGGACCCTGTTGTTGCGGAAATTCCTTTGGAAAGCGTGCAAAATCGTTTGAATGAAGCGATTGAAAGGAAATTAAGCCGATGAATATACTTGAGATTCGGAAATACTTTCCGATCCTGAAGGAAGAAGTGAATGGTCATCCGCTGGTCTATTTGGATAGCGGCGCCACGTCGCAAAAGCCGATTCAAGTGATTGAGGCAGTAGACCGTTTCTACAAAGAGTATAATTCCAATGTTCATCGCGGCGTCCACACTCTGGGCAATCGCGCTACAGATGCCTATGAAGGCACGCGTGAAAAGGTGCGCAAGTTCATCAACGCAAAGCATTATGAAGAGATCATCTTTACGCGCGGCACCACAGCTTCCCTTAATCTGGTTGCCACAGCCTATGCGCGGGCATTTATCAAAGAAGGGGAAGAGATTGTGATTACGCCAATGGAGCATCATGCCAATCTGATTCCCTGGCAACAAGCAGCCAAGGCGACTGGTGCCACGCTTAAATATATTCCGCTTCAGGCAGATGGAACTATTTCCATCGAAGATGTGCGTGCGACCATAACTCCTAAAACGAGATTGGTGGCCATGGCGCACATCTCCAATGTGCTTGGCTGTATCAATCCCATAGAAGAAACGGCTCGCATTGCACATGAGAATGGAGCTATAATGGTAGTAGACGGTGCTCAGAGCGTACCTCATATGCCAATCGATGTTCAGGCTCTGGATGTTGACTTTTTTGCCTTCTCGGCGCATAAGATGTTAGGACCAACCGGCGTGGGTATCCTATATGGTAAGAGAGAACTGCTGGAGAAGATGGAGCCGATCGAATTTGGAGGGGAAATGATCGATGTGGTTGATCTCTATGATACCACATGGCGTGAACTCCCCTGGAAGTTCGAGCCAGGTACTCCGATGATTGCCTCCGCCATTGGTCTGGGCGCTGCGATCGATTTCCTTACAGAAATCGGTATGGAGGCGATCGCAGAACATGACCGTCTCTTGGCCCAATATGCATATGAACAACTAAGTACCGTATCTGGCATCGAGATATATGGTTCAAAAGAAAATCGAACAAGTTTAGTCACCTTTAACCTTAAAGGCGTACATGCACATGATACGGCTACTATTCTGGATGCAGAGGGGATTGCGGTTCGGGCCGGCCATCATTGCGCGCAGCCTTTGACACGCATCTTGGGTGTACCGGCGACAGCACGTGCAAGCTTCTATCTCTACAACACGGAGGAAGAAGTTGATGCCTTGGTAAAGGGGTTGGCTAAGGCAAAGGAGTATTTTGGTCATGTCATTGGATGATTTATACCGCAGAGTGATTATGGATCATTATCAACGTCCTCGTAATCGAGGTAAACTAGGTGATGATGCGCTGACAGTGCATCTCAGCAATCCGTCCTGCGGCGATCGCATTACCTTACAGATGAAGATCGATGATGGCAGGATCTGCGAGGCCCGCTTTGAAGGTGAGGGTTGCTCGATAAGCATGAGTTCGGCCTCCATGATGACTGAGGCGGTAAAAGGGCTTACGAAGGAAGAAGCGTTAGAGATGGCTCACCTTTTTTCACGCATGATGAGAGGCGAGCAGATAGGCGATATTGATCTTGGCGATATTGAAGCGTTGCAGGGAGTATCCAAATTTCCTGCACGCATTAAATGTGCAACACTTGCTTGGAAAGCGCTGGAGCAAGGTGTTCAGTCATATCATCAAAATAAGGAAGGTGAGTAAAGATGGCAAAAAAAGCACCTGAGTTGCAAGAGTATCAATACGGTTTTCACGATAGAGACGTTTCCGTATTTAAAACTGAAAAAGGTTTGACGCGCGACATTGTGATTGAGATTTCCAAGATGAAGGGCGAGCCTGATTGGATGACTCAATTCCGTCTCAAGGCTTTGGATATCTTCTTCCAGAAACCCATGCCCAAGTGGGGTGGCAATCTGGATGAACTTGATTTTAATAACATTCGCTATTATGTAAAACCATCTGAAAAGCAAGGGCGCTCCTGGGATGAGGTGCCTGAAGAGATCAAGAATACTTTTGATCGATTGGGTATTCCTGAGGCGGAGCAAAAGTTTTTGGCTGGGGTTTCGGCTCAATATGAGTCAGAGGTAGTTTACCACAATATGCAGAAAGAACTTGAGGAACAAGGCGTAATCTTCATGGATACCGATTCCGCCTTAAAGGAACATCCTGAGTTATTTAAGAAATATTTCGGCACTGTAGTTCCTCCGACTGATAATAAATTTGCCGCACTAAACAGCGCGGTATGGTCTGGTGGAAGCTTCATCTACGTTCCGAAAGGGGTTAAATTGGAGACTCCGCTGCAAGCCTACTTCCGTATTAACTCTGAGAATATGGGACAATTTGAGCGTACTTTGATCATCGTGGACGATGATGCCATGGTGCATTACGTTGAAGGATGTACAGCTCCGATCTATACCACCGATTCGCTTCACAGCGCAGTGGTGGAGATTATCGTGAAGGAGCGCGCGCGTTGCCGCTATACTACGATCCAGAACTGGTCCAACAACGTTTATAACTTGGTGACCAAGCGTGCCGTCACCGAAAAAGGCGGACACATGGAATGGGTGGATGGCAACATCGGAAGCAAGTTAACGATGAAATACCCTGCCGTGATCATGAAAGGGGAAGGCAGTAAAGCCGATATCCTCTCCATCGCTGTAGCAGGTAAAGGTCAGCATCAGGATGCGGGAGCCAAAGTGATTGCCTTAGCGCCTAATTGTACTGCAACTATCATCTCAAAATCGATCAGCAAAGACGGCGGTAAGGTATCGTATCGCGGACTGTCCAGCTTCGGCCGCAACTCTGAAGGCTCCAAAGCCAATATCAAATGTGACACGATCATCCTGGATGACAAATCGACTTCCGATACCATCCCGTACAACGAGATCTTAAACGATAACATCACCCTGGAACATGAAGCGACGGTATCCAAGGTGAGCGAGGATCAGCTCTTCTACTTGATGAGCCGCGGTCTCTCTGAACAAGAGGCAACGCAGATGATCATCATGGGCTTTATCGAACCATTTACAAAAGAATTGCCTATGGAATACGCAGTTGAAATGAATCGTCTCATTAAGTACGAAATGGAAGGAAGTATTGGGTAAGGCTTATTTATCAAGGGTTTCCGGCTTCAAAAAAGTGTTTTGCCCATATTTTGCCCATAATATAATATTATCTTCGAACATTTGAGTAACTTGCAAATACGTGTCCGCAGTGACATTGACTCATGCATGTCCAGTCGCTCGGACGCGTATTTTATATTTTTCCTGCCCAAGCAATTTTATGTCAATTTGTCGTCGACCTCTGGTAATGTAAAAACCCCCGGGGATCGACGACAAATAAAAGTGAGACATATCAAGGCTCTTGAGATTTATGCATTATATTGTTAGAATATGGATAAATCCCAGGCCCCTTAATTTATGTGGACAAAATGGGTTTATAGACTACCTATGAGGAATTGAAACATGTACTTCTACGACAGATTATATAATAATAATTGCGTTTATAGACTACCTATGAGGAATTGAAACTTTTTTTCGGAGTTTTAATCCCTCCATTCCATCCCTGTTTATAGACTACCTATGAGGAATTGAAACACGGTAGCGGACGAGCGAAGCGAAGGAGCATAAGGAGGTTTATAGACTACCTATGAGGAATTGAAACAGGAGTTACGTGCAAAGATTGAGGTCAAAGAATATCCGTTTATAGACTACCTATGAGGAATTGAAACAGCGGAAGAGGGCGATAATTTCATAATACCGACGCGCGTTTATAGACTACCTATGAGGAATTGAAACAAGTCTTTTTGAGCAAATGAAACAGTCGCAATCAGTAGTTTATAGACTACCTATGAGGAATTGAAACTACGCCAACAGGCGTTGATACCTGCGTTTATACCACTGGTTTATAGACTACCTATGAGGAATTGAAACCCGTCAGGCGGTCGATGATATTGTTTACTACCTGTCGGTTTATAGACTACCTATGAGGAATTGAAACATTCGCTCGCCTTCCGTAAACATTCGCGGAAATGTGGGTTTATAGACTACCTATGAGGAATTGAAACTCGCCATCGAACCGGTGTGTCACCTCGTCCACCATCGTTTATAGACTACCTATGAGGAATTGAAACACTGTAAGAGATGAACGTAACATAGAACACATTTCCAGTTTATAGACTACCTATGAGGAATTGAAACATGGATCGTAATGTTTGGATATTTGCAACAGACGGCGTTTATAGACTACCTATGAGGAATTGAAACTAGAAATATACATATGAAAAAGAGTTTTAATAACAAAGTTTATAGATTACCTATGAGGAATTATAAATATTCCTGATCGTTATCTTAACTATGATATAGATGAACTTATGGAACGGATACAGTAAACATAGATGAAAATATAAATAATCACCTTTTGGAGGGAGAATGATTTGGAAAGTCATCATACAAGAGGGAAAGTGCGTCAATGGGGAATTACAATCGGGAGACTCCCAACAGGACCGAAGAATTGTATTACCGATGTTGATGATGTTCGTGTAGGGCATGTTACGTTAGATTTTCCATTACAGTCTGATCACAATGATGATGAACATCAAGACTATGCTTGCACGGGCGTGACTGCAATTCTTCCTCATGGAGGCAACCTTTTCCGTGAAAAAGTTACGGCTGCAAGTTATGTTATTAATGGATTTGGCAAGACAACAGGTTTAGTTCAAGTCAATGAATTGGGGCTGATCGAAGCTCCTATTATGCTTACCAATACCTTCTCAGTTCCCGCCGTTACGCAGGGAACGTTGCAATACATGCTTGAAACAAACCCCGAAATAGGTGAAACAACTGGTACCATTAACATCGTAGTCGGAGAGTGCAATGATAGTTATTTAAACTCCATAAGAAAATTATCTGTTAAACCGGAACATGCGATTGAGGCTATACGAAGAGCGACCAATGAGCAAGCTGCAGAGGGTGCGGTAGGTGCAGGCAAAGGAATGATCTGCTTCGGATATAAAGGCGGAATTGGCTCTTCATCCAGAATTGTAAAAGAAGAAACGGTAGATCATTCTTATACGATCGGTTCTCTTGTCCTAACTAATTTCGGGAAAAAAGAGGAATTTGAATTAAAGAGATATTTACGAAGCAATATATACGGCAGAGAGGCAGATTCACCAATATCAACTGTGACGGATGGATCTATTATCATTGTTTTAGCAACGGATGCTCCGTTAAGTGACCGGCAATTAGGCAGAATAGCTAAGCGTTGTGGAATTGGCTTAGGCAGAACAGGGAGTCACTTCAGCCATGGCAGCGGGGATATCGTGATCGCCTTTTCTACGACCAACCGTACTCCGCATTTTTCTCAGAAGCATGTTGAGATCCGTGAGCAGCTTCGAGATGACCACCCGATTATGAATCTGTTCTTTACTGCTGCTGCCGAAGCTACTGAAGAGGCGATTGTAAACTCTCTAACACAAGCGGTTACCACACGAGGCCGAAATCAAAGAGTTGTTCCAGCCTTGCCGTATTTCCCAGTTTAATAACCCTCTTTTATCTCCTATAAAGGTGGCATTTATGTTCCGATCAATAATTTTTCCGCAGATTTAGGTTATTATGAACTGGATTTAGAGAATCTTGGCTTACCATACAAAAACGATGGGTTAATCCCTACAAATTAAGGTTTAATTGGATTAGCAAAGAAACAGTATTATGTATATTATCGCTTGAATGACCAATTTTATACTAAGAACAAGACCATCCAGCCTATTCGGCAGATGGTCTTGTTTCTGATTTTTGAATACTCATGCAATTCTTAGTACTTGTCCGGCATATATCTTGTCTGAAGAGAGGCCGTTTAGTTTTTTCAAAGCTGTTACAGTTGTTCCGTATTTTTTCGCAATAATCCAAAGTGATTCCCCGTAAGAAACAGTATGTCTGCTTGCTACCTTTAATACTTGTCCCGGATAAATCATGTCAGATCTTAAACCATTCAGATTTTTTATTGCTGCCACCGAAGTGCCATAACGATTAGCTAAGATCCAAAGCGATTCTCCTGATTTAACGGTATGGGTTGTGGTATTTGTACCGGCAGCTCGTGCGACCTGTGATTGGATTACTCTTTTTGCCCCCATGTAACGCGGTTCCCAATAAGTGTTCCCTGCAAACTTGGTCTTCATAACTCCTTTGCTTGAAGATACGTGAATCATCTCTCCATTACCTGCATACACGCCCACATGACTTACAGTTCCTTTTCCTCCTGTATTAAAGAAGACGAGATCACCTTTTTGAAGATTGGCTCTTGTAACCCAGGAGCCTCGATTATACTGGTCTTTTGTTGTGCGGGGAAGAGAGATTCCATTTTTGCCGAAGATAAATTGGGTAAAGGACGAGCAATCAAAGGTTTTGGTTTGCCCTGCAGGTGCGCCATACTGATAAGGCGTACCCATATAAGCGGTACCAGTTGCAATGATTTGGTCAGCAATGCTTGCTGCATGTACGTTGGACAAGCCGGGGAAAAGTAGAAATAATCCTAGAAATATTGGAATCCATTTTTTCACAGGATATCTCCTCCTTTTCTGTATGTACATTGTAACAGAAAAAGGGTCACTATTTTCTAGCAATTACTGGAACTTAATTAGAGCTTATCTTCATACTTGTACATATGCTAGAACAAGGGTAGAATAAGAAAAAATATTCAGCATTTGAACTTGCGTTCGTATAAAAGGGATTAGGTGAGGTGTATAGGGATGAAATTCGTGGATGATCTCTTTAAGCTATACCGTGAACACTTAACGGGCGATGATGAAGATGCAATCGAAATCGTCTTGCATCTCTTTGCGGATCATAAACGTGAAGATTTGGAGAGATTTATTTCCGAGTTAAGTGACGAGGAAGTGTTTCAAATGGTCTCATTTTATGTGATTGAAATGGTGAAAAGAAAAATGACTGAGGAAGGATTGGAAACATTTAAAGCCAATCAGATTCCGCATGACCCTAACATTCATTAAGCCCAAAAAATGAGTATATTCCTCTCTTTTAGACAAAGAAATTCTGACTCCACAAAAAAAAGTGGAGTTTTTTAATTTTCATGGAAGGATTTGCAATTTGAATAGAGAATTATTATATAAGGAACTGGTTGCTCAATGGTTGGACAAGGTCATTTTAGTTGTTAGAGAGGATAATAGGTAAAATGACTCGGCTTGTTGAAATAATATTCAATGAATTGGAAAAAAGGAATATGTCAGCGCGAAGCCTTGCTTTTGCAGTCGGGGTTGACCCTGCTACCATCTCTAACTTAAAAAATAGGCCGGAGATCGAGATTAAGTTTCTTAATATGCTAGCGATAATCAGATATCTCTTTCCTAAGGATGAATACAGATTGATGGAGATGTATATCCGTTCCATCTGTATGCCGAAAAATATACAGTACGCATTGGAGTATTGTTCTATTCATCGTCTTCAAGATACCCTTAAATACTTACTCGGACTTGATGTTCAGAACATTGTGACGAAAGAATGGATTCGGATTTATTCATACATTTACAATCTACAGACTAACCATGAGTTTATACAAAGCCTTCGTAAAGAGTATGTAGCTACACAAGAGATGAAGGTTTTTACAAGAATTATCGAAATATATTACTATTATTATAAACATAATTACAAGACTTTTTTTACTTTAAACGAGCAGCTAGAACATGATATTAACGAAATAGTAGATGATTATATTAGAAAGATGTACTCATATAGACTAATTTTGTTATATGCAAATTCTAACTTTTACAAGGGCGATGTTGAGGTATGCAGATATTATGCTGAAAAAGGTATATCCTATAATATAGATCAATTTAAGACAGCAAATGCTTATTTAACCATTGGTCTATCGTATATTTATGAAAGTTATGACCGGGCAATAAGCAATCTTATAAGGTGTAAGGAATTATTAATGGACATTGGAAAAGTTGAATTTGCAAATGATATTGAATCAAAAAGTATAGCGTTTACGAAGAATTATTGGTCAACCGATTTGGATACCATTAAAACCAACGACATTTCTGAACAAGCCCATCTATGCATCAAATTGGGAGAGAAGGAGAAAGCGCTCGCTTTATTGCAGCAGATTGAGGATAAAACACCATTCACCTACTATTACATGGGGCTAGCTCTTGACGGAGAGGAAGGGAGGAAGTATCTTTATCAATCAATTAAAGGATTTAAGAAAAAGGAAGATTTTCATTTTATCCATCTTCCTATTCTTGAATTAAAAAGGAGAGGAGAGCCTGACTATATCCTTGAGGCCTTCTTGTAGATCTCTTCACAAAAGGAGGTGAAAAGTTATGCGGAAGGTTGTTACAGTTTTACTTATTATGGCGGTGCTTTCAATTCTGTTTTCCTCAGTTGCTTTTGCTGATCCGAATGAACTAATTGTTCACCAAACGAATGTAGTTACATCAAATGAATGAGGTTACAGAGAACATTTTTACAGATCAATTTACGAAACACAGAGGTGCCGATTCTATCCGATATGGATAGATCGGCATTTCGTGCTTTATAAGGAACTTGAACACTTTTTTTTACCCAAAAGTGTTCAGTATATCTTATGTAATTAAAATATTATCCAATTATGTAAAATTGAAGTTTTATATATAGGGATCATAATCAAGGAGGTATCTTTTATGTCAGTCAAGGAACAGATGAAGGGGGATTTATTGTTTGCTTTTGATGTGCCCGAAGAGGACACCAGAGTTGCTCAGCTTATAGACTTGTTAATTCAAACAAAGAACGATTTTTACAGGTTGTTTGAGATCCACCATGAGAACATGAAGAATGGACGTCCGGAACTCTTCTTTGCTTTAACCAGGTTATACGAGGAGAAGCATAATATTAGCATCAACAGGCTTGAAAAACAGCCCCATTTCCCCAATCCCTATTAAAAAACCGAGGTCTTTTCACCTCGGTTGGTTACGTTTTAAGGAAACATCTATTGCTTTTTTGGCGGCACTTACTGACTCTTTTTCACTGTTGCAAATGTTATCTGGCCCGACGCAATTCCCGAATGTCAGCTTCATGTTCCAATAAGTGAATCGATACCGATTCTAAGACTTTACTTTGCCGATCCTGAAGGTGTACGATTCTCACAATATCCTCTTTCATCTCTTCTAGCATAGCATTGGTATTTCCCACAATACGGAGCAGTTCGACGGTCATCTGCTGCGTCTGCTCGACGCGCTGTTCGAGATTACCGATTCTGTTGTCCATGGATTCGATGCGCTGAACGAGAATACCCATTCTGTTGTCCGTGGATTCGACGCGCTGTTCGAGATTACCGATTCTGTTGTCCATGGATTCGATGCGCTGAACGAGAATACCCATTCTGTTGTCCGTGGATTCGACGCGCTGTTCGAGATTGCCAATTCTGTTGTCCATGGATTCGATGCGCTGAACGAGAATACCCATTCTGTTGTCCGTGGATTCGACGCGCTGTTCGAGATTGCCAATTCTGTTGTCCATAGATTCGAAGTGCTTTTCCATGCTTGCAAACCGGTTATTCATACTATCCAGCTTTTCAAGGACCAGCGTTTGAAACTCTTCATTCGTCATCATTCCACCTCCCCCTCTGAAATGTACTGTATTATGAAATTTTTCCTGAAAATACATATAAGCTTGCACTGGAAAAGCGGTATGGTTTCGCATTATCTTCATTGATTGTACCGATTCGCACTGTATTTTTGTTTACTTTAAATTTACACTTCCTGCTCTGGAAAATCAAACGTCAAACTCCACGCCGATTTCCGCTCCAACCCAGTACACTTAACCACGCCCCCTTATAAGATAGGAACATAGGCAAGCATGTTATTCTGAAGAATGGGGGAGAGGGAATTTTGATTCATTCTTATCCGGTTTGGATCGATGATTATCCGGTTATCGCCATAGAGGTGCATCTTCCCAAGACCAATCTTTTGGCGGTTACGACAAAGCATGGGTATATAATGTGCGGCGCATTGGATGTATTACTTCTCAACAGCAGGCTAAAGGAGCGCGGCATTATAGCAGGCAGAGCTGTAGGGGTGCGGAGCATTGATGAACTGCTGGCAGCTCCTCTGGAGTCTGTTACGACTGGAGCACTAGCAATGGGGATAGAGCCGGGAATGAAGGGAAGCGAAGCTTTGATAAAAATGATGAAAATTGAGGAATAGTAGTACCTTAGCACCATTGATAAAAAAATAGTCGAAAAAGGACTTTAACTCAGAGAGGGAGTATGTATAATTTAATATTATACATGATCGATGCTGAATTGAGGAATCTTTATGCGACTTGTCTCTATATCGAATGTTTCTCCGGGCATGGTATTGGCCAAATCAATCTTTACCGATACAGGGTTAGTCTTGATTGCGGAAAATGTCGAATTAACCTCGGCAATAATCAGTCGCTTAAAATCTTTGGGGATTGAAGCTCTCTATGTTCGCGATGCTCGGATGGATGATTTAGAGATTAAAGATAGCATCAGTCCAGAAACGCGCCGATATGCTATGCAGACGATCAGGAAGACCTTTCAGGCGTTTGCAAGTAACAGGAATTGGCGCTATTTCTTTAGCTCTGGAAGGTTGGAGCGGGATATCAGACCTGTTTTGGAAAATATCATACATGAACTTAGCATGAATAAAAGCGTAATCAACCTGCTCTCCACGATCTATGCATCAGATGAAGAGATTTACAGCCACTCTTTTAATGTTACAATTTATACGATTTCGATGGGCATTAAAATGGGCTATTCCCATGATCAGATCTATCAATTGGGGATCGGATCAATTCTGCATGATATTGGCAAGATGAAGATACCCAAGGAGATTTTGAATAAGCCTGGCCGATTAACTGTGGAAGAGTTTGAAGAGATCAAGAAACATACGGAGTACGGGTTTGATTTTTTGCGACGTCAGGAGAATATTCCGCTTGTTTCGGCTCATATGGCTTATCAGCATCATGAACGGATTGATGGTACGGGATATCCGCGGGGAATAAAAGGGGATGAGATTCATCCCTATTCCAAAATCTTGGCTGTTGGAGATGTATATGACGCGCTAACCAGTCATCGTGTCTATCGGCAAGCCGTGTTGCCCCATGAAGCGATGGAGATCATTTATGGCGGGAGCGGGACACAATTTGAACAATCGGTTGTAGAGTGCTTTAGGAATACAGTTATCCTTTATCCGATTGGCCTCACCGTTGAGCTTAGTACGGGTGAGACTGGGGTTGTGGTGGATTATAATCAGAACTTGCCAAGCCGTCCTATTGTCCGTATTATCTACAATCAGGCAAAAGAGGAGATCCAGCCGTATGAGATTGATTTATCGAAACGGCTAAATATCTCCATTGTTAAATGTGATGCCGTTTTATTCTGAAAGCTGTATAGAGTAATCCTCGTATGATGCCCCTGCCGCCTGCATAAAATGGGAAAGGGGGGGATCAGATGTGGCGAAAATGCGCGCAACAGGCAAAAGAAGAAGATTGAAAAAGAGAAATATCTTCTTCATTTTGTCTGTTCTTTTTTTGGTTCTTATGATTCAAACTTTTTGGTATATAGATAAACGGATTGAACCGATCGTAAAAGATTATGCAAATCTTACTGTAAAGGAAATTGCAACAGATGTGATTGAAAATGCAATTAATAATAAAATTGCAAAGAATACGGAATTTACGCAGATTTTTATTACCAATAAAGATGCACAGGGGAGAATCCAATCGATCACCTATGATACACAAGCGGCCAGCAGAATCCAGTCCCAGGCGACGATTCAACTTCAGGAGAGCTTTGAAAATTTAAGCACACATACATTTACGGTGCCGCTTGGAGCAGCATTGGGAAGCTCCATACTGGCTACATATGGTCCCGACATTCCCATCACTTTGGTGCCTGAAGGTGCTGTTGAAGTGGAACTGATTCCGGAACTGACCGATAAGGGCATTAATAATGTATTGCTCACCATCTATTTAAGGATCAAAACAATTGTGAAGGTGGTGATCCCTTTTTCATCAGAAACAGCTACAATCGATCATAAGGTAATTATCGGTCAAGAATTTATTATTGGTGATGTGCCTACCTATTATTTTAACGGAGCACAAATGATTCCATTTCAGACTGCTCCAGGTGTCCCTTCTGATTAATTTTTATTGCGTTCCCATTGGCGCAGGAATGGATAAGGATCAAATGCCCATTCTACTCTGCCGTTATATATATACATGCCAAAGTGAAGGTGAGGCACAAAACGTCCGGATGTGCCTGGCTTGCCATATCCGGAACTGCCTACGTAACCGATCACTGTACCTGGTTCAACGATGGAACCCACTTTGAACTTTTTATTATACCCGGATAAGTGTGCGTAATAATGATATACATTGTTGATATCGCGAATGCCGACACGCCAGCCCCCATAATTGTTCCACCCCATAACTTCCACATAGCCATAGCAGGTGCTGCGCACAGGAGTGCCATATCCGGCAAAGATATCGTTACCTTCGTGAATCCGTTTACCACCCCATCCGCGGGGATCTCCCCAAGAGGGACGGTAAGAATAGTCGTACTGCCGTGGAATTGGAAATACTTTTTTGTTTAGATCTAAACTTTGGTACTTGTTAATGATTTGGGCGATGTGATCAATTACCTGCACCGTTTTCTGGTCATGATAATACTCCCACAAGCCGATACGGATATCCTCAACGGTAGTTCCATACTGGCTCAAATAATGCGCGAACGAATAAAGCTGATCCAGGTCATCATCCATTGAGGCCATCCCATCTCCATTCCCGTCTTTTCCGATTCCGCCAAAGAAAGAGATGGAGGTAGGGTTTGAATCTTTATCATCCGGGTTCAAGAGGCCCGTCCATTTTGATGCAGGAATCCTTATGGAAAGTAATCGTTTTTTGCCAGTTTGGTTGGGTTTGCGAATTGACCTTTCAAATTGGTCAATGGCAGCAAGATAATGCCAGGGAACTTGCGTTAAACTTTCCATTCGTTCAAATAATGATTTTCGTTCTTCAAGATCGTCAGACTTGGCAAGAACCGGAAAATGGAAAAATAGTGAGGGAATGAGAAGGAAAGAAATCACTCGTCTATACAGAGTTGACATAGTAAGTATCCCCCGCGAGCCGTTTTTAAGATGTTTATATTCTTGATCTTTTATAAAAGAGTATGTCATGTATTTCTTTCCATTACGAAAGACCACGGTTTTACCGTGATCTCTTCCTTTAAGCCTCGTTTTATTTTGTTCTTGAGCCAAGCAATCGATCCAATTGATCGTCAATATTTGCTTTATTTGTCCTGTTTGAGATGAGTCGGGTAACTTGTCTTGTTAAATTTTTGTCGGTGGATACATAAATCTTATAATATGCGGGGACCACGCTTTTTGCGCTTTTATACACCATATCGTCTGTGACGGAAGTTCCGGTTTGGGGCATTCCGGCTTTTCGATTGCCCACTATATCTGTCGTGCCGCGATTCATACTTCCGGTAGTACCATTGGTGATTCCGCTGTAACGGGTTCCGAACATATCTGTTGTACCACGATTCATGGTACCTGTTCTGCCAGTTCTCCCCAAGTTGTCTTTCTCATAACCGATATATACATGATCGTCGGTCACTAATACGGTCGCATGGGCAATTCCCGGAAGGCTGCTAAGCGCTTGTGTCACCGAGTTGGCCAATGCGGTCTTATCAAACTTCATGGGTGTGGCTGCAGAATAAGATCTTAACTGATCGCCGTTTACTTGGACGAAGCCAATGTGGGGATTTCTGTTATCGTATCCAGTAAATCCTGTGTTTCCCCAGATGGCCGTATTATCTCCCCGAAAGCCTACATTGCTTTCCCGGTTGGTCCCTAGGCTGTTATAATAGCCTGTCTTGCTGGGGCTGCGGTAATCTGTTCCTTGGTTATAATTACAGCCCGATGCAATAAGCGATACACCTATAATAGCCATTACAAGAATCGGCACTTTTTTCATGTTGTCAGGCACCTCCTGAGGCTAGATTGCCCCAGAAGATAAAATATTTGTGTGGAAATTGGTTGCCCTTTTTCCACATCTATAGGATTTTTGGTAAGATTATGTTAAAATAATCTTAAACATAAGTTGGATCGGGAAGTGATGGTTTGGAGAATACGGTTCGTGTTCAAGGTATTACTTATCAAATGATAACAAATGAACGAAATGGCTGGAATCCGGAGGCATTTCGGGAAAGATACAGCGATATCCTGAGCAGATATGACTACATTGTCGGTGATTGGGGTTATGGCCAATTAAGGCTTAAGGGTTTCTTTGAGGAGACCAATAAGAAGGCGCCTTATGAACAAAGAATCTCCTATTTGAGTGAATATATACAAGAGTACTGTAATTTTGGATGTGCATACTTTGTGGTAAAAAAGATCGAGCATCCACTACATAAGTCAGTAAGCTCCTCAGATGATCAGGCAGAATAAAGCGAAAGGAAATCCGTGTCTGGATTTCCTTTCGCTTAAATAATTTCATTCAGGAAGTTTCGTAGTTCTTCCGCCTCTGCTTCCCTAAGACCAAAAGTCTCTTCCAGATAGCCAGGTTCATCTAAATCGTCTTGCCCAAGGATGGCAAATTTTCCTTTTTGAATATCTAACACTACGCTCTTTCCAAAATAATGATCGGTTGTAATGATAGCCAAATCAAACCGTCCTTCATTGCCGATAAAACTGACATAACGGATTTTGGTTTCTTCCACAAGATCATATAAAAAATGGTAATTGCTCATATTTCGACTCCTTTTTACTTAACTTCTATTGTATAATTATGCTAATCTCATAGTAACAAAACTTTGGCATAAATCAAACTGCGGTAATTATAACCATGATCTCCTCATTACGGAAGGGGCGCAAGTTATTCGATGATTAAAATTTTTTCATACCGTTGGTTTAAGATGATTGGCTCTTTATTCTTGCCCCACGATTATATCAAATATTTTCCTCCCGATTTTAAAATTCGCGATCCTTTTTTACCTAAAATGGAACAAGCCATTCATGAAGGTGACAACGTCTATGTCATCATTTTTGACATCAAGGATTTTCGATATTGGTTTGAAAGATTTACAGAGTCGGAAATTAAAATTATGATTGATGTCTTGAAAGCATTGATGAAAAAAACGGCGCCCAAGTATTTTGAGAATAAAGAGATCCTTTTTATGAATTTGATTTGGGGTGACGATTTTCAGCTGGTGATTCGCAAAGCGCAGGGGACGGGTCATAATGAAGTTTTGGAAATCAGCAAAAAGTTATGCGAGAATGTTGTGCAAGAAGCAAAAGAAAGCATTTCGATATTACCTGCAGAATTTAGCTTTCATGTAGGCTATGCTCCGGTCTCCATGCAGGTGACCAACTTGCAAGAGAGCTACTATCAAGCGCTCTATATGGCGCATGCGATGGCCAAGAAGAAGATCGGCCCGCAATATTATCAAGTAAAAAGTGAAATTCGCCGTATTATTGATGAGGAGAAAATTCAGATTACCTTGGAACCGATTATCTCTTTAAGAGGAAGCGGTTTGGAAGGTTATGAGATGCTGACGCGGGGGCCGGTCGACACCATTTTTTATAGACCGACCGATCTTTTTGGTCTGGCTAAAAGTGCCGGGCTGTTACTTGCTTTAGAACAATTGGTTTTTCGCAAGGCTGTGCAGGAAATCAACCGCCGTGCCATCGATCTCCCCGTTTTTATAAATGTAACCCCATTCTCCCTGCAAAGTGAAGCTTATATGACCCACGTCATAGAGACATTAAAAGAATTTCCGAATGTATCACCCAGTCAACTGGTTATGGAGTTGACGGGAAGAGATGCGGTGCGTGATTTGAATCTGTTTCGCAGTGCCTTTGAACGTTTTCAGCAATTGGGTTTTCGCTTGGCCATTGATAATGCAGGCGCCGGCTATGCGTCATTAATGGTGATTACTGAACTGACTCCGGATTTTATCAAGGTTGATCGGGCTTTCATCAAAGAAATTGACCAAAAACTGGTCAAAGAATCGATGCTTCAAGCATTGCTTTTTATCGCCGATAAGATTAAAGCGAAGTTGATCGCCGAAGGGATCGAACGGCAGGAGGAATTGGAACTTCTGCTTAAGAATCGCGTACATTTGGGACAAGGATACTTTTTCTTTAAATCAGAAGATTTTAAGCCCCTTTGCAATGGATAAAAGATTCGTCTTATAATAAAGAAGAGTGGTTTGAAATGTCTAAGATGGGATGAGGATTAATAATGAAGGAGCTAATGGAAGCTACATTAATTTTGCTTTTAACCTTTCTGACCTTTGGTCTCACCATTTTCTTCGCAAAACGAACTAAAAAGAAGAATTAGAGGATGAAGATGTATAACGTAAACACAGCGAAGCTTAATGAAATTTTTGCATATTATGGCCGAATCTATCAGAATGGGAATCTCCTCTTGCAGATATTGCAAAAGGATACGCAAGATGTGCCGGATCATGAGCTTTACGCCCTGGCGGCTGCGCAATGTCTGCATCTATACTTTGAGATCTTTACCGATATTGCCAACCTGCTTATTGATGGCTTTATAATGCGAGACCCTGGCGGTTACGAAGATATGGTAGATATCTTGGAGGACGAAGAGGTGGTCAGCCGGTCGACGGGCGAGTTACTGCGCAGTCTGATCCAATATTATCGGCTTTCAGTAAAAGAATATCTTGCCAACGATGAGGAAAAGACAGAAACGGCATTTCTGCTCATTCATCCGCATTTTAACCAATTTGTAGATGAAGTGAAAGCCTATTTAGCAAAGGAACTCCCATCAGCATGAGAGTTCCCTATTTATTTCTGCAATAAATAAAATATTCAAATATTTTATTTAAACGTTTATAAAGTTTACTCAAGGATCAAGTTTATATATAATATAGTAAAGAAAGTAGGTGAAAGAATGAGCAGTACTACTCGACAAGAGATACTTACCATGTTGAAAAAACAGGGTGCTCTTACCGTAAGTGAGATGGCCAAGAGGTTAGACATTACCGAAATGGCGGTGCGACGTCATTTAAGTACATTGGAGCGGGATAATCTGATTGAGACCTTCTTGGTGCGTCAAGCAATGGGTCGACCTACCCATGTATATCGTTTAACAGAAGAGGCCGCAAAACTCTTTCCACGTAATTATTCCGATTTAACGATAGATTTTCTGAAGGATATAGAGGAGATTGAAGGTAAAGAGAAAATCGATCTTCTTTTTGCCAGACGGAAGGACCGGCTGGTCAGGGATCTTGAACATCGCATGAAAGATCTGAGTTTCGATGAGAAGGTGGCTTTGCTGGCTGAGATCCAGAATAATAAAGGATATATGGTTGACTTGCAAAAAAAAGATGAGGACAGTTACGTGCTTAAGGAGTACAATTGTCCGATTTCCCAGGTTGCGCGGGAATATAATGTAGCCTGTGAGTGCGAACTGCAGTTGTTTCGGGAGGTTTTGGGCGCTGAGGTTAAGCGTACAGAATGCTATGCCAAAGGCGGCACTCATTGTATTTTTATGATAGAACGCGCAAAAGCTCTTTCCTACTCATAATGGGAAAGAGCTTATTTTCTTCATCCTGCTTCATGAGCTCTGATCTCGTGTATGAGCGAGTCGGCTTGACGCAGCAGCCGCTAAGGCGCCAACGATATCATCGAGAAAAGTGTGGATTTCGCCTGTCGATTTATCATTTAATCGCTGCAAAATTCCGGGCTTAATTTTGTCAATGTAACCATAGTTGGTGAAGCCGATACTGCCGTACACATTTACGATCGAGAGGGCTAAGATCTCGTCAATCCCATATAACCCTTCATCAACGGCAATCATTTCTTGAAGGGGCTCCATTAAAAGCCCTCGTTCGGCCAAGATATCCAATTGGATGCCTGTGATGATCGCATTCTGGATCTCCCGTTTTTCCAGTACCCGTGCGATATTTTCTACGCACTCCTGTAACGTGAGGTTTTGATGGTACGGCTTCTGCAAGAAGAGTACGAGCTCTGCCAGATCCTCTATAGTGACACCACGTTCTTTCAATAATTCCAAAGCCTTTGTTCTGAGTTCCATATCTTTCGTCATAAAGAACCGTCCTTTATCTATTCTAAGACTGCAAAAATGTATATTTACTTTATTCATGCGTGCGATGAATCGTTACATGATCGGCCATTGTGTAAGGTTTGAGAGTTTCTGACACCGATTATTATGAGAAATAGGCAACAAACCCATTCTACCCATCATATAGTGATATTAGTATCAATGATTTGGAGGGTATAGAATGAAAAACCAAAGAAGTTTTATCTCACGCATGCAGGAGCATTTGAAAAACAACCAGTTTCATTCTTTCCCGCAGGCAGATATCTGGGGAAGGCGTGTAGAGTATGATCTTGATCATCGGGAAATTCGTTTTATTCCCGAGGATGAGGATATAGAGATTCATCAATATTCACCCTATCATTTGGGAAAGAAGCTGTATCAGTTACATAAAGCCTCGGCCGGATTTGCCCATCCCCAAAATCACCCATTAAATCTAAAAGGGAAATGGTCTGAGCATTGGTTCAAACGACTGAAGCGCATTCAGAAGGTGAGGGATCACATCTATAAGCAAGGGATACAAAGCAAGTTTGAGGAATTATTCCTCGAGAATTATTCTTATTTCAATCAGTTGGCACAGGTGGCACTATTCTATTTAGAGGATCTCAATTATCCTGAGGTAGTAAACGCCTTAGAGGCATACGGCACACTCGCGTATCGCTCCTTCTCCTGGGATTTTGTGAAAGAGAGCGAAGATGGCTATCTGTTTGTACGCCCTGAAAGTTGGATATTGGACATCCCTACCCGTGATTTGGGCCATTTTGTCAAGAACAGCAGCATGGAGACTCTGGGGTATGAAGACTCCGTCGAATTGCTAAGAGGATATCAATCGGGACGGGAATTGGAGAAATCCGAATATCATTTAATCTATGCTTCCATGCTATTTCCAAGCAGATGGGTGCGCTTAGTGGAAAAATATATGAACCGCCAAAACTATCCGGATATAGAGTGGGAAGAAGAGATCCTTGAATTAAATGATAGCTATCAGGAATGGGAAAGAGTTTTGGGTGAATATAACGAGAAAATATATGAAGAGTTTGGAGTGGAAGTAACGCCTGTGGAGTGGCTGTTGCCGAACCGCTAAACAATCTGTTACTGGGAATCGGCAGCTCCGCCGGTTCCTTTTTTAATGATATTTGTGGACAAGTTAGGCAAATTATGATAAGAAATTTTAAGAATAATCTATACATAAAAAGAGGGGAAACAGATGGAGGAATTAAGTATGGAAAGTCAATCGCCGCTCATTCTGGAAAAGGAGAAACCGAAGAGAAAAGCTTGGATCAGATGGATGCTTTGGATGATCGGTATCTTGCTCATTCTGTCATTGATCGTCTGTGTAGGGATTTCAGCTTATGTGGGATGGAACTTGACCCATCCGCAACACAAGCTGCTCGATTCATCGCCAGCCGATTATGATCTGACTTATATGGATATCGAATTTCCAAGCCGTGATGGTGAGGTACTTTTAAAGGGATGGTTTTTACCTTCCGAAGGTGAGGCCAAAATGACCCTGATCTTTGCTCATGGGTATGAGGGCAACCGCTTGGAGACCAATCTTCCGGCTTTGAGCTTAGCCAAATCATTGGTAAATGAGAACTATAATGTGGTTATGTTTGACTTTCGCAATAACGGAGAGTCAGAAGGGAATCTGACCAGCGTAGGGCAATTTGAGAAGCAAGATTTATTGGGGGCCATTGACTGGGTAAAGGCTCATCATCCTGAAAAAATCGGATTAATCGGTTTCTCAATGGGAGCTGCCACTTCATTGATCACGGCAGCAGAAGCAAAAGAGGTCGTAGGTGTAGTTGCCGATAGTCCATTTAATAATTTACGTACCTATTTGACGGATAATCTTTCTGTATGGTCAGACCTGCCGGAATTTCCCTTTACGCCAATGATCATGCTGATCATTCCGCCTTTGACAGGCATTGATGTAGATACTGTGAATCCATTAGCTGCTGTCGACCAGATCTATCCACGCCCGGTTTTATTTATCCATGATCAAGGGGACACGGCCATCCCTGATGTAAATAGCGAGGAAATGTATAAGAAGCATCAGGATGTTTTCTCTTTTTGGAATCCAGATGTAGAGGGGCACGTTAAAGCGTATCACGAGAATCCGGAAGAATATACGCAACGGGTGGTTCAGTTTTTTGACCAGCTTGCAGGAAATTGATAAAAATAAAGGAGAGATTGTGCTGCCAAGACAACCTCTCCTTCCTGTTTTTAGGGATATTAGAAAACTTGTTGCACTTCTACCACTTCTGGAATCTCTTCCATCAGCGCGCGTTCAATCCCGGCTTTTAGTGTAATGGTTGAGCTTGGGCAGCTTCCGCAAGCACCCAATAGGCGGAGTTTCACTACACCATCCTCCACATCAACCAATTCCACATCACCGCCGTCACGATGGATATAAGGACGCAATTTATCTAATACTTCTTCAACTTGTTCTCTCATGTCCATAACATTCACTCCTTTCTACTTTTATTATAGTCCCCTGCGCAATTTATTTCCATAGCTAAAGTATTACATAAGAAATTTCCTCTGGAACAACAATCTGTTAAAATAAGATCAGAATACTTGCGAGGAGAGGAGAGGGAAGATGAAGAAGTTAGAGATTCTTGTTTATGGCGCTGAGACAATCTGTGCAAGTTGTGTCAATGCACCATCTTCCATCGAAACAGCTTCATGGCTGGAAGCAGCATTAAGGAGACGTTATGACGCAAATCAGTTTGTAGTTCGATATGTAGATATATATAATCCGAACTCTGAGGAAGAGAGGAAATTTGCCCAAAGGGTGATCGATGAAGACCTGTGGTATCCGGTAGTTGTTGTTGACGATCAAATTATTTCTGAAGGAAATCCTCAATTGAAGCTGGTATATCAAGAATTGGAAAATCGTGGACTTTCAGCAATTAGCATAAGATAAGATTTATTGATTAAAAAGGTTGAGAACATGGAGGAACCGGCAAATGCCGATTGCTTCCAGTTCTCAACTTCGTATTTTACAGCTATATTGCAAAACGAATAAATTCCTCATCCATTATGAAAGCGATATAGCCATAAAACACCGCTCTTTAAAATACGGGGAATACGGCCGACTAATGACGTATTTCCCATCATGCCAAAGCCTTCCTTCTTTCCTAATGACCCCAGTACACCTTTCAGTTTGATCCTGGGAAGCTTTCCAATCTCTTCATTTTTCCAACGCTTTAAAAGTACATGAACAATTTGCTCAGCCTGCGCTTCTGCCAATTGGGCGCTGGGAGCAAACGGGAGTGCAGCGCAATCTCCAACAACAAATACCTCAGGGAATGAAGGGAGATAATGATGCTCGGTAAGAACCAATCTCCCTATGCGATCCTTCTCTACCTCAAGATCGTCTAATAGGCTGTTGGCTCTGATCCCAGCCGTCCAAACAATAGCGTCGGAATGGATTTCATGATTCTGGTTGATCAGACTCCCTTGGTGTACTTCTGTAATGCATGCATTGGGAACCAACTCAACATCATGTTCTTCAAACCAAGAGCGCACATACTTTTGCAAACGTGCCGGATAAGGGCTTAAGATGCTTGTACCGCGATCCAGAATGCGAATGTTTAAATCGGGACGAGCCTCGCGTACTTCGGCTGCCAGTTCCACCCCGGAAAGCCCGCCGCCAACGACCGTAATCTGGCCATACGGGGGAACATCATTGATCGCTTGATATGCTTTGCGGGAAGCGGATAAGGTTTGAATACTTAAGGTATATTGGTCTGCTCCGGGGATATTGTGATAATTATCCGTACATCCTAGAGCTATGATACATTCATCGTAAGATTGAGGTTCTTGATTTTGTAAGTGAACGAGCCGGTTGGCAAGATCGATATTTATAATCTCTCCATAACGGATGGTTAGACGGTCATGCGTCGGAAAGGAAACGCGGATGGCAGCCTCTGATTCTGTGCCGGCAGCCAGAGCATAATACTCCGTTTTTAGTCCATGATAAGGCATACGATCAATCAGTGTAATATGAAGATCATCAGGTAACTGTGCGGATAGCAACATTTGCAGAATTTTCATTCCGCCATAGCCACCGCCTAATATAACCAATTCTTTCATATGTTTCTGCACCTTCTTTTATAAAGTCCAACATTAATCATATACCTTTGGATATTGAAAATCCAGCAATAATGTATAATTCGTTCGGAAAATTGTCAAACGTTCATTGTAAAATTAAATGCAACAAAATAAATAGACAAAAGCCATAGTAAATCCGTTATGATTAAGTCGTCGAAAACCCACATAACAGGAGGATTTACTCATGGCTCAGACTCATCATAACACAA
>Ga0310838_1000662_pt1 | contig 26575 bp, 23 predicted proteins | sample SM_ome_6_FD_202241 | JGI IMG/M metagenome (GOLD analysis project Ga0310838, IMG submission 202241) | Sorghum-adapted microbial communities enriched on stacked mutant (SM) sorghum from Joint BioEnergy Institute, Emeryville, California... ...
TGTTTATGAATAAACGGATAGATCAGTCTCGGCTTTTCGTGAAGAAGTGCATCGCCTTTTTTAAGATCTCAACCTCCTCTTGTAGATCCCGATTCTGTTGTTCCAGCTTCTTCATTTTTTCGTAGTTCACAAACAATTGGGATTTCTCACCGGTGGGAGCAAACTGCCTTCTCCAAGCCCGAATACTTCTTACCGGGATGTCCAGCTCCTTGGATACTTCAGCCGGGGTTTTGCCGCTTTCTTACATGTGCTTAACGGTTTGACGTTTAAACTCGTCGTCAAAATGTTGACGGATATCTCCCATGACACACCTCGACCTTTTGGTTGGTTATATTGTACGGGCCGCTACTACGGCGTGTCCACTTTTTAGTCTACATGCATGAAAATCTTCGAAACGAAAACAAGCACCCTTGCAACACGTAGGGTGCTTGTTTTTTCAAACGTCTATCCTTTTGAAGCCAATCTCTGCAGAAGCGGGAATTGATCCCAATTTTCAAAACGGTTCCTATATCCCTTATTATAGGGTTTTGCTGGCACGAGAACTTCAACCAGATCTTGCACCTTTTCGATTTCCAAAGGTGAATCATCGACCATAAATGTCGGTTTAAACCGTTCGACGATGGAGCGCTTGTTCGAGGTGAACACAACCTTTCCTTGCGGAAAACCGTTTAGACGCAACCAATGTACTGTAAGCGACTGAAACCACATTGGTCTGGCGGTTACATAAAAAAGCGTATAACCCTCCCACGCAAGTCGCTGAAGCGCTTCTGCGGCACCCTTAAACGCTGCGGCACCCAGTAACACATCTGGGTTCAACTCGAAAAAATCCGAAGGAAGCGGGTAAGGATAACGGCATTCGTCAAATCCTTCTACCCGCTTCATAATTTCTCGGTTCGTGTCCGCCACCGTATTGTCTATTTCACACATTAACACAGACGACATCGCTTTTCTCCTCCTTACGGTCGGTAAAGGTAAACATTGAACGCGGATTTGTGTAGGTCGCCTGAGACCTCAGGAATCCGGTCACATCCGATTCAATCCATTCCCTTATTTTTCTGCTGTCGGCAGTTAAGACTTCGTCCACGTTTAGACCATGGTCTTCCGCAAAATTCCTTAAGATATCGATCGGAATTTTGGGGCTTGGTTCGCTCTGCTTGATTTCCCAACGACCCATCGGCAAATCAATGGGGGTATTGGTTTTTTTCACATATGATTTAAGTCCTTCTTTCATCCGTTTCAACGCTTGTTCTTGGAGCAGGATAAACTGCCCGATAAGCGCTGCTTCAGCATCATCTTTGGGTGAACCATTACCGGGCAAGCCTTTGACATATCCAGCTGCACAAAGTGATGCAAAGGAACAATTCTCACATTTCTTCCGGTCATCCGTCATTGGGAAGTTACGGATATCCGTACCGGCTGCCTCAATCCTGCCGACCAGATCAATCACCCATTTTCGTGTCTCTTCCAATAGCTCGTCGGTAAAAATGATCTCCGAATCAGCTTTCGCAAGCCGCGGGAAAATCAATATGCCGCGGAACGTAGAAGGAACAAATCCGCCCCTCATTTCCTTAAAAAGAAGGCCATAAAGGGGCAATTGTTTGGTCGAAGAAGCCTCAAACGGGGACCAGCTGGTTTTAAGGTCAACGATCGTGACTTCATCGTTTGCCGGGTCTTCAATTATGAGATCAAGATAGGCTTGCACAAATATTCCGGGTGCCACTTCGAGTTTGAGATGTGTCTCAGAAGTAATATCCGCAAACTCACCGTGTAGGTCAGATATACGCCGAAATGTGAGTTCGACCATCCTTATTAGATGATCCGCGCGTTCCCCTTCCGGTAGTCCTCCATGTTCGTAAATGCTGGCAAACACTGCGTCTTCCGGACTGTACCCTTCGCAAATGAGCTTGCTAAATGCGAAGTGAAAAATTTTACCTATGATGGCAGGAAGTCCAGAGGGTTCAGGCCGGCCCTCGATATATTTGTGATAGCCCATCCGCATGCAGTCCTCAAATGTACTGAGACGTGAAAAACTGTAGACTTTCGTGCCCAAAGGCGCCCCTCCCTAGAAATAAATTTTAGGGTTGAAACCTGTGATTCAATTTTCAGTTGATGAATAACTCACATCGAATAGAGTTATTTGCTCCGGCTGGTTCATCCGATCAAGCTGTCGTTTCATCGAATCACGCCGATATTCCGGTATCACTCTAAGAGCCTCTTCCGGGGTTTCAAAGTTTCCATTCCAATTACCGTAACAGTAAACCTTGTATTGATCATGCTCATATTGAATTCGCCAGTCACCGGAAACTGCTACCGTGATTTCTGCTATGTGCCGCAGGTGTTCGGAGAATGATCGATTCATTGATGGAGTTTGCATTTCCCAATATACCGTCCTTATTCACTAAGCTTTCTCATACCATTTACTTGAGATAATGGATATTGAAATTTTCGTTTCAACTCAATAATCCGAATAGCCGAAATAAAAAAGGAGCCTTTCCCTGATGAAACGGAAAATGACTCCTTTTTATACACTTATGGGTTTTCAGCATCATCAAGATGCTGTACGTCTCAAAATGGTAAATCGTCGTCCGAAATGTCGATAGGCTTGCCATCATCGGCAAAAGGATCACCATCTGCTCTGAAACGGCTCCCCGAGGAACTTTGGTTCCCGCCTCCAGTTCTCGCCGATTCCAAGAATCGAACGTTATCAGCGATCACTTCGGTGACGTATACCCGACGACCATCGTTTTCGTAGTGTCGGACCTGAATACGACCTTCGACGGCAATTAATCGGCCTTTGCGAAGATAATTCGCCGTTGATTCAGCGAGCTGCCTCCAGCAGACAATCGGAATGAAGTCTGCTTCTCGTTCGTCATGTGATGAAGTATAAGACCGATCCACTGCCAGGATCATCTGGCAAACGGCAATCCCGGTCGGGGTATATCTTAACTCAGGATCTTTTGTCAAACGTCCGATTAGGATAACTCGGTTCAACATCGTTAATATTCTCCTTCGATTAAAAATTTTGAATAACCACCGGTTTGCGGGTCTTGGTAAGAGGATTAATCTCGATAGGCAATTTCTTATTTAGCAACACGTCGTCCAAACCTTTTCCGTGCTGGATATTCCAAATCCAGAACACGAGTTCAATTCCATCAGATTCAAGAATTTCCCTGGCGAAACTGATGAGGTTTTTTAAGACGTTGTTCTCCACCTTTTGGCCATCCTTCTCCTTATTTAAGAAGGCATCGGCGTCGTAGGCAACGACCGCCTTGCGTACTCCCCATTTTTTCAAAGCAGGTAAGACATCTCGATAGTTGCCAACTCCAGGGACGCCAATGACCGGTAAGTTCAGGATGTTTGCCGAGATAAAGGATTTGTGCTCTCCTTCTGTAATAACGACAGTGTCAAACCTGAATATATCGGTGATCTCATCTCCTGGTTGCCATCTTTGAAGAAACGGATAAGGGAGAACCACGTTGATGTGGTGACTTGAAGAAGCACCGCCGCGGCGCATCTCTTGTGGATTGGCCTTAACATCAAGCGATGGATCAAGTATCTTAAGGTCCGTAATGTTCCCCGCTGCATTTCGCACGGGTTCAACATTCGGAGCAGAAGAAAACCAGGTGTATTTTCTCTTTTCCTGTCCTGTGGCCATACGAAGCCGGACAATATGACCTGCATCATCACGAACGGGAAGAAAATACTTACCATAGGCATTGATTGTCCAATACCAATCAAAGTCGTTCAGTGGGTTTCCACCTTTACGAAGCTTTTGAGTAAATCCTGGGATCCGCTCGAGTGAATATCCCTCACTGAGCAACGTGTCCACGATGTACTTTGTTTCCTGCCATGTAGCAGGGATTGAGCGTAAACCGAATGCCATGATTTGATCTTCCGTGTATTTGCGCTTTGTCATCCATTCATGACTGTGCTCGGGATATATCGGGCAAAGTTGTAAAAAGCGTCGATATACACGATCGCAGACACCGGCGTTTTGCGCTGGCACATCCTCAAAAATAAACTTTGGAGCTGCAGCAGGCTGCATTGCTGGATGTCTTTTCTTGAACGGTTCTCGTCCAGTTCCTTCGTATTCAATAGGAATCCCCATGATCTCACAGACGCCGATTACAGCGTCCACGAAATGACTACGCGGATCCCAGCATCCCCAGGTTGCCCATGCATAATATTGCAAGGCTTTCCCCTGAGCCCCACAGCCCCCTCCGCCAAAACATTTAAAAACTCCTGTAGACTTCTTGATGTAAGTATCAGGAGTCCTTTCAATGTGATTCGGGTTGGGACAACGGACTTTGATCGAGCCAACAGATGGTTTTACCCAATGTCCCATTCGTACAGCGAGATCATACGTATGAACACGCTCTACTTGGTCGATGGTTTGTTGGGAAATTCTTGGCATAAGTTTACCTCCCTCCTCTTTCATCGTGTATTTAGGTCAAAAAAACAAAATGACCTCGTTAGACATCGACGTTTTCACACACAAAAATAGATGTGTGTTTGTCAATACCTAACGAGGTCATTCTGGGGTTAGGAAAATACCCTTAAATTACATCCTGAGCCGCATGGCGGATGCATAATAAATTTTGGATAAGTATAGAATAATTGTAGCATGAGGGGATATATCTTTCAAGGTTGTTGATTTGGAAGAAAATCTGCTGAAGAAGATGTATTCTATCTTTTAATTATTAGTATCTAATAAAGAAAAAAATCTATTAGATCCCCCAAATGAAGCTGGCCTCCTAGATCGGACAAGGGTTCAACGAAATGCTGAGTGTAATTATTTAGAACAAGCAATTCAATCTCAACCAAAAAATTAGACGATTTGAGTTTAAGGTTATGAATTTAGAAAAAAGCATCCAACCTGTTTCAATAAACCATTTCAGCCCCCTCAACTGTAAACATATCCACGAAGTATATACACAATCCACAATTTTCGTCTAAAAAAATATCAACTGGCATGCGGATGTAGCAGGTGTACCATCTCTTTTTTTCTAAAAAAATAACCAAAGGGGTAAAGAAAATGGTAGCCGGTGTTCAAATTTATTTCTACAAGCTACCAGAATGGGCGTTAATATGAAAAAAATGCTTTCTTTCGGTTCGAGTTGTATTAAGTCATTGATAAAAAAGGCACGACGAATAGCCCCCTGTGATTGCAGGGAGCGAGTACTTACGAGCTTTTTCTTTTTTCTTTCGTACACAGTTCAATCAGGAAATCTTCCAAATAGAATTCCTCATCCACAGTACCCTGCTTGAACCGTTCCTGAAGAAGCGGGATCGCTGCACGGCAAATCTTTCTGAGTTCGTGGGCAGTGAGTTTGTCCTTGACAGCACGGAAAAACTGCAAAGGCCTGGCATTGTTAAAGGCATCTCCTTCTGCCGCACCTAAATAGCGATACGTTCTGGTATCCTTCAATACTTCCATGTATGTAATAAATGCGCGATCCTGAAGTTCTGTCTGCAAGGCATGAATTAGATCCGGTGGTTTCTGATAACCGTAGTTTTGAAGCATATCTTTAATCCGGCTAGCAGCAAAACGAATCGTTCTCATACTGGCGTTATGCAACAGTTTTGCCAAACGCAAAAATAATGTGCCGTTTTCCAGGTATTCAATTTCGCTGATCTTATATTGTTGCAGAAACATTCGAAGGCGGGAAACCGTTTTGGAATAAGGAATTTTCACTTGAGGAATCATGCGATATTGTGCGCCTTCGTAATGTTTAACAAGGTATGCAGGATTAAGAACACAACGAAGCGACCAACGGCCGAGATCATCTTTTTCAACAGCGCTTTCAATAATAAGTGGCTTACCCTCTATGGGCTCAACTTTGGAAAGAGCGTTAATCAGCTCCCGAATTTGAGTAGGTCGAGTCTTGTGGGTAAGCGTATAAAGCCAGGAGTCACGCTCTAAATACTCCTTGAACTCCCAATTAGCTTTCCCACCGTTACGGGATACGATATACAAGTACAGTTTCTGAGCTGCAACAGGAAGGTCCGTGAACTTTTTCATGAAAACAAGAGGAGAAAATAATACAAAACGCTTTGTATCCCGCTTAAAGGATTTCAATTTCCACGTTTTCACGATTCCGTCGTAAGAAACTGAAAGAATGCCCAAATCAATAAATTTATGAACTTCGGCATAGAATTGTTCTTTTGTGCAAGGTTTTTCGTATTCCTCACACATCAGCTGGTACAATTTATGAATCGAGCATCCAGTCAACGTGCCCATCGTGTTAAAACGTCTAGAAATGGCCATCATGAGGCGAATTGTCGTGCCGGTTATATGAAATTTGCGAAGAGGATGACTATTCCGCCGAAACATAACGACCGAATCACTTGCATATGATTTTTCCAGGTTGAGTAAATCCGAAAGAAAGGTATAGTCCACCGAAATAGGATGTGTTGGACCCAAGGCATAGTTATTCAAAAACAAGTAACGTTCAGATGCGTTGAATTTCCTCTTTGCCTCTCCCATGGCGGCTATACCTCCTTTCGACCGAAAATTACTTTACGCTTTATCGCATTTCAGATATAATAAAAATCCAAAAGCTTTTAAAGGCAAAATTTAAGCAGGCCTTCGAGTTCGCATTTTTTTTTGCGAAGAAGGCTTGAGTAGTGCCTTCCAATCTGTTGCGAGCAGTTTGGAAAGCAGGTATGACCATGAGCATGTTATTTTTGATTATCCAGTTGGCGCTGGATAATCACGGAGTAGAGTTTGGCGATTCTACTCCAAGCCCCCGCAACTGCGGGGGTTTTTTCTTTTGTGCATAGAAAATTCTACATTTCGACAATAACAAAGCAAGCGATATTTGGCAAACGGAGTACAGAGGATAGGTTAACGGAGTACAGAGGATAGGTTGACGGAGTACAGAGGATAGTACGGAGTACAGAGGATAGGTTAACGGAGTACAGAGGATAGGTTGGCGGAGTACAGAGGATAGTACGGAGTACAGAGGATAGGTTGACGGAGTACAGAGGATAGTCTAACGGAGTACAGAGGATAGGTTTTTCAAAAAATTTTTTTTACAAAAAGCCGAGATGAACCATTTTATTGAGGTTCACTCGGCTTCTATTACTTCCGTATCGTTTAATGTTGCATGAATATCCAGTGCAGCGAGGGAGAGATCACGGCCATAACCAATTCCTCTCGCCCATTCGCTAGGTGTAAAAATCACCTTTTTTGCAACATTGCCGTTTTTATATATAAAATCAAAGTCGCTAAGGAATCCAAAATCTTTAAGTTCTTGAAGACTTTCTTTTATGGTTTGCACGGATTTGGCCCTTGTGCTGGAGTGCAAACCGATATGTTCGATCAGCGCATCCATATCCATGCTATATTCTTCGTCCTTCATCCGGTTGCTAATTGTCAGGTACAAGCTTTTGGATGTCGGAGAAGCCAAATCGTTATAAAGGGCCATCGAAATGAAAACGACATTACCTGCCTCAAGACTTTCATGCAAATAGTTACTGAACGTAATATCTGCAGTCTGCATCTCTGAATCGATAACGGCAGTTGAAATCGGATTGTGAATAATCGTTTTTGTACGTTTCCCTGTTTTTGGATTGAAATACTCCTCCATGATGATAGAAGTATGTGCCAGGTTAACGAGGGATTTTTCCATTAAGCCATATTCTCCGCCTGTCTTTTCGGCGTAGATCGCATCGGCAAGTTCACCAAAAGTAAAAGAGAAGCTTGCGTGTTTGCCTTTGTCTCCCCACAATCGAAACAGACCAACAAAAACTTTCATGTCATAAGGGGTTAACAAGACTCCATTTTCATTTCGGTAATACAGCCTTCGAAACCCTTTCTTGTGCAACTCAATGATGCCATCTTTCGTCCGCAATTTTTGCAGTGTTTTCTCATTTGGGGTCGAGGCATATAGCAGCCCATGATCAAGAATGTTTCGCTCCACTTCGTGTGTAGGCTGTCGTTGGTACTGTTGCTTCATCTCAATCGCTTTTTCCAGGAGACTTATTTTAATATCATGTATTCGTTCTTGTTCAAGCAATTCGGGAGCTATCTCTTGTTTCAGAGCTTTAGACAGGATAATTTGCTTTACGATTTCATTTTTTTCTGACTGAAGCTTCAAAGAAATGCGTTTGAGTTCGTAAATTTTTTTACCGATTAAAAGCTCACTTCGCTTTTGCAGTTCCATATTGTATTCTGTTTCAACAATAAAATCATTATTGAATCGCAGTTGGGTGTCTTCACGAAATGCGGCCAATGCATTCGCATGTTTATCCAAAAAGGAAAGAATTGTTTTACTCATATGCTCCTCACCCACTTTCAAAGCTACCTCTCCTTTCATTCTATCTGTTTGATTCAAACAAAACAATTCCCAAAAAAAACTAAATAAAAAGACCGCCGGACATGGCAACCCCATGACCCGACGGTACTTCCGCGAGTTGTAAAGAATATGATTTTATACATATGGTACATTGTTCGATTTGTTTTGACAATAAGGGAAGATGTGAAAGGCAGGGGTGTCCATCGCGAAAACGATCCGGTTGACCCGAAGACCAACTCCAGTTTCAAGGAGACGGCCGCCCGGGAAATAGCCGATCGTTCAAGATCGAGATCCTGTGCCAATGGACGAATGCATTCAACGCCTTGCTGTTTTTCCGTATGGCCTCAGCCAAGAGCCATTATCACTCTAATGGATCCGGAGAAGAAATTCTCTTCTGAATGCAATGAAAGAAACCTAAGAAACGATAATCTATGTACACTCTCCGCAGTGGCCTTCAGGAAATGTCCTGGAACACGAAAAAAGCCCTCCCGACTTCCTATTGGGAAGCGAAAGGGCTGAAACGTTTGGATGGGCTAACCGCCCCTCCCTACTCGATTTTTTTATACATGTACATATCGTTCTTCAAAGCGAGGAATTTCATTGTTTATTTCCGTCTCTGTATCCAATTTGTGGATTTTTTCTAACCATCGCTCTGGTGAATAATCCTTCAACTTTGCGAGATGAAGGCGTTCTGCATGATCCAAGCAGCTGTCGTATCCGCCCAACTTACGGATAACACCAATGTATTGAACGACGAGATCGCGGGCTCCATCAACCGTATAACCAAAGTATTCAACCAGTGCTATAACAATCCCGCGTTCATACAGATTCAGCCGAACTTGTGTTTTCATGATAGATCCACCTTCCTCTCGATTGAATATGATACCCTGTCAGTCTGAGTGAAGATGACCACTTTTCAGATGAAAAAACGACCTGATTTCCAAGCCGTAGTGCATCCAATCGTCTTCCTCGAGCAGACCGCGTAATTTGATCATAAAACCAATGTACATCTTTATTTAATTGTACACATTGTTCTAAGATTTTGCCAGTGTCATTGTCCGCCATTGGACCAATAATAATATCGGGGTGAATTTTACAGGGATCTTCCCCTTTCTTTAACACCTTCCGATGTCTCAAAATAAAATCAGCCCAATTTAGCGAATCGCTTAGAAAGACCAGTGGTTCAAATGTAGATGGAACGGAAATCAGTTCAATTTCCAGAACACAAGGACGAGCATCCCCAACATATTTTTCTGCAGCTTTCAATGCCCATATCTTTGCCTGTTTTATGGAGATTGTGGTGTAAAACCCCTCACCAAAATCTCGAGCAGCCCGCCAATATTGCGAGTTGAGTAGCTTTTTCTGGAAAGATGGCACCAAGTTATCGGTAGTGCCATGAAATAACCGTTGTGGTGTAATTATTTCCATTGGCGACCTCCAATATACTCCGAACTCCGAACTTAACTTATAGATAATTTCTGTACGAAGTGCAGACAACCCTTTTGCTCAATAAAAAAAGGGGGAGATTTTTTGTCTACCCCCTTATTGATTGAGAGCTGCAACTTTATGCCATTTTCACTTTCTTGCCTCACATTCGGCTTCATGCTCGTGAATCTCGTTGGCAATGGCCACGATAATACTTTCGTCGTTCATACCTTCAACATAGACATCAAAAACGATGTCATGAAGAACATCGCGAACGATCACGAGTGTCGTAGACGTAATCTCCTCGATGCTTCCCCGATCGATAAAAGTGCAATCGTCATCGATGGTTAACTTTTGTGTGGCAACGATCTGTGCGGTCAATTCGTACCGGTTCCAATCGATAGACCTCATCACATTTTTGACTTCTTCGGACATTGCAGCGTGTTTACTGTCTGAAGCAGAATCGTAAATTGAGAATCCGATCAGCTCGTCGCCACTTCTGCTCATAAGAGAACCATTTTCCATGAGTGTCCAGATCCCATTTCCCGCTTCTCCATTAAGTCGCACAGAAAACAGGATGGAGCCGTCCTTTCCTGGATCGTACTCATTCTCAGTCCAAACGTTCTTTACGTCCTCGATGGCTTCCTCCATGTTTGTATGGAGACTGACGTTTATATCCTCACCGAAAAAATACAGGTGCGCAAACACCGGGGATTTTCCGGACAGGAGTGAGATCGCTCGTGTGATTTCCCGTTGTCGTTGTTTTTCTTCCTCTGACGCGGATGACACAGATTGAATATTGATTTCCTGCAAACGGAGAATCTCAGCTTTTAGCGTTTCGATTGCACGAGCAAACGGGGAAGTCTCATGATTATTCATCATCGTTCGGATCTCCTTTCAACCTAAACAATGGAAAAAGGAAGTAGTTGACCTTCTTCTCCAATGACTATCTTCTTTTGCGGATAATCCGCTTCACATGGCGGGAGAGATCCCTGGCCAGATTATTTCCAACATTGATTGCACCGCCTGGGTACATGTGTTGGACCTTCTGGATCACGTCATGACGTTCTGGACCGCAATATAAGCAAAGCACATCAATGCCTTTTTTCTCCGCTTGCTGCACCATAAGGCGCATCGTGTTTTCGTCTTCATTTTTCTCAAAACACGGCAGCCCATCCGAGATCATAACGATCAGGCGTATGCTTTCGTTGTATTTAGACATGTCATTGATCATATACTGCAGCGCGAGTGTGTCACGGTTGCCGCTTTCGGCCTTTATTGCGCCCAAGAAACTCTTCTCGACCGCTCCGAACCGACCATACGGCTTCAGCGGAAAAATGACAGTGTCTTCGTACTCGGTAAAAGCATAGGCGGCATTTTGAATACCTGCTTTCTCGCATGCAGCTGTCATGAGAATGAGTGACCTTCGGATTTCGTCGATAACCTTTGATGATGTTCCACGGAATGTATCACCAGTGGATCCGGAAATATCCGCCATCATCCCAATCCGAACTTCCGCACCTGGATTACCGCTGAGTTTGCGAGCGAAAAAGTTGGTTTCGCCGAGGGCTTGGTTCCGCCACAACCGGTTTACCAATACCTTTCCGCTTCGCTGATTCATCAAAAGTTCATCCGGCACAGGTTCGCACAGCTCCTTTAGAACCTTTGAAGTGCAATCAATACCTCGTTTCATGTTTCGTTCAATTTCCTGGTACCGGGCAAGATTTTGCATCGGATACGGCATAGATATTGCAGTAGCGGAGAATGCCGGCCGCTTTAAGCCGGGATCGATCTCAATCTTCAGCTCGATTTCGGCATATGGACCGATTTCGGCTTCGGCTTCCTTTTCGTCAGCTTCTGCTTCCTTCGCAGCTGCACTCAAGGCGCCATAGCAATTCGGAGTTGAAGGAGCCTCATCCTCTTCATCATTCGACGACTCACCTGCCCCGCTTCCGGATCCTTTGCTATTGTCAGTGTCATCAGCATCCCCGGATATCTCTGAAGCCCGAATGCTCATGGTCACGCGGAGAACGTTCTGTTCGACTTCCTCCTTATCCCCCCAAGAAACGTTGGGGTCATCAGCGTCGCTTGAAAAGCTGAATGACGAATCACCGGCGGACTGCCCATCGGCCTCCATCCATTCCATCAAGGTAGGCCATGTTGCCCGGAGAATCTCCAGGGCACAGTCCAGGCACGTTTGTGTAGTCGGTGCAAAACGTCCTTTTGCGATTATCGGCTGAACGGATTCGACCAAAGCGATGGACTCAGGATCAAGTCCTGCCGGATCGATCATCCCGAGGGAGCGGGTCATGAAAAGAAGGCGAAAATCCATGACGCGATTCTGTGGAACCATCGGGGCGCACTTCCAGTTATAATTTTTAAACTGAAAGTATTCTTCGACTTCGGGATGGTCGATGACCGTAAAGTTTTCCATACGGCCATCCAGCATAACGTTGCCAAACCACCCGGTCCATTCGAACGGGTATTTTAAATTGGTTACCCAATCGGCTTGTGACGAGCTCGAGTGATCTTTGATCCACGAGCGGAAGTCTTCAATGGTGTCGTACTCGATGTGACCGCGTTCGTGAACCGAAGTTCCCTTTCGGATCACCCGCTTCTCTTCCTCTGTAAAATCCGGTCCGCCGCCGGGTCGAACGATATCGTACTTGGCATAAACAGATTTTCCATCCGTATAGGACGTTGATGCGTCCGTCCATTGGAACCCGAACTTACGTCCGCCAAAAAGGATATGCAGCCAGCGTTTGACGCGGGCGCCTTCTCGATCCTTAATGATTTGAGCTTTATTTTTTAATGCAGTTGTCACCATGGACATCCCGTTTCACGCTCCTCTTCAAAATGGGAAAGAGGGACACTCTCCGATGAGGCCCCTCTTTCATCTCATGCTGCACCATTTTCGTATTCTTCTTCTTCTTTCGTCTTCGGAAGGGACTTCCAAACGGACATACGAAGCTGATTACGAATGGCAAAACGTTCTTCGCGATCTTCACATTTGTTGATGACAAAGTCTTCGATCGCTTCAATTTTGGTCTGGTCATTAATGCCAAACTCTTTCAAATAAGTAGCGGCATCAATATAACCTCGAACGGTCCGAGCTTCGTCGCCTGCGCCTTCCGTTGCATAAAGGAGATCAATTTGATTTTTGATGTCCTCGAGCCATTGCAGCACATGACGGTCGGAAAGCCCGGTCTTACTTTCAATCAGGAATTTAAAATCCGCCGTATACGGCAGGTGAAGAACCGCAAGACGGTCTTTCAGAGCTGCATTCAGCGCTTTAACCCCGCCGTAATGGTCTCCGACGTTGATCGACGCGATAAACAGGTGTTCCTTGTGACAAGGCACAGTGCCAAGTGGTGTGGAAAGCTGCTTATTGTCGTCATAGACGGAGTGAAAGATCGAAGTGGCATCCGGCATCAGCATATTCAGCTCTGCAAAATGAACCAAACCGCCGTTCATTACGCAAGTCGCATACGCTGTGTATTTGAATGCGACTTCAAGGCCATTACCGGTCGGCATATTCTCCCCTACAATCGTTTCGGAAGTGTAGCCCTTATGACCGGTTTGCAGGTACAAGGGATAGCCCAAAATCCAAGCGATTGTATTGACGAGCGTATCCTTGCCGGAGCCTTTATCACCAATGAGCAGTAACGATTTGCCCATGACGATATGGCGAAGCGCCCGTTCCAGCATCTTACCTTGGTACGGAGTCGCCGGGGCTACAGGATCGATCGACATCGGTGTTGGTGCCACTAGGTCGCAAACAGACTTGCGTTTATCTCGTATCCTCACAAACAAACGGCGATCGATGCCTTGACTAAGGAGGTATTTTTCAACCTCCGTCCACCCCCCTTTCCAGTCCCGCTTCGGCTTCGATGATGAGATTGGAGCGGGAGAAGGTGCGGACGTTGCCGGAGCGGGTGTCACGGGCGTAACGGCAGGCTCTTCTTCTTCCGACGTGCCCGGAATATCGAAGGCTTCCGATACATCTTCGAATTCCGAACTCGGGATGGAAGAAATGAACGTTTGGAGTTCATCTGGATCCTTCGGAAGAGCAAATCGTTCAATTTTGCCCGCTGCGATCTCTGAAATCGCTAAGGCGCAACCAAGATGTGGACATGGGCGCTTGCCGGCAAACGATTCGCAATAATGCACGAAGTCTGATTGCCCCTCTTTGCTCACCCAAAGCCCTGTCGTACCATCTAAGAAATCGATTTTCATGTAAGAGGACATCTTTCCATCCTCAAACATTTCAGCCCGTTTGATCCGGGACACATAGTTGATCATTTTTTCCTTGTATTGTGCCGACACGATTGCCGGTAGCGTGTTTCTCGAAAATTTCATCGTTTTATGGTCTCCTTCCAAATCGTTGATGTCATATTCAAAAAGCCAAAGAATCCAGCGACGCTGAATTCTTTGGCAATGTTACACTTGGGCGATGTTACCCGAATTTATGCAGCTTCTATATCAATCTTGCCGACCTTAGAGGCGAGCGTGACCTTATATTGATCTTCTCGAATCCATCCACTCGTCTTAACGACAAGATTGGGTTGAATTTTTCTAACCTCGTCCATCATGTCCTTGCCGGCAAAAACCGTTACATTTATCCCACTCTCCAGCCTAGCTCGAAATGTAGCCGAACCATCTTGGTTGAATTTCGGTGCGTCAAGCACTTTCATTCGAAAGTTGGTCGGTTTATTGGAACTCCTGGATGAACCAGAACGGCTGCTGCCTGCCCCATTTCCGGATCGGGCATTTTCGGAAGAACGAGAGCCTGAACCCGTTTTTACATTGTTCGGTTGTTCATCCGAAGAAGGTCTCGTAGATCCGGATGGATTTGATTTGCCGGCCGAATCCGACTCGTTGTTACCCATGCCGCGGCCCCAAATATCGGATTTAAAGATCCCCTGCCAGCCCTTCTCCTGATAATACTCCCGATAGGAATCAGGAAGGATTGGGATGCCGTATCGATGCAAACCGTATGGATCAACGAAACTAAACGCTGATACAAGACGGTTGTATAGGGGATTATTCGTTCCGTCGAACTTTTGGGGCTTGATCACATCGATGAATCCTTTGAAAACATCAGAGGCGACACCAAACCAGGCAGCGCATTTCTTCAACGAGTCTGAGACTGCGCTTTTTTTGCAGTCCATTCGATCCTGAGCGGTAGGCTCTGAAGCTTCCCGTAGGATTGTCATGGTGTCATTTCCGTAGTTTGTTCGCTCCATCCAGGTTTGTTTTGCCTCATCCCAAATGGAAAGTCGCCCGATGAGCTCAACTGAATGATCTTCCATATTTTCAACCACATCGAAGAACTCATGCCGCCAATTCAAGGGTCCAACGACCTCATTAAGCCGATCGACAACCCACTGAACGCCTATGTAGGCTACCCCTTCATAATTGACCCCGTAAGCTTCATACGGGAATGGTTGATTAAGCTGTACACTCAGATTGGTGTTGTTGGACATGCTCGTACCGCTCCTTTTTCGTGTTCTTGGACTCATAAGGAATTAAGTATTCCTTCCCAATCAATCCGATTACCTCTTCAAGGTACAAAATCCCGTCGGCCATTGTCTTGAATAGCAACGCTGGTTGGTTTCGGCTAACGACAGCAACGACTTTAGATCGCTGCTTGGTTCGAAGAATGGCCGGGACAAGATCCGTATCCCCTGAAAAAACAAAAAGGAGATCGAATTCGTTCAGGCTAAACTCAAAAAGCTCTAACCCGATACTCATATCGACTCCCTTTTCCATCAGACTCCCGCTAGGACTTAAAATACAATATCCTTCATGGACATGTATTTCGTCACGGCGGAGCGCCTGAAAAAATCTTCTCCGGTTAAAATACTTTGTTCCGGCGATGTCCTTTGGTGGGAAGCTGCCGTAGAAGTGATATTCAACGTTAGCCTTTTCAAAATCTTGAAGCAATGCCGTGTGAATAGCGCGGTAGAACGCTACCTACGGGCGAATGCCCAGTATCCCGATGTCGTGCAGCTGGCGGACCACATTGATTTCATCAACAAGGATGGCTGCCTTCATGTAGCACTCACATCCATTGGAAAAGTAAGCTGAACACCGAAAGTCCCGCTTCCTTTCAGAAACTCAAGCCGGGCAGCGTCGATGAGAACGCCGCGTCCAGACCGTTTGATGATCTCTAGAATCCATGATTGTGTCGTCTCAAGATGGATGGCTGCGATTCGGTATGTCGGATGAGCCAAAAACCAGATTCGACTTTCCCCTTCGCGTGCCGAAAATCCGAATTTTTTAAGTTCGGACTTGGGAAACGATCCATCAAAAATGAATTGCAGATCGACGCAGCGCCCGCCAAGCTGATTTTGAAGGTGTACGAAAAGCCCGGGAACACGATCTACATCTGCAAAATCGATTTCGTGATGAACCATCGAGTCGTTATACCGGTTTGTCCGATACTCAGATTGCCTCGGCGGTGTAAACTTGACGCCATCCCACATGGACTTGATGCGTTTCAAATTCCAATTCACAGGTAACTTCTCCTTTCGGCTTATGATTAGTCGGTAAAAAATAAAAAACCGACTCTTCAAGCGCAGATAGGGATTCTCGAAAGCCGGTATCGGATTTCGTAATCTGCGTCCTCAAGAGACGGTTCTTTGAAACGGGCATAATACGCCCTATTCAATTGAAAAGTAAAGCTTCATAAGCTGACGGAACTCCATGAGCCGCATGGCAGGAGCATATGCAAATGAAATGGTTTATGTGTCAAGTATAACATAACGATATTTCGCTTGAAAAGCAATACGAGCTAACGCGCATTGATTTTTTGAGGAGTGAAAAAACAGCCCTTATTCAAAGGCTGTTTCTCGGTCAACATATAATGGACGTTCTCCAATTAGAGCTTTATAAACATTCCGTATGATGATTCTGTGCTCTTTAGGGATTTCGACCAATTTAGGCGTGTTACTGTATGGATCCTTTATTTTTAAGATATGTATGGTTTCGTTGTTGTCTTCAAAAGCCACGTACATGTCCCCGTTATATTCAAATAACTTTCGGAATGAACACTTAACGGTTTCATTGTTTTCGTTGGCGATAATAAAGTCGAGGAGGACTTTCTGCTTATTTGTTTGATCTGACATGGTTTCACCTGGTCGGTAAAAGGATACAAAAAAGGCTTGATTAACACATCAAGCCTTTTCAACGAAAAAGCTTTAATCTTCAAACATATCATCGTTATCATGCGTTTCTGCGAAAAACGCAGATGCCTTCATACCGGGAGCATCGTCCAACAGAAACTTCATCGTGCTTGCCGTCATTTTTTTCTCTGTATTGTTGTATTCCAGAAAGGTGTCTCTCCCCAGACCCGCAAGAAGCCTTTCGTCCGTTGTAAACCGGAGCGGGACTTCGGGCATATACTGTTCAGCAATTCGACTCAGTAGAGGAATGCGGCTATCTCCATCGCAGATCAGGATTACACGTGCCGGCCGCTTGTGAGCCGGCAAATTTTGATATACCTGCCGCAATCGAGCAAACCTTTCCGCTGTTTTGTGAATAAAGTCTTTACTTGGGCGAAAAACCTCAACCCAGAACTGAAGAAAATCATTCCGGTCACGAATTACTTCAAATGAGGCAACCGGGATATGAAACACTTTTTGATCAATTCGGAAAATCGGTCTCCGTTGCCAAGAAATCAAGCGATCGATACGGACCAGCTCCGCATACAACTCATTGGCAGCGAGGTCAATGAAGTAACTTATCATTTCTGGCCCCTGCCTTGGTCCGTAATCAACCGGCCGTGCCCATAAATCATCGCTTAATTTCCGGTGGAACAGTATCTCTGCAGCTTCAGCGCCGATCTTCGTTAGCATATACGCAAGGGGTTTTTTACGTTCATCCTTAAGTGGGGTTGCCCAGCGAAATGCACAAATAATACCGCGGCTACGGCAGCGTTTGATAAATTGGACACCAGCACGGTCGCCAGGTTTCAGATTGGGGAAAATAACCCGCTCCAGCTGCTTTCGTGTCATCGTCCGGTTTGTTGAGAGAACATCAATAAGCTTCAATTCGTTCTTGGAAACATCCGCACCGTTCAGCTGCGCTTCCAGCCAATAGCGGCCGTTTTGCATGCCAAACTTCGGCTCATGGTACTCGATGGTGGCATACGGGTCGGAGAACATCCCGAACCGTTTACCGTCCGGAAGTAAGAGCTCGTATATATCGCTCGGACAAACGGAGTCAGTATACGGGTTCAGGTGTTCGGGCACCATCGGGGAGATCAAGGGAAAGGAGGTTTCCCTTATCCCCGCTGCATTCTTCGAGATGTCTTCGAAGCCGGACAAATTACCTTGAGCCATAGACCCCGTAACTTCCATAGCGGTCGTTATTCCTCTTCTTTGAATAATGAGGGATGAATGCGATTGCTTTCATGCGCCGACCCGCAGCATCAATTTTCGCAATCCGAACACGGATGGTTTCGCCCTTCTTAAAAATTTGATTCCCAGTGTAGGGCGGAAAATTTGTCCGGACGACCAGACCAGGAGAGTCCACCAGTTCCACAAACATGCCGTGATCCGGATGAATTTTGGTAATACGGCCTACGTAGATACCGTTTTCCTGATAGTTGACGATGTTTGTCCAGGGATCGAACTGCAGCGTCTTACTGTCTACCGTGATCTTTCCCTTTTGATCTTCGCTAGGCCGGGTAATGCTGGAGAGTTTAACCGGAAGGATATCGCCGATCTCAAACGCTTCGGTCAGATCCTCATAATACATATACCCGACTTCGGAACGGTTGAGTTCGATTGGTACGCCTTCTACGAGCAGGAACAAGGTGTATTTATCGACGCCACGCACAAAAGCGTTAAAGATTTGCCCCTCTTGCGCCTCCCTCCAAAAACGTTCGGCCTTCTTTTCGAGCGCTTTTGCCCGGTTAGCGAGAAAAATTCCGACGTTAGCATTGGGATCGATAATGACCTTATCAACAACGAATTCCAGTTCACGATCCAAATAATGCTGAATTCCACGCAAGTTGTAGTTGTCAACAAGCGATTTCGGCATGTAGCCATATACGCCGTTAAAATCGAGTTTAAGCACTTCTTCTTTACTGTCCTTGATAGACTTGGTTTCGATACCGATGGATCGAGCAGTCAAGATTTTTCCGGTACGGTGGGCTTCCTTGACGTCTGCCCAAGCTCGCATTGCAGGAGTAATCTCGAATTCTTCCGAAAATTGACCTGGCATGCAAGATCACCTATCCTTCGCGTTGGTTTGAAAATACCGGAAATAAAAAGAAGCACCTGAACATGGGTACTCCCATATCGCAGGTGCTTCCTGAGATTTTCCGGCCAATATTTATCTTAGTTCCATTTTAAAGCGAACAGGAAAGACTGTCAATTCATATGACAATCGACACTTCCCGATATACCGGTGGCAGATGGCCGTCGTTTCGTTATTCTTCCTTTCCAAACGCTTTGCTTCCATTACAGGTACCGGAATACGAAGACGAAAGACTTATTTGTCCTGGACGTGCCTGGTGTGCGGCGAAACGCATCATCATCGGGATATAAACGCCTCGAGGAACATTTTGCAATAAGGTTTGCGAATTTTGGATCTGTCCGTGTAATCGGAATGAACCGTGGGAGACACGGGGATCGCTAGGTCAAGAAGCAACCGATGGGTGCTGTTCCCAAGAATCCCACGGCTTTAGTCGTGCGGAGTGTCAAAGGTCGTCTTTGTATTCGTCTACTTTCGTAATTGCCTCATTGGCGTATTGCTTTTGGTTATCAGTATGCTGCCGATCAGCTGCTTGCAAGTCGTCAAGGAGGTCTATATCAAAAGCCGGCATGGTGTTTCGGCTGTCTTCCCGCCCTGCCTTTAACTCATCCGTTGGTGACGATTTTGATTGTTGGTCTGTAGGGTTCAGGATTTGGTCATGAACCAACTTAACGAGCTCATCGACATTATCTGGAATAGAATAGGTTGTATTCGGAATATCATCATCCCGCGATTCAACGATGGCGGGTGGCTCCGTGCCCGTAGGCTGAACATCACCGAATGGATCTTCCCCCTCGTCATTTGCGGCGGCTTCGGTTTCTTTGTTATTCGGATCTGGCCAAGCCAATTGCTGGTCACCTTCATCTGGCCACTGTAACAGTTCATCGTCGAAGGAATCCGACGGAGCGGGATTAGGAGCTGTTGAAGGGGCTGAGTTAGATTGCCCCGTTTCATCTTGTCTACTTTCCATCGAATTTTCAACATCTGTTTTCGTTGCTGGTGAGATATCGCCTGCTCCGTCTTCGGTAACAGTTTCACTTGAAGCCGGCGTATTGTCCAGTTGACGAACCAAATAAGAAAGCTGATGTATATTACCGGAAAACGATAACGGCTTATAGTTTTTCGTGGCAAGCTCGATTTTTCCAATATCAATGAACCGCTTCAGGAACTTTGTTTCCGTAATAAATTTACCATAGGCTTGAATTGGTTCTTTTATGTTTCCATCCCGATCCACGATTTCAACAATAAAGTGTTTAAACGGCTGTTCTTTGATTTGCGTAGCCGTAAACCTTGGCTGCAGCTTACGGGATGTGTTAAACCGAAGTCCCCGGGATTGATTCGGCATGCTCATCGGGGTGACCGATTCGTTCATGGATTCCTCCAGGACGTACTCTTCGCCAAAATGCTTACTGAAATATTCATTATCCTTTAGCTCTCCGCGACCAAATACGGTTTTGTTGGAGGCATTGGCCACGATGACTTCGTCATACCCTCTTTGCACAGTCCGGAGCTGGCCCAAGTTTTGAATCGCGATAAGCGTGCCGACCTTATAGGAACGACCAAGCGTAAGAAGGCGAACAAACGCTTCGTTGATATAAAGCGGGAACTCATCAATCGTAAAGAAAATCGGAATGCGTTTATACCCGTTCTCTTCTGGCGGGCGACGGAATATTGCGGATTGCATTTGTCGGATAATGAACTGGCCAAACATAAGGCTTAGTTCTTCAAGTTCAGCCAATGCTGAGTTGAACAGTAAGATGCCTCCATCGTTGAGGAAGGAGTCCAGGTCGAGCGTTTCGTCCCCTTTATTTGCAACAAGAAGCTGGCTCAGCATAGCATTCATGCTGATATCCGTGACGTATTTCTTGGCACCTGCAATGAATTTATCTTTTTTGTTGATGACGACCTGTTTTCCGGCGTGTTTATGGCCCTGGGGATAAAAAACCGGAAGGCCTCCATCCTTTTCCTTTGTATAGACGTACTCCAGCACTTCATTTTCGAAGTAGGTACAAACGCGATCGTATCTTTCTAGCAGGGTGAGCTCTTCAGAAGTAAGTGCCGGGTTTTGCATGTTCCGGTCGATCCAGGCCCGTACTTCTTCAGTCATATCCGCAAGATAGCGTGGTTCGGTATACATCCGTTGCAGGTGAAGAATAAAGTTGAATTGATTGCCGTACCGGATTTTACCGAGCATGACATACTGAGCTGACGTTTCCGATTGTTGTCCTTTGAAGAAGGGATCTTGGTCTCCGGAGAGTGCATCAAGAACACCGCGCCATGTTTCAGCTGCAACTTCCAGTGGACCGGCGAGGGGATTGAACTTGATGGACTTCACCAAATCCGTTGGATCGACTGTTTTGATCATCCTTTTCGGAATGCCGAGTTCTTCTGCAAGTTTTTGTACATCTCGAATGAGGTCCGATTTTGGTTCAAGCACGACAACACCCAGCTTATGTCCACGTGCGATCCGAACTAAGTCCTGAACGATGCGGATTAAAATAGCAGTGCTCGTTTTCCCGCTTCCTGTGGCGCCGACCACTAATTCATGGAGGAAGCGGGATGACTCCGGAATGACAATTGGCTTATTCGTTGCTTTCTCCCAGCCAACAACAACATCACATTTGTTGTTCCGCAAGGAGAAAGATTGATTCGAAAGAAAGGAAAACTCCCAAGAGTAGAACCGTTTGCGAAAGTCCTCATTTTTGTAGAATTCTTTAGCGATATAGAATGCAACAACGAGGCAAATCAGTACTGGGATCGCCTTTAGGAAATTTTCGAAACCAACCATCGACGTAATTTTCAGATAGGGTTTGTCATTGACCTGAACGCTTGAAAAATAACCAAAGGTGAATCTGTGAATGTACCAAGCGAACAACCCGCAATACATGAGTGACATTTGAACAAACGTGATGATGAGGGTGATCTTTCTTCCTCTCTCCGATGAATAGGACAGAAGTGTTTTAGATCCCCGAACAATTGGCTGTGTAACCGTCGAATAACACCATACGAAGTAGCAAAAGAATATACAACATAGCCAAACGAGAGGGCGTTGATCAAGCGGTACATAGATAAACCCGAATATTTTTACAAGCCAATTTAGATTGTCTGGAAGTAATTTCGTAAGAGCACCTGGGCCGTCGGTTGCTTGATTGAATTGAGCAATGAAAAGCATGGACGATGAAAGGGCTAGAACTGAATTCAATACGATGAACAACGTGACTAACCCGGTATGGAAATATAGCCGGTACAACTCGAAGAAGCGTTCCCGCGTGTCCACCCATACCTTTCGGCTATACGCGGGAAGCAACCCTGTTCCGAATTCGTGATCGTCATTCATGTATATTTCCTTAGACAAAAACCTTCATCTCCTCTCGAACGCTATATGGCTTAGATGACTTTTGTTTCATGGATTTCAGGATTCAGTGTCATACAAGCACAATTTTGATTTTCTGCTCTGGTGATGCTGTATACGCACAATTCGGTAAACCCCAAAGTCATGACGGATAGGATAATCAATTTTTTAATCACGAAAGGTCCCTCCTTTCCATTGCTAACAAAAAACACCTACTTGGGCCCAAGGCCAAAGCAGGTGCTTCCTACTCAATGAGTTCGGTTTGAATTTATTAACCTGATTATATCTGAAAAGACCTTTTGGTCACAACCATTAGAACCAGGTGAATTCAGCTGGAGCGGGACAAGAGAAAAATTTAGGGGGTTCGAAAGATGCCTTGAAAAACCACTTGCATTACACTTGAAGTATAAAGACGAAAGGAGCTGAGCGATATGTTGTTTATCTTGATTGTTGCCTTCCTCATCGGCGCGATGTCGGTTGCAGACAATTAAACGTTGAAGGGGATCAAACATGCAATGAGCATCTTGGGAAAACACAGATCAAACCAAAAACCGCGGCGCATCAAAAAACAGGGGTGCAAGCGGTTTTTGGTTTTTTGGCGAGAAAATCTCTTCATCCATCCCCTATTCGTTTTCACTCAGAAAGAATTTTCATCTTGCAAATTATCTATGATGCTCTGGATCAGTTTTGCGTCATTTCCTGCCTTGAGCTGCGTAACGAAATCGATAACCAATATAGAAATCAGTTCCTCCAAAGTCAATTGAAATTTCGGATCAAGCTGTGACAAGTCCATTAGGAACACTTCACCGCGAAGTGCTGCTTTTCGTGAAAATTCCAGTTGCATCACTACCCATTTTATTTTTTTAGGGATTACTTTTTCAGTAAGGTGTAAATGATTCTGAGAAATGTTCACGAATTCCTTAATGACTTCAGAAGGCTTCAGGTATTTATCCCGTTTATCGAGCAATTTGAAAACGAGTTCTTTTTGATTCGCTCCTCTTGCGATCGTATCCAGAAAGTCTTTGTAAAGAATGGCGATTAAATCATCTACCCCAAGGGATACCTCATCATCACACAAATCCAAAAGATCCTCTACGAACATTTCAGCTCGAAGATATTCGTATTGGGGCAATCGGACTCGTATATCAACCTTTGCCCTATGGCGTGACGATCCAAACAAAGTAGCGAATATTCCCTTCGGTGGAGATGCTATTTCTTGCAGCCGGTCTGAAATCAGGTTCAACTTTCTCAGAGGCTTCACCTGCTCCCCCACCTTTGACGCAATATGGATATAATCAATCGAGTCACCGTTTGACGCTCGGAGATTCCATATTTAACAGCTAAGTCAAAGACCTTCTGATAGTCGATCTCTTTGGGTTTAACATGCATGTAGAGTTTTGTGTCATGGTAATCGTATTCCGGGAGTACAGGATAAGCCGATAATGCCGTCATCAGCAATTTAGTGGTGAATTGTGTTTCCTTCATATCGTTTGCTCTCGCCAGGCGGCGGATCAGTGCTTTTTGGTCGGGTGTCACTGGGAAACGAATGTCGTGAGTCTTATCACTGCGAGTCTTCCGCTGAACAGTTGACGGATTAGCTGGCGGCGAAGACGGTGACTGCGTAATAGTTTTTTGTGGTGAAGCGGGTTCCTTAAATATTGGATTTAGGGTCATTGCCTCTCCCCCATTTTAAAAATTAGTCCCTTACCACTATTAGCTCAGGGCCACTTTTCCAAAAGTCCATTTGTCCATCGTTATAGACATGCTATGAGAGCAGAAGAGAGAGTATGCTTAAACCTCGGAAAATGCGGCAATAATCTTAATACAAGATTCGGGAGGTTATAGACGTGGGAAAAACACGGATTACGAAGGAACAAGCAAAGGAATTCAGCTTATTGGCAAAGAAGGCCTCAAAAGAACTGGGGATTCGAAAAAAGCCTGCACCAGTTAAGTGATACCGATGGACTGCAACCATCGAAAAACAAAGATACGGCCAAGCCCACATCTGAAATTTCAAGCGTTTTGTGTGAGAGGCCGTATCCGAATTTTCGTTTCATACCTGGCTTTAAACATTTTGGTATAGCCCATAGGTCAGTGGATTAACCATCGACATTTCGTTAAAAGGTTTGAGCATTTCATCAAACCATATGCCCTGTTCTGTACTGAACCACAATGCCCTCGACAACACAGCTTTTTCTTCAGCCGTGCAACTCTCAAGTTGGTTTGGAACACCAACCGGAGAACCGCTTTTGAAATAAAATACTGGAATGACTTCTTTAGCGCGTTTTAACTCATTCGGCAACTGGTCCCATTTTCTCAAAAAGTCCAGAACACGGCAAATTCCTTGTGTTTCATATCCATCGTACTTTAGGAACAAATAAAGCTGAAGGCGATTCGGATTGTTTTCCGTCAGGACAAAGTGTGGAACCCATCCCAGTACCTCCTGACAAGCAGTTTGAAGCGGAGTTAAGGGATCACTTTCGTTGCCAGCATTTCTTCCGGTTCCAAAATGGACAGTACCTAAAAAACCCATATTCGGAACAGCTGCGTTTGCTATTCTTTCCTTGACTCTCAGTAGCATCACGCTTCTTTCGGTGAAAGATACAATGGTTTGAAACAGATTTTGGGCATTACAAACAAAAAGGTTCATAAACGGACTGTAATTCATGAGATTTGAATGGTAAGCGTTGAACAGAGAATTCCATCTTCGAACAATTCCGGTTGAGGAATTGGTGTACACCAGGATCAGCGGAGGTGTATTCTCTTTGGATACAGCTACGTGAGCCAAATAACCACGATAGTTTTTAAATTTCTGATGAAGTGTACTGGAGAACTCCGTTGCTCGGTCAATTTCAATCCAGGCGTGGAACCCGGGTAAAGGGTTCTTTTTTTCTTGGTGGTAACCGTGAATTTTTAATTCCGCATCAGGCCGGAATCTGACCTTTTCCCCATTCTCAATCGGATAAGTGCGAGCAGCATACACATTGTCTACAAAGTCGATTTCATTCTTGAATGGAAATTGTGTACTTAAGTAAAGCATTCGAATATAGAAATTAATCGACTCGAGGTGATGTTCAATTCGTTTCGGAAACTCATAGAAATCAATTGAGAGATCACCGAAGTCGTTATTCCACCCCGTTCCAATGTGGAGAGAATCAATTTCTAATAAATCCTTGACGATATTGAATTTTTCAGCATTCAACGTGAAAAAGTTCAGGGGCGATCGGCCAGCAATAACACGATACATTTGAGAGCGCAAAAAACCGAATTTTTCGAGCCTAACCAATTCTCTGCGGACGCGCGAATACTTCGTTAAGTAAGATTTTCGCCATTCCTGATCGTTTCTAGGGTTTGTAGGGAATGATGCAGTGATTAATTCAGGATATGTGAGAAAGAGTAGTTGCTCGGTTGTCAGGAACCGAAATTTGTATAGGCAATGCAGGACGTTGGCTTCGATCTTGTTTAATTCAAAGTTACCGTCCAGAAAATACCGCATACTGAACACACCCCTTAAATAAATCATAGTTGCCACCGAATTAACTCAGGTTTGAGGATAACACCTGTTGTTGTACAGAGCGTTGTTGAAACTGTTGTAAATAAGTTAACATGTCAAAACCCTTGAAGAATATCGTCTTTTTGTACTCAAACCTATTGTGCCAGGAAAATGACAATAGTTAGTACGACAGTTCATACAACCTCAATTACAACATAGTAATGGTTGTTGTAAAAACTGTTGTACGTCCTAGTTGTAAAAAAAGTAGTAAAGGTGATTGGTGGGCATGGTTGCATGGATGGTTGTAAGCCGGCATTATGCTTGCTGTTAAGAATGAATGTTCAAAATTACAGATAACCAAATGAGAACTTCCTTATAAAATTTCAGAAAAAATAATTAAATATTCATAGAAAAAGGGACACATCACGAATTCTTATTAAATAAAGCGAGAAGCAACTTGTTTTGCCAGGCATTAGGCTGTAGTTAGATATCCATGTGCAAAATGGTTTAAACAAGCGATGGTGCATGAAGAAGGCATGGATACACTTTTGTGAAGCGTAACGCAACGTTATTTGTCAAGTATTGATATTTGTCGTAGTAAAACGATGCGTACCGCAACATTCATTGAATTGTAAAGAAACCTTTATTTAAAGCAGAAAATTGAATTATCATGATTTATGATGCAACGTAACGCAACATTAAAAATGGCATGCGAGACTTGATTTTTATGATTTAAGTTAC
>Ga0310838_1000677_pt1 | contig 26256 bp, 21 predicted proteins | sample SM_ome_6_FD_202241 | JGI IMG/M metagenome (GOLD analysis project Ga0310838, IMG submission 202241) | Sorghum-adapted microbial communities enriched on stacked mutant (SM) sorghum from Joint BioEnergy Institute, Emeryville, California... ...
AACGTCAGTTCGATCGCCGGGTACTGTTCCTTTAACCTTTCGAGGTATTTATCCAAAGTCGGTATAAGTCCCAAATCGTCCAGTGACATCGGGCGCAAATCATAAATGATGCGGCGGACTTCGTAAAGCGCCGACCGAATCATCTCCCGGAACTTTTGAATCTCTTTTGCGGATGCTTCCGGGCCTTTTTCGCGGCAGACTCGATCCAAAATTTCCGAACTTAACAAAACATGAGCAAGCATTTGGGCAGGGCCGTCGTGAATTTCCCTTGAAATGCGCCGGCGTTCCTCTTCCTGAGCTTCAATAATTCGAAACCCGAACGCCTGCTTTTGCTTCGCGTCTTGGATGAGCTCCCCCATTTTCTTTAAATCCCCATTTAAATAATTCAATACAACGGTTGTTTGTCCTGCTAATTTTTCAGCTTTAACAACAGTTTCTTTTAAATTTCTCAGCCGCCGTTCGAGGTCATCGCGCCGTTCTCTGAGTTGGACTTCTTTTTGTTCCACAAGGGATAACTGGATTTGAATTTCATTGGCCTTTTCATAAGCGATGCGAATATCATTTTCGCTGTATTTTTGAAAATGTTTGCTGACTTCTGCAAGACGCGTTCTCGCTAACTTTGCCCGCTGTTCCAATCGGTCGTAAAGTTGGATGGTATCCATAACTTTTCGCTTCACATCTTCAAGCTCCATGGAAACTTGCGTAAACTCATTTTGTGACTGTTCACTGATTTCGAAAATCTGCTCCTTGCTTTTGGTGACGGTCTCGATCATCGTATTAAGGATCTCATCCAACCTTTTCACATCCAGCCTTAAGCGTTCCGTATTGGTTAACATAAACTTCCCCACCTTACTGTAACGCATCTCGTCCCAAACCAAGCAGTTCGAATATACCTATTTTTCATAGGGCTTCGTCTCTATTTTTATGTATGGCTTGCTTGAAGAAGGCATTTGTGAAACTTTTTTCCGAGGTCTTTAGTCCAAATAAGAAAATGTAGTTTTATTGGCACATCCGGCCGATCTGTATGATCTCGAAATTTTTCTGTTGTGTCCCTTTATCCATAACATTTGAACGTCATCGTTTGCCCATTTATGATTAGGAAAGAAAGCTAAGGAGGAAGACGATGACATACCCATATTATACAGTAAAAAAGCCTACAATGGTTGAAATAACCATTCAAAAATCGCGATTTATCGGTCATGTGCGAAGAGTTTCATCCGAAGAAGAAGCACGCTCGATCATTGATGCTATATCCAAAGAACATTGGAAAGCTAACCATAATTGTTATGCTTATGTCGTCGGGGAAGATTCCGGGATACAAAAGGCGAGTGACAATGGGGAGCCAGCGGGTACGGCAGGTGTACCGATTCTTGAGGTCATCAAAAAGAAAAATCTTCGCGACACGCTGATTGTTGTGACACGTTATTTCGGCGGCATTAAACTTGGTGCTGGCGGCTTGATCCGGGCATATTCTAAAACGGCCTCGGCGGCCATTAGCGCTTCAGGCATTGTTGAACGCCTAGCCATGAAAGTATTCGCCATAAAAATTGATTATTCGTTATATGGGACCATTGAAAACGCTTTGAGAGAGACGCCTTATTTGACACAAAATGCAACTTTTACGGACATTGTAACAATTGAAATCGCCGTTCGCACGGATGAAGCCGACATATTTACTGGATGGATGACGAACCTCTGTAATGGGGCTTGTTCGATCACTGAATTAGGGGAAACATTCCTTGAAGTAGATGTCGTATAAAACCTGAGCTGCCAATATGTTTGTCCATCAACGTAAAAAAAAATGATGTACAATTATTCGTTAAAGTATTATCATGAAAAAAGATGATGATTCATTGGGAAAAACTAATCAACATAATTCACGTAAAAAAAAACAATCCTTATAATTAAAGTGAATCTTAGGAAGGTGAAGACATGGGTTTTCTGAATGATTATACCTTTGCTTTCCTCATTGCAATGGTCGTAACAATCATCATGACACCCTTCATGAAAAAATTAGCATTTAGATTTAATGTGGTTGACAGGCCAAACGAAGATCGGAAAATCCATCAGAAAGTAATGCCATATTTGGGCGGTGTCGCCATCGCCATTGGCTTTTTTGCCGGTTATCTTTTTTTGTATCCTAAATTACAGTTTATGCCCGCATTCATTATTGGTGTTTTACTGATTTTGATTACAGGCATTGTTGATGATAAATATTCATTATCTCCAAAATATAAGCTGCTTATACAAATCATTGCAGCGATTATAGTTGTAAGTTCCGGAATCACCGTCAACTTCATCCGAGTCCCGTATCTAGGTCAAATTGATTTTGGCTTTTGGGCTTATCCACTGACGATTCTGTGGATTGTCGGTATCACCAATGCCATCAATTTGATCGATGGCTTGGACGGCTTAGCTGCCGGGGTATCATCCATTGCCTTAGGGGCTACGCTTATCATGGGTATCATTAACGGACAGGCGGTTGCCATCGGTTTATGCGTCATTTTGCTTGGCGGAACGATCGGTTTCCTGTTCTTTAATATTCATCCAGCAAAAATTTTCATGGGTGATGCCGGTTCAATGTTCATAGGTTATACGTTGGCTGTCATCTCTATTCTGGGTTTATTCAAAAGCTTAACCTTCTTTTCTGTCGTTATTCCGATTATTGTTTTGGCTGTGCCGATTTTTGATACGTCATTTGCCATTATCAGAAGGATTGCTAAAGGTCAAAAAATCTCAACACCTGACCGCATGCATTTACACCACTGTTTAATGAGAATGGGTTTCAGTCATCGTACGACCGTCTTTATTATTTATGGTATTAGTGCCATCTTCGGTATTGCCGCAATTATTTTCTCGCGATCGGTTCTCTGGGGTTCTTTAATCATTCTTGTATTAGCTGCGATTATGATTCGATTTACTTCTGAGCTATTCGGATCGATCCAAAAGAAAAAACCGCTTGTGGAAGCCGTTAAAAAAATCGCCGTACAAGGATCAAAAAACCGCTCATAATGGAGCGGTTTTTCTTATTATTTATTAAATGGAAATGGAGTTTTTCATTCTTAGCGTTTCACTTTCAACTTAAGCGCTTTAAACGGAAACATCCTTATGCCGTAACTTCTGATATCTAGCCTAGCCATGAACCAAAACAACACCAAAATTATTCGGTTAACTCGAGTTCCTGTTTAAGTTGCTGGGTCACTTCTTGCACACCGGCATCATCCAGTAAGAAATACCAAATGGAGCCGATATATTCCCCTTTGCCCTTATCATCCAGCCTAATGGATGCAATGTTTTCCGGCTTTATGCTAGAGTATACCCACTCCAAAGAATACAATTCCTTGGGTTTAAGATTGGTTTCCACACTTTCGCCAATGATATTAGCTATTTCATCCACTTTAAATAAGGTATGGGCACTGACGGCCTTATTAATAGCCGCTTTAATGACCTGACGTTGCCGGTCATTCCTGCCGAAATCTCCTCGTGGATCACTCTTTCTCATTCGCACATAGGCTAAGGCTTGTTCACCGTTCAAGTGCATCATGCCTTTTTTAAAATAAATCGGTCGGTTATGGTGATAAATATCTTTTTCACTGAACGAAAACGGAACGTTCACATCCACACCGCCGATTTCGTTTATGGCTCTTGTGAAACCGTTAAAGCCAATCTTTATATAGTAATCAATAGGGATTTCCAGCAAGTTTTCAACGGTATCAACAGTCCCTTGGACACCGCCATAGGCATAAGCGGAATTGATTTTATCAGGCTCCCCGCCCCTGCTTGTGATCGGGACACGGGAGTCCCGCGGGATGCTTGTCATTGTCATACGGTGTGTATGGGGATTCAGCGTCACGACGATTAAGGTATCGGCACGGCCGTTTTTACCGCCTGATGAGTAATCTTCAACCCCGATCAATAGTATGGAGATCGGGTTTTCACCTATCGTGACTTCGCTGTCCCTGTATTTGGACTGGGAACCGCGTGCTAAAGGGTGGTAAGATTCCTTAGCAGCTTTATATATATTTAAGAAGGCATAAGCGGAATACCCGCCCACTACTAATAATATTGTTATGAATATAAAGACAATGGTTTTTATGATTCGCCTTCTTTTTGCCTTCTTTCTTTTACCTACGCGCGTCACCGCCATGCTCTTGTAACCCCTTTTAATCCCGATTTACCTTATCCCCTACAATATACTCTAAATCCGCTTCTTAACTGCATGAAAAACATAATTGAGAAAGCACCAAGCTGCATAGAAAAAACTCAAATTTTCTATTCGTCGATAAATCTCCCAGTTTCTTTTTGCCACCTTCAATTTATTGCTTGAAATCGAGCCTTTAACGACTCTATACTTGGCTAAAACCTCAGGAATACCATAGGCGACATAACCCTTCTTCAAAATAGACAGCCATAAGGCAAAGTCCTGACGGGTGCGAATTTCCGGCATTCGAACTGGACCGATCTTTTCAATGTCAAGCATGACGGTCAGACAGCCGATAATCGTATTTTTCAGTAGACCCTTATAATCAATTTTTGATGGAATGTTGATCACTTTATGTTTATCATGTCCGTTTTGGTCGATGACCATATATTTTGTGAAAGTGAACGCGACATCATGTTCCTGCATATAGGAAACTTGTTTTTCCAGTTTATCAGGCATCCAAAGATCATCGCTGTCGAGAAAAGCGACATACTTCCCCTTAGCCATACCTAGCGCAATATTTCTCGCACGAGCCGCTCCACTGTTTACCTCTGTTGACACAAAACGTATTCTGGGCTCTATCTTCATCATCTCTTGGATAATCTCTTGGGAATTGTCCGTTGAACAATCATCAACAATAATCATTTCCCAATTCTCGTATGTCTGATTCCGTACGGAGTCTATGGACTCCTTTATAAACCTTGATGAATTGTATGACGGTGTTATAATTGAAACTAAGGGTTGTCCCTGGCCGGTTTGATGGTTATTGGAAAAACTCAAGCGTATTCACCCCAAATAAATACCTGATTGAAAGAAATGCTGGCATTACTTAAAGTGCCAGCATATTTTAGATTATTGATTTTTAAGAAGTTGGCTTTCCGGAACTTCTTTATAAAATTTAGCAGGAGAGCCCAGTACCAATTCTTTGCTTTTCACATCTTTGGTTACCAAGCTACCGGCTGCGACAGCACCTTCTTCATGAATAACTTTCCCAGGAAGAATCGTGGCATTCGCACCGATCCTGCCCCCGTCTTTAACCGTCACACCTTTAAAATGCTTAAATCGTTCTTTTGAACGAGCCATATAATTATCATTCGTCGTGACGACACATGGTGCGATAAAGACGTGGTCACCTAAATTCGAATATGCTGTAATATAACAATTCGTTTCTAATTTAGATTTTACACCGACGGTACAATCGTTTTCAATAGCAACTCCTCTACCAACAATCGTGCCATGACCAATGGTCACTCTTTCACGAATCGTGGCCAGATCAGCGACAAAGACATCATCGCCGAGCGTGGCATTGGCATAAATAATGGAGGATGTGCCAATCGTGCACCCCGAGCCGATGACTGCTGGTGGCAGTTGACCGGCATCTGACAAAATCGAATTTTTCGCTCTAGAAGGTTGTTTGCCAATCACCACGTTATCCTGAATAACGACATTATCGCCGATCTTTGTTCCGGCGTAAATAATAACATTATGACCGATCACGACATTCTTGCCAAATGACACATTTTCCTCAATTATAACATTAATTCCTTTTGAAATTGGCTCCATCATTCATCCCCACTTCTAATTTTGTTCGGATAAAGGCTCTACTTTTTGACCGCTGATATGCCTATACAGACTTAAAAGTTTTTCGGCCTCCGTATCCCAGTTATATTTTGCTTTTACGGCTGCTTGTCCGCTTTTTGACATTTCTAAAGCAAGGTCTTCATCATTTATAATTTGCAAGATGCCTTGGGTGATATCCTCGATATTTAATGGATCAACAACAATCCCACAATGACTGTCTTCGATGATGCTTCGCCAAAGCGGAAAATCAGACGCAACAACCGGAATCCCAGCTGACATGTACTCGAACAGCTTGACGGGGTAGGAAACCATGTATCGGGGTTCGGGGTGAATCAGAACCAAACCGATATGTGACCGGCTTAAGACTTCTTTAACCTGTTCCCTGCTTAACCATCCGAGAAAATTGACATATTGCCAGCCGCCCAATTTTGAAACGTCATTTTGCAACTCTGAAGGGCTGAATTTACCGCCTAAAAGTAGTTCAATCCGCTTGTCCGTCCTCTTATTAATTTCCTCCATCACTTTAACCATTTCCACGATGCCTCGCGGCCGCGTGATGCTTCCAACATAGACGAGATTAATCGTTTGACTTTCGGTATCGGCTCTGTGTGAAACTTGACCTTCCCATTCAGCAAATAAAGGGAAGTTCTGAACGGTCACCGTATTTGGATTATATTGACGAAACCGTTGTGAGATATCCGGGGTGGCAGTGACAATCGCATCCAAACGGCTCGAAACGATTTTTTCCACCTTTTTGACCACCCATGAAACAGGTTTTTTCAAAGGTTGTGGAATCCAGTGCTTGGATAAAACTTGTTTCGGCACATCTTCATGAACATCATAGATGACTTTTTTTCCTTTTCGTTTCAGTAACCATCCAACCGGCATTAACTCAGGGTCATGAAAATGGTAAACATCGGCATTAATGTCCAATGACTTGTGATAGACCTTTTTGACTGTTGATGTCATTCGTTTCAAACGGTTTCCGCCATCCTTGTTTACTCCATGTATATAAACGCCATTTATGACTGTTTCCGGAGCTTCAGGAGCAATCAAATGGGTTTCATACTGGGTTGAAAGGGATGCACATTCCTTAACAAAAATTCTTGTATCTGAATATTTATGAACCGACGTCAGGTGACATACCTTCATCGTGAACCCCCAATGATATATATTTTCGAAGCTCACTTGAGTGATTGAACACTTGGTCTACCTATTGAGTAATACTCTATTTGCAAGCCTCTCATATCTGACAAAGAATAGGTATTGCGCCCGTCAAAAATGACTGGGGACTTCATCATGGTCCGCATTTTTTCCCAGTCAATTTCTTTGATGATTTTCCAATCTGTAATAATAAAAGCAGCATCTGCTCCCATCAAAGCCTCTTCAATCGATGTCGTAAATTGAATGCGCTCCGGGAGTACGCGCTTGGCATTATCAATAGCAAGAGGGTCAAAGGCTCTGACCACAGCGCCTTTCTCAACTAACCTTCTTCCGATTGGTATAGCCGGTGATTCTCTGACATCATCTGTATCCGGTTTAAAAGCAAGTCCTAGCATGGCAATGTTCAACCCTTCAAGGCTTGCGAACCGTTCTTCAGCTTTTTCAATGAGACGCAATTGCTGTTTGTAATTGGTCTCCATTACAGATTCAAGCAAATTGAACGCACAATTGACACTTCGGGCGATTTTAAGAAGGGCGCTTGTGTCTTTTGGAAAACATGATCCGCCATAGCCAATACCCGCGCGCAAAAAATGCGGACCGATTCTGTGATCCATTCCCATGCCTTTAGCGACATCATCGATATTAGCGCCCAGCCCTTCACAAATATTGGCAATCTCATTTATAAAGCTAATTTTAGTAGCTAGGAAGGCATTCGAGGCGTATTTGATCATCTCAGCGCTGCAAATATCGGTTTTGAAAATCTCTGTATCCATCGATGCATAAATTTTTTCCACCAACTCCGCAGCTTGTGGGTCATCGGCACCAATCACAATACGGTCGGAGTGAAACATATCCTTCACCGCTGTTCCTTCCCTTAAAAATTCGGGATTCGATACCATTTTGACCTTTATACCATTTGCCAAGCGGTTTTGAATGTATTCACCAATATAGTGATTTGTCCCAACTGGAACGGTGCTTTTAATCACCACGACCGTATCCTTGACAATCGAGTTTGCGATATCTTGCGCAGCTGTTTTGACATACGTTAAATCAGCCGAGCCATCCACGGCTTGAGGGGTACCAACAGCAATATAAATGACATCAGCGTCACGGTAACCTTCTGTCTTATTTGCGGTAAAAAACAATCGGCCTTCATTCATATTTTTTAACATTAACTCTTTTAATCCGGGTTCATAGATCGTCGGAATTCCCGCTTTAAGTTTGGCGATCTTTTCTTCATCGACATCGATGCATGTGACATGGTGCCCAATTTCGGATAAGCAAACACCTGTCACCAAGCCGACATATCCAGTTCCAACTATCGATATTTTCATAATACATCTCCCTGAGAGTTTAGTTTACTTTAAAGCTAAAATTTGCTCTAAATAGGCTCTTGTTTGTTCGCGTAAATCTTCTCGTGATAGTGCAAAATCCACTGTGGCTTTAATAAAGCCAAACTTACTTCCCACATCATAACGGTCACCCGTGAATTCATATCCGAGCACATCTTGGCTGTGAGTCAGTTGTTGAATCGCATCGGTTAATTGGATTTCATTGCCGGAACCAGGCTCCAAATGAGCCAAAATATCGAATATGTTAGGGGTAAGAATATAGCGACCCATAATCGCATAGGTGGATGGTGCTTCTTCCAATGAAGGTTTTTCAACAACAGACTTAATGGTAAAAACACTGTCTTCCTTTTTCGTTCCGGGATCAATGATACCGTATTGCGTCACCTGTTCAGGTGGTACTTGCTGAACACCAACGACAGATGATTCGTAGCTTTCAAAAACCTCTATTAATTGTTTTAAGCAGGGCTTATCCGCCCTCACAATATCATCACCGAGTAAGACCGCAAAGGGTTCGTTCCCGATAAAGCGATTGGCACAGAAAACAGCATGGCCTAGTCCAAGCGGTTCTTTCTGACGGATATAGTAGATATTCGCCAAGTTCGAAATCGACCGGATATTTTCCAGAAGGTCAAACTTCTCCTTCTTTAATAAAACTTCTTCGAGTTCATAAGATACGTCAAAATGATCCTCGATGGCCCTTTTTCCTCTTCCGCTGATGATGATAATGTCTTCAATACCGGATGCAACCGCCTCTTCAACAATATATTGTATTGTCGGTTTATCCACAATCGGAAGCATTTCTTTAGGTTGGGCCTTTGTTGCAGGCAAAAATCGGGTTCCAAGACCCGCCGCCGGGATGATCGCCTTTCTAACCTTCAAAGGGAACCCTCCTCATTTCCCATAGTTTGTGTGGTCTTACACAGAAAGGCCCGCGATTATTCGATCACGGGCTGATCCATTATCAATCAATGGATATTTATTGGTAAAATTCTTTAATTTTGCTGACGATGTATTCTTGCTGTTCCTTACTCAGTTCAGGAAACATAGGTAAAGACAACGCTTCCTTGCAAGCTTTTTCCGACTCCGGAAGATCGCCTTCCTTATATCCGAGATCGCTGAACACAGGCTGTAAGTGAAGTGGTTTTGGATAATAAATCATCGTTGCTACACCGTTGTCTTTCAAAAATTGCTGTAATTGATCTCGATCCTTTACCCTAATGGTATATTGATGATAGACATGATAGCGATTCTCTACCTCTACAGGTGTGATGACGCGATCACCGAGTTCCTTATTGAGCAATTCAGTATAATACGCGGCGTTCTTTCTTCTCATTTCGTTCCATTTATTTAAATGCTCAAGTTTAACATTGAGGATGGCGGCTTGCATTTCATCCAAACGGCTGTTGTAACCCAGAACATGGTGATAATATTTCGGCTTGCTACCATGTGCTCTTAGAACTCTTGATCTTTCAGCTAATTCTTCGCTGTTGGTCACAATCATACCGGCGTCCCCGTAGGCCCCAAGGTTTTTCGTTGGGAAAAAGCTGTAACAAGCGGTTGCCCCGATCTCACCTGCACGCTTCCCTTCGAATTCTGCCCCAATCGCTTGCGCAGCATCTTCAATGATATAAAGATGATGTTTGTCCGCAATGTCTTTAATGGCTTTCATATCCGCCATCTGACCATAGAGGTGAACGGGAATGATGGCCTTTGTCTTGTTGGTGATCAATTTTTCAATGCTTTTCGGATCAATGTTAAAGGTAACAGGGTCGATGTCGGCAAAGACAGGTGTGGCGCCGGCACGGGCAACGGCCCCAGCGGTGGCAAAGAAAGTAAATGCGGGAACGATAACTTCATCGCCTTCTTTTATACCACAAGCTTCCAAGGAAATATGTAGAGCGTCACTGCCGCTGGCAACGCCCACACCATAGGAGACGCGGCTATATTTGGCCACACTTTCCTCAAGTTGCTTAACATTAGGTCCGAGAATGAACCGGGCAGATGACATTACGTTATCAAGTGCTTTATTAATATCTTCCTTTAAAGTTTGATATTGTTGAGTGAGATCTAACATTGGAATATTCATGATGGTTCCTCCGTTTTATTAGTCAATCATTGCTGAACTTGGCTTTTTTATACAATACTGTTTTTCCCTAATGAATACAATCCCATCATGACTTACTCGTTCGTTTCCTTGCGCTTTGTATTCTTCCCTAATAAAAGGATCATCGCAAGCACAAAGAGTAGTCCAAATCCGAGAATATAAGACATGACAGCTTTGACGAGCGGGCTTTGGCCCTGAAGGTTCACGACAATCGGCTCAACCGTCTGCGCCTTATGCCAGTTTAACAATTTTTCCTTTAAATCATATCTCAGTTTTTCTGTATCATACGCGCTCAAGGAAGATGGTTCCTGCTGGTCGAGCCGGTCAATGGACTCTTTGACAAGCTTAACCTTGTTGTCATATTCTTGATTTCTTAATTTCAAGAAATAGTCAACGACCGCATGGATTTGTTTATTCACTTCTTGTTTGTTTTTTCCAGTTAACTTAACGGTCAACAAATTTTCATCATTAGGTGTAACGACCAATTCGGATTTTAATTCTTCATCGCTGATGTTTAAATTTTCTTCTTGAATCACGTTTTTAAGGAACTGTGTCGTTAACATATATTTACTGTAATTCGTCGTTGTTAAGGTATTGTCAAAGTTCCCAATATCAAGTTGCGTCGAAGCCGCATAAGTCTTTGGGGCATTCTTTTCATTAAAATAGGAGTAGCCGGCAAAAATCAGCGGAAGTAATACAATAACCAAAATCCAGTATTTATACTTCATGATGTAATGGCTCCAACTCATTTCAATTTTATCCCCAGAACTCATTGTACAGCCACCTCACTTTGATTAGATTCTAAATCCCGATAAACGTCTAACAGTACCTTCTCTTGAGTTTCCCAATTATAGGTTTTGGCCATTTTTTTGGCGTTTACTGAATACCCTACCAAATCGGTATCCAACAACGTCCGAATGGCCTGTGTGAATCCTTCTACAGTCAGCGATTCGGAAATCACGCCACATTGATAGGTTTCAACAACCCGCTTTATTTCTGGTAAGTTGCTGACGACTACCGGAAGTCCTGCCATAGCGTACTCAAACAGCTTATTCGGAAGGCAATAATAGTAATTTAAACAGCTGTTTTCAATGAGGCAAATTCCTGCATCCGCTGAAACGGTATACGAAAGAATCTCATTTGGGGCGACAGCCGGATGAAAATAGATATTCTTATTTTCATTGGCAGCCGATTCAATATCCTTTTGCAATGCCCCATAGCCCATAAAGACGAGGGCGAGATCGGTGCGATTCAATCGTTTAAAAGCCTCAATCAATTTTTTAAGTCCTCTACCCTCTGTAAGCGCCCCCTGATATAATAAAATTTTTTGATCCTCTGTTATATCAAATTTTTCTCGAAACCGATTTTCTTTCCTTGGCTCGTCGTAATAGGGGCAGTTTAATACCAATGCTGGCTTGGGTATGTGATAGCGCTTGGCGTATTCTTCGGCAATGCCGTCACTGACAGTGATGACTTTGTCCACCTTTTTGATCAGATTTTTTTCAAGTAGATAAATTAATGTCTTTCTCGTTTGTTTGCCCTTTAATTTTTGCGTTTCGGTTTGAAATTCATGGGCATCATAGACAATTTTCACATCATTCTTTGACTTCCTCTTAAGAGAAACGGCAATCGGCAATGGCAAAATATCGTTGCAATGGATAATATCGACATTATTTCGATATAGTTTAACGATCTTTGAGCGCAACTCCATATATTTTACCATTTGCATGGGAAGACTCTTGGAATATTTCCTCGTCGATAGCTTAATCCGCCGGACATGAATCCCTTCGATATTTTCTTCCTCCGGGAGATCGCCTTCGTGAAGCGCGCAGACCGATATTTCATAGCCGGCCTTTTTCAAACTGATACACTCTTTCAATACCCTTGAGTCATTTTTGAAATTGTTTAAGACAATAGATAGAACCCTCATAACTTAACCTCTTATAAATACTGTGTCACAGTGGACTGCAGCTTTTTCAAAAATGTTTTCAAATTATCATTTAGGGCCATCATAATCATTGTCAATATTATAATGGTCACAATCGCAATGTTAAATAGATAGTTACTGAAGTTTGTAATGGCTAAATCCTTCATCGTAATAATCATCCAGGTACAAAAACCAATCGTAATGGAATTAAACCTTAATTTAAAGATGATAACCTGCAGCAAGTAAAGGACGAAAGCCACGATGATCGAAGATAAAACGATGCCGCCAAACCCGAAATTCGCGTACATCTCACCCCAAAAAACGGTCGGTGCCGAACGGACAACATCATGTTGATCGGGGTGAATAAAATTCATCACTTCAACGGTCAAGCGATAATGATCCCATGGAAAGATGCCTTTCGGATTCGGAAACGATTGAAAGAACAAAAAGGGATGATAATCCGGAAACATTTTTAAGTAAAAATAAGCTGGTGCGATTTGTCCGGTGAATGCGCGGCTGGCAATGGCCTCTAGCACTTGTGACAGAGGTCTTTCACCAAGCCCCATAATCGTGCGGTACAAGACCGTAAGAATAGCGACCGCTGCAACACCAATGAGCATCGCCACCCTTATATTGACGGTTTTCTTCATTGTAATGAGATACACAATGACCAAACCGATCACATACCACACAATAGGCGCCTTTTGCGTCGTCATCAAGGAAGTAAACGAAGTAAACGCAAACACCAGTAAGAAAAATAGGGTATTAAATACGCTTCGTTTCCTCAAGAACTCTGCGAAGGCATAGAAACTTAAAAAGAGAGGGATTGAGGAATAGAATAATCTATACCAATGCAAATCCCCTTCCAACTCATTCGTCGCCGCGCTCCTCGCTTTCGCCAAAGCATCAGCTGAGGCACCGTGCAATTGGGCAAGTAGTGGCACGGTTTGAATTTTAGAGATGTATAAAGCGGTCACAGCAACGCTTGCCAGGAAAATGATGACGGAAAAAAGTTTTACTTTACCACTCGTTTTTTCATGAGGATCATACATTTCCTTATAGCTGTTCAAAAAGTCAACTTTCAGAACCTTTCTGATAAAAAGGAATGTGAAGGCAATAATTAAGAGAGAACCACTGGAAATGACCCACATAAGCAAAATTTGGTTTTGATCATTGACACCGGCCGCAACGCGCTGTGCGTTCCAAAAGAAATAGAGCGGCAAAATTCCGATATACGCAAACGCCAAATAACACCAAATAAAGATGCTCGGTATCGTTGGGACGAAAAGATTAATATTTGCTTTGTGAGTGATATATAAAGCCAGTGCAGCGATCACGATAAAATCAAGTACAAATAATAAGGAAACCATGGTTCTCACCTCAAAAATTGCGCAATGGATTAAGCCGTTTTCTTTCCTATTAATACTTTTAAACAATGAAAAACAATGAACATGATGTTAATGAGGTAATACGCCCCCATCGCCAGAGAAAAAGCCAAAATGGTTTCTCTCGCGTTGCTGTGGAAAATCCAGAAAATAGCCGCGATTAAAGCCAATTGAAAAAAGTGAAGACCCAATGTCATTTCTTGTCTGTTAATCAGTTCCCAATAATTAATCGGCGCTTTAATAAAACGAAAAACAAACCATGGAATGAGCAGAACCAAATAAGTCGCCGCTTCATGAAAATTCTTTCCTAAAAAGATTTTGATGATCGGATTTCCTAGGAAATAGAGGAAAATCGCACCGACAACCGCCAAACCGCTTAAAGCCGCAATCGTCTTAAGCGTAATCGACGCCGCGTTGCCTTTTTCATTCAGCTCCTTCGCTGCCCGTTCATAATACACCTGGCTCATCGATTGCTGCATCAACGACATCGGCATATTGACTAACCTTTGAACGACGGAATAATAACCTACTACAGCCGCGTTAAAAAACAAGCCCAATAATAACATCGGCGCTTGCGCCGCAAGGGTGTTGGCAAATGTCGCCGGCGTCAAAAACAAAGGAAACTTTTTATATTCTTTCATATAATGGCCCAATAACTTTTTCTTGAATTTCGTAATGTCAATTTTTGATCTCGTAACTAAATTAATGGTCGTAAAGATCTTGCTCAACATATATGCGGCTATTAATGAAAAAACTGATGGACTGAGCCATCCGAATAAAATCATTAATGGCCTGTTGATCAATTGTTCCCATACATTATTCTTGGAAACCAATCCATACTGTCTTGTGCGGGAATACCAGGACAAATAAATCGGTTTAATGGCTGTGAGAAAAATGAGCAACGGCAACAGCCAAGCCGCATATTCCGGTGCATGAAAATACTTCGCGATTTCGTTATGAAAAAACAACGTCAAAATGTAGTAGAGGAAAGTTACTCCAAGCAAGATATAAACGGATAACCTTACTATGGAAGTTGCCGAGATATCCTTTTTCGGCAGCACAATGGACATTTCGTACCGTAAAGTGGAAACCGCACCGAGCGTTAATATGAGAGCGAGCATGGCTTGATAGCTCCCGTAAGCCTCAGGGCTGTAAATCCGAGTAATAATCGGAAGGGTGATGACGGTCAGGATGTTTACCAAAACCATGCCGCTCATAACTTTTCCTATATCTAACAGATAATTATTAATACGCATCAAAAACACCTGTAATTATAAACGGTGATATTTTTTGGATACTACTTTTCCTCTAGGAATGGCGTTCCTTGTATCAAAAATAACTTTTGCATATTTTTGAACCATATCATAGTCAAAATCAGAATGATCCGTACCGATCAAAACCAAGTCTGCGCTTTCGACAGCCTCCTGTGTCAGTGCACATGTTTCAACTAATTGCCCGTTCAACTTAAAGGTTTTGACATAAGGATCCGCAACGACCCATTCGGCTCCCGCATTGCTTAACAATGTTAGAATGTCCAATATTGGCGATTCACGCACATCGTCAATATCTCTTTTATAAGCAACACCGAGAACCAACACTTTAGAACCGTTCAGCGGTTTTTTCTCTTCATTCAGTATTTGCATGCAGCGGTTCACAACGAACTCAGGCATGCTATTATTGATCTCGCCGGAAAGTTCAATTAAACGGGTATGGTAGTTATATTCGCGGGCTTTCCACGTTAGGTAGAACGGGTCAATCGGGATGCAGTGGCCGCCAAGTCCGGGACCGGGATAGAAAGGCATAAATCCATAAGGCTTGGTTGCAGCCGCATCAATAACTTCCCAAACATCAATACCCATTTTATTGCAAAGAATGGCCATTTCATTGGCTAAAGCAATATTGATATGCCTAAATGTATTTTCATGGATTTTTTCCATCTCGGCTACAGCAGGAGAAGACACCTCATAGACTTCACTTTCAAGCACACTTGAATAGAGCTTCGCCGCTACCTTGGTGCATTTTTTCGTGACGCCTCCGACCACTTTCGGGGTATTTTTTGTTTTAAATTGTTTATTACCGGGGTCAACGCGTTCTGGGGAATAGGCAAGGAAGAAATCCTCCCCGCAAACTAGGCCGGTGGATTCCAATTTAGGCTTAACAATTTCCTCCGTAGTCCCCGGGTAGGTCGTGCTTTCCAAGACCACAAGCATGCCTTTGTGGAGATATTTCGCAATTTCACTTGCGGAGTTTTCGACATAGGATGTATCGGGTTGTTGATAAATATCCAAAGGTGTCGGCACACAAATAGCCACCGCGTCGACATCCTTGATAAAGGAATAATCCGTTGTTGCCGTCAATCTTTTGGCTTTTACGAGTTCGGATAGTTCTTCATTAATAACGTCACCAATGTAGTTGACGCCTTCATTGACCAACTTCACTTTTTCTTCTTGTACATCAAAACCGATGACTTTAAAGCCTGCTTTGGCCTTTTCAACTGCTAGCGGCAGGCCGACATAGCCCAAACCAACAACACCGACAGTTGCTTGTTTTGATTCAATTTTGTTTAATAGTTCCTCATAAACACCCATCAATAATATCCTCCTTATCAACCCAACTTAACAGGTTGATTCCTTTCAGCAGATTCGTAAAGTGCGAGAACCAAAGCTAAGGCATTCTTCCCATCAACACCTGACACAATTGGTTCTCTATCTTCTTTTATAGCATTAACCATATCTTGAATAATCCATTTGTGCCCGGGTTGCCCTAAGGGATCATTTTCTATTTCCTTAATGATAGCTTGCGTTTCTTCGACACTCATCGACTCAATATCCCAATGCTCTATATTATTCGCAGTGCGTCCGCTTATTTTTACTGTACCCGATTCACCAAAAACACTTAGGGACTCTTCGAAATTTTTGGGATAAATGGTTGTCGCCGCCTCGATGACACCAAGGGCACCGCTTTTAAAACGAACCACTCCGACGGAGACATCCTCCGCTTCAATATTTCTCAAACGCGTCGCCTGCATGCTGTAGACTTCTTCTATATCCCCTACAATCCATAACAAGAGGTCAAGGTTGTGGATCGCCTGATTCATAAGTACGCCGCCATCTAACGCTTTTGTCCCCCGCCATGGCGCTTGATCATAGTAGGCTTGGTTTCGATTCCAGCGCACGGTTGCATTAGCGTGGCTTAATTTACCAAACCTGCCCTCATCCATGGCTTGCTTTAGCTTCATGATGGCCGGACGGAATCGGTTGGGATGAACCACCGATAATTTCACACCATTTTCTTTACAAGCTTTTATAATTAAATCCGCATCCTCAAGGGTTAACGCAATCGGTTTTTCAACAATCACATGTTTTTTCGCCTGTGCAGCTTTAACGGCTAAAGGAGCATGAAGACCGCTTGGCGTGCATATACAAATAACATCAATGCGATCATCTTTTAACATTTCATCATAGTCTTGATACGCTTCAACATGATATTGTTCGGTGAAAGGCACCATCGCTTCCGGAATCTTATCACAAACAGCGATAAGATTGGCCTCTTCTGTTGCGGCAATTTGTTCAGCGTGCTTTTTTGCGATATGACCGCATCCGATAATGGCGAAGTTAATCATACGAAAGAACTCCTTTTTTTAACATCAAAATAAAATCCTGTACCATTATAACTCAATACCTGTCCAAATGCTATTTCATAAGAATAACTATTTCTTTACAATACGGGAGTTACAAGATGGCATTAATAGCATTCCGGACGGCCGCATCATATTGATCGGTGAGGGGAGCGAGAATCGTCTGCAATTCTTTCTTCACCTCATCCCTCTTTTCCATCTGTTCTACTAAAAGTTCGAGCAATTGATCCTCCCGCCAGTGATCATGGACCGTACCAATTAGCGGTTGATGACAGAGCTTTGCCATCGCTTCTACTTTAGGGTCATAAGACAGGGCAACATAGGGGATGCCGCCTGCCGCCGCAAAGATCAATGCATGGAGGCGCATGCCAAGGACCACACCACATTTTTGAATGATTGCCATTTTGTTGCGAAAGGTTAAAGTCGGCGAAATGACCGTCGCACTGTCTGATAACCGCTCGGCCGCCTGAAGAGAAATAGTGAAGTCTTCTCCTTCATGCATCGGCACAAACACGACAGAGTATCCCATGGCTTCGCATTTTTGCAGAACCCTAACTATTTTATCCAAATAATCTTGCTGGCTCGGCCATTGACGAATCGAAACGGCAATGGTCTTTCTGTTTTTTTCCTCATCGATTTCGGGAGAAAAATGGCTGCCCATCGCGAGGACAGGATCCGGGATGACATCGATCTTTTGTTTGATACCCATTTGGCGCAATGTTTTTTTCGACGCCTCATCCCTTACCGAAATATAACGCGCTTTGGAGATGATAAACGCAGCAAGCCGCCGGTTGTAGGCATGACGAATCGGACCGATACCTTGTGAAAAAACAATAAATGGCTTCCTTTGAAGCCATGCCATAGCCATGATGCCTGCATAATATGGCACACTCTTCCAGCCCGTTTCATCTTGCAAGAGACTTCCGCCCCCTGAAATTAACCCATCGGAAATCTTCAGCGCTTCCCATATTTTTTTATAGTCCCAACGATTCACAGCATCAACATTTAATTCTTTTTTCGTTCTTTCGGGTTGATTGGACAACACAATAAAATCAATGTTTTTATCATGACTTTGAAAACCTTCTATAATCGAATAAAGAATCGCTTCATCGCCGGCATTGCCAAAGCCATAATAACCCGAAATAATTAATTTCATCGAAACCCTCTTTTCGGATTCATTTTCCAACAACTTTTTCAAACATCGCACCGATTAGCGGGAGCTTGCGCAGTTGATCGGCGCCCATAAATATCAAAATGATACCGAGATAAACACCGGCTCCAACGAACGCCGTAAGTAATACGTATACTAGCGAAAACATTCTTGACCATGCGGCAACATGAAAATAATAAGTGGGGATGCCAACCACCATTCCCATCACCAAGCCGGCTCCAATATAGATAATTTTTGATTTTGTCAACATCGAAACCGGGTACTTTCCCCTTATGAGATATAAGCTAAAGAAAGAAATCAAACAAAAAATGATGAGGGTGGATAATGCCGCACCTATTAATCCCCATACCGAAACAAACAGAAAGTTTAATGCGACTTTTAAAACGGCGGCGAGCAATATGACTTTTGCCGATTGAATTTGCAAATTCATTCCGGCCAAAATCCCGGTATCAAGCACCGCCACCGCATTAAAGAATGATGTGAAACCAAGCAGGGCAATCACACTGCTTCCTCTTAAATCGCCAAACAAAGCCATGTTTAGAGGCATCGCAAGACATATCACACCGATGGCTGTCGGCCAAGAAATCAACACATTCAGCCCGCGGGCTTTTTCTATTAGCTGTATATTTTTTGCATGGTTTTTTCGCGCAATGGAAGCGCTAATGGCGGGAACCATCGGCAAAACAAGCGATGTCGAAAACACCGTCGCAATTTGGACAAGCGCAAGTCCGCGTCCATACACGCCGTACCAATCGTTTATATGACTTAATCCGTAAACTTTTAAAGCCGTCGGTATCGACAGGGAATCCACCAAATTAAGTAAAGCCATCATTAACGATCCAACGGCAATCGGTATTGACAGCCTAAGGATTTTTATTGCCCCACTTTTAAATTGCTGAAAATCGTATGTGTATCGCTTTTCTCCAAACTCGGACCTTTTCCCAATAAAACGGGTATAATGCCAGCGCAGATAAACTAGTGAGCTAAGCGCGCCGATCACTGAACTTCCCATAACCCCTGCAGCAATCTTGGAGGAAGGGAAGCCTTTATTTACAAAGACATAAGCCAAGATTAATATGAATGCCACGCGAACAAATTGTTCAATAACTTGAGAAAAAGCCGTGGGGCGCATATCGTTGAACCCTTGAAAGAAACCGCGATAGACGGACATATACGGTGCCACAAGCAAGGTGAAAGACACCATAATAATCGACCATAAAGACGAACGCCCGCCGAGAACAGCGGAAAGCGGAACCGAAAACACGTTCAAAAAGATAAAACCGATCAATCCAAATGAAAAAGTTAAAACCGCTGATGTTCTGTATATATTCGTTATGCTGTTCAACTCGTTTTTTGCCAGCGCTTCTGAGATGAGCTTGGAAATGGCAAGCGGTATCCCAGCTACCGACAATGTCAAAATAACCATATATATAGGGAAAACAAGGGTAAATATACCGAGCACTTCATCACCGGCAATGTTTTGTAAAGGGATGCGGAATAAACTCCCTAAAACTTTTGAGAGAAATGTTGCGGCGGTAATGAAGAAGGCACCTTTTAGAAAACTTTGTTTCATTATGACTTACCTTTAACTTTCTGCCGGATGACGTGATACGCAAACAAAGGAAGAGCAATCATGCGCTTCCCTCTAGTTGGCTTCTGCAGAAATCGGTACAGCCACTCGGCGCTAAGCCTTTGCCAGCTCTCCGGGGCCCTTTTGGCCACACCTGCCAATATATCGATGGTTCCGCCCACCCCTATAAAAATGCCTTTATCGAAATGATGGAAGTTTTGATAAATCCACTCTTCTTGACGTGGAAAACCCATGCCAACAAAAATAAGGTCTGGTTTGGCAGACTTCACTTCATTAATAACTTCCTTGTCATTTAAATCGATGTAGCCGTGATGACAGCCAACAAGCTTTAAGTCAGGAAATCTTTTCTTTATGTAATTTTTGGCTCGTTCCAACACCTCATCCTTTGCGCCTAAAAGATACACTTTTAGTTCTTCCTCATTCGCTACTTCCAATAAATTTAGCACCGTATCCACACCCGTCACTCTTTCGCTGATGGGCTGCTTGAGCAACTTCGATGCTTTAACAATGCCAATCCCGTCTGGGGTGATATAGTCGGATTGAGATAAGATTTCTTTGTATCGCGGATGACGCAAGGCGTACATAATGATTTCCGGATTGCCTGTTACAACGAACACTTTATCTTCATTTTTTATATGTTTTTTTAATTGCTCGATCATTTGACACATCGTCACGTTGTCAAAATCTATGCCTAAAATGTTTACTTTCGGAAAAGGCATTGAACCACCAACTTATTAATTGCATTTATGAATAGCTTTTTTACTTTTAAATATACCACATTGAAAACAATGCTGAAAGATGTAACATTATGTCATGTCAATTTCCATTATTTCTAAAGCTTGGCCGCAAAAGAAAAACACATCAAACTAAGTATATGTCGAAAAGAACCGCATTTATAACAGTACCTTCAGACGTAACCAAAAATGAGAAAGGATCATCCATTAAAATACCGCATCACCGACTTCTTAATCCTCCATCGGGATGCGGTATCTTTCACTTCATTTATAAACAGGCACATCAAAGACTAACGTATAAAAGTCAAGCATGTCGTAAAGTTTTTTTAGGTTATTCACCTGTTTTACGGCCCAGCCGATGTCAGTAGCGTATTGGTGGGTGCCGGGGCTATCCGGATTCCAACGCATTTTATACAAGGTATCCTGTCCCTTATTTATATAGTTTTGGGCAATTAACTGCGCACCGCCAATAATTGCTTTCTCTGGTGTTGTCCAACCTTGTTCATAAGCAAATGTCGCGCCTCCAAGTAGCGGATCGCTATCCTTCGCGCCGTACCCATACATGTTGTATACCGTGACATCATATGGCTTCCCTGTCTCGGCGATCGTCACTGTCCCATTATCTTGGATTTTAAGATGAACGCCCTTAGACAAATCGGAAGTGCCATTGCCTGTTTCCAGTAAAGCGTGTGAAATCAAGTAAAGTTCATTAATATTATATTGCTTTCCGGCATCAATGAAAGATTGAGCTTTCCCAGCCAAGATGCCTTTACCTGCCAAAATCTTCTGATTCACTTCATCGGCATTAATGGATGCGCTCTGGGATAATTTGATGAATTGGTAATATTCGTTGTAATCCGCCGAGAAGTGATTCGGATCCAGATATTTTAAGACATCAGACTGAAGCGGAATCATCCATCCGGTAATCTTGTACCATCTTAACCCATTGGCATCGGTAACCGTTTGGCCGCCGTAATAAACTTGATCATCATGTTTTAAATAACCAATGATAGGGTAATTGCTTCCCGGGCCGTTTCTTACCGGATATAATCCTTTATTCTTCGTATCATAAGTGATGATCCACCGGCCTTTGTCATCAATATCAAAGGCATCTCTAGCAATATATTTCGTATACAAATCGGTTCGCGGAATTGCCGCCATTTGTTTTGTTAAAGCATCATTTAGGGTGATGTTATATACGGTTTTAATAATTTTTGTTTGCTTTTGTTGATTTTCCGATGTGGCACGATCAATGACTTGGTAGGCGAGATAAATGACTTTTGCCGCTTCCGCACGGATCGCATGATCTGTTGGGCGAAAAGTGCCGGCAGGGTCACCTTGAATAATTCCCCAACCAACGACATTCGATATCGCCTGATCGTATTCATCTGATTTAAGGATTTGATCTTTATCTGTGAAATTAACCGTTCCCGTCTTTTCTGGAACTTTTTTGTATCGGAGCATGCGATCGATCATCAGCGCCATATCTTGTCTCGAAATTTCACCGTCGGGATCGAACGTCCCGTTGTTGTAACCCTTAATAATTCCTGCTGCTGCCGCCGCAGACACTTCGTCATAGGACCAGCGGCTCTGTGGCACATCGGAGAAAGTTTTCCCAGTGTTAGTGGTTGATAGATTAAGAGATCTGACAATAAAAGCGGCAAATTCTTCCCGCGTCACATGCTTATCGAGCATGAAATCACCGCGGCTGTTTCCTTCCATAATATTATGGCTCGTTAGAAAATCCACTGCCTCCTGGGCATAATCATATGAAGTAGCATGGCTTTGTTTCGGGACAAGGGCAAAAATCAGTATCAGAGCGCCGGCTAACATGATCCCTTTAAAAGATCCATGTAAAAAATTTGTTGTTTTCATAATGTCCCCCTTCTAATCTATTAAATAAACTACCAGATTTTAAATGATAAATCTAGTTCTCTTTAAAAAATGAAAAATACCATTTTACCCAATCCTTGAGTGAAAAAGATTATCGAATGGGGGTTCACTCTATGCTATACTTGGGGTAGCTTTTTTTAATCCAAGGAGAGAATTTTATGATTCCGCTTTTAAATAAAATGAAAATCGATGTTCAACAGAAAACGTTAAAAAAGTATAAAAGAATTGTTGCAGAAATCAATGAAAGGGAAGCTGCCATCTCTCGGCTGACCGATGAAGAACTGAGAAACAAAACCATCCAATTTAAGGAACAAATGAAGGAAGGCTCTCGCTTGGAAGACCTTATTCCAGAAGCCTTTGCCGTTGTCCGCGAAGCTTCGAAGCGGGTTTTGGGCCTTAGGCATTACGATGTTCAACTCATGGGCGGGCTCGCCTTATTCGAGGGAAACATAGCCGAGATGGCCACTGGGGAAGGAAAAACGCTTGTTGCCTCACTTCCAAGTTATCTACGCGCGTTGGAAGGTAAAGGGGTCCATGTCATAACGGTGAACGACTATCTTGCCAAACGGGACCACGATTTGATCGGTCAAGTGCATGAATTCTTGGGACTAAGCGTCGGTTTGAACATACCGGAGATGACTCCCGAAGACAAAAAGAAAGCCTATATGGCTGACATTACATACGGTGTCGGGAATGAATTTGGATTTGATTATTTAAGGGATAACATCGCCCAATCGAAAGATCAACGTGTACAACGGCCGCTGTACTATGCCATTCTGGACGAAATTGACAGCGTTTTGATAGATGAAGCAAAAACGCCGTTAATTTTAGCCAGAAAGTCGACTGTCAGCAAAGACTTATTTTACATTACCGCACAAATCGTTAAAGGAATGGAGAACGAAAAGCACTTCACTTACGATCCTGAAACGAAGGCGGTCAGTTTAACTGATGAAGGCATTACTTTAGTTGAGGAAGCGTTTGGTATTGAGAACCTTTATGATATTGAGCATCAAACACTTTATCATTATCTGATTCAGTCCTTGCGTGCTGAAGTGATGTTTAAGCGCGATGTCGACTACATCGTAAGGGACGGCGAAGTCCATCTTGTGGACGCTTTTACCGGCCGGATTATGGATGGGCGCAGCTTAAGCAACGGGCTTCATCAGGCCATTGAAGCTAAGGAAGGGCTGAAGCTCACCGACGAGAATAAAACACAAGCTTCTATTACGATACAAAACTATTTCCGAAGATATCCGATTCTATCCGGCATGACCGGAACGGCCAAAACCGAGGAAAAAGAGTTTCAAACTATTTACGGGATGGATGTCATTCAGATTCCAACCAACCGACCAGTCATCCGCAAAGACATGCCCGATCAAGTCTATTTAACTGTAAAACAAAAATATAAAGCGGTAACCGAAGAGGTTAAACGGCGCCATGAAAAAGGACAGCCTGTTCTGATCGGAACCACTTCCATTCAACAATCGGAAATCCTCGCCGAATATTTGGATCAAGCGCATTTGCCTTATCAGCTCCTAAACGCGAAAAGTGTGGAGCAGGAGTCACAGATGATCGCCCTCGCCGGTCAAAAGGGACAAATCACGATTTCTACCAACATGGCCGGACGCGGTACGGATATATTACTCGGTGAAGGGGTGGCCGAACTTGGCGGTCTACATGTTATTGGCACGGAACGTCATGAAAGCCGCCGCATTGACAATCAGCTTAAAGGGCGCGCCGGAAGACAAGGCGATCCCGGTTCGAGCCAATTTTTCCTATCCCTCGAAGATGAACTCGTCAAGCGATTTGCTGAAGATGACCTTGAAAAGAAACGTAAATCCATAAAAACCGACGAGAAGGGGAAAATCTTAAACACTTGGATCCATGATTTCTTTGATAAAACACAAAAAATCTGTGAAGGCAGTAATTTCTCCATTCGTGAATACACGCTGAAGCTTGACAATGTCGTCAGTGAACAGCGTAATGTCATTTACGAAGTGCGTGACAACATCTTATTTAAAGATAATATGCTGGAGATTGTCTACCCAATGGTTGAAAATGAAGCGAAGCGGGTCATTGAAGCGCATTGCCCTGAACACGTCATTCCCGAAAATTGGGACCTCGACGCGCTTCAGAAAGAATTTAACCGGGTCATTGCCCACTTCGGAAGTATTAATGAAAAAATGCTCGATGTCAGTGACATTCAAGATCTTGTTTCAGACCGGCTCCATGAATACAAAACACGGCTTGAAATGAAGGCTGAAGATGAGTCGTTCCAACAATTCTTGAAATTCATCCTTCTTACCACGATTGATGATCAATGGATGAACCACCTTGAAAAAATGGAAGAATTGAAAGAAGGCATTGGGCTTCGCGGGTACGGACAAATGGATCCGATAATCATGTACGAAAAAGAAGGTTTTGATGTTTTCAAAGAGACTTTTGAAACCATCGAAAAAATGATCGCCATTCAACTTACGAAATATGTTGAAACCAATTGGGGATTGGACGAGGGAGAAAATCGTGATGAAAAATGAGCGCACAAACATGAGAAAAAATACAATTCATGAGAACCAAACCATTAAAACAAAGCTTTCCTTCCATCCTAGTTGGAATATTAAGCCTGAAGAACGTTATGTTTTCATGTTCAAAAATAATCAATGCCCGCCACTCGCACCTAACCAAATTTCCATCTACGGACTCGATTTGGCGCCGCAAGAAGACGGGATTGTCGTCACAGCATTCATCAGAAGTTCTTTATCCCAATCGATTCAAATCGGACAAACTACCCTGCTCTTGCTGTCATCCCAAGGAGAGATTCTTGGCAGAAAAACGATGGACCTTTCAGTGATCGGTGAACTTCCACCGAACAGCAGCCGTCCTTGGCGGTTCCATTTCAGTCCAACGGAACTTTTTGTTCAAAAACTGCCAAAAGAAGATTGGAAGATTGCCTTCGAATTGAAGCCCAAACATCAGCTCGATCTTGATGACAGTTGGGAACAAAACCTTTCATCAGAAGCTAAAGCCCATTTACAAGAGATGGTCAATCAATTGGAAGTCCCAAAACCTGGGGAAATCAATTTGATGGGCATTCAAGCCAAAACGCAAGATAATGGGGATCTATACGTCACGCTTCTCATTCGGAACGGCAGCGGCAAACATGTGACACTGAAACAGCTCCCCCTTCAATTCATTGACGCTGACGGTGACGTGGTGGCAAAAGGGGTTTTCAAGCTCGATCACTTAACCGTTAAGGCGAACACGAGCAAACCATGGACATTTATTTTTCCAAATACGGTTGTCCAAAAAAAGAACCCAAACTTGAAGAAATGGCAAGTGGAAACACCAAAATAAAGGATTTTCGACCGGGCATAGGCCTGGTCATTTTTGTATGCTAGGCAAGGCAATCGAGTAGGAGGGGGTGACTAACCCCCGACCTCTCACACCACCGTACGTACGGTTCCGTATACGGCGGTTTCATTTAAGTCCAACGCATCGTTTGATATCGATTAAATA
>Ga0310838_1000692_pt1 | contig 25626 bp, 22 predicted proteins | sample SM_ome_6_FD_202241 | JGI IMG/M metagenome (GOLD analysis project Ga0310838, IMG submission 202241) | Sorghum-adapted microbial communities enriched on stacked mutant (SM) sorghum from Joint BioEnergy Institute, Emeryville, California... ...
AAAATTGTGCAGACGCTCCAGTTTTTTACATATTTAACCTCTGTTTTTCCAAATTGTGGAGCGTATACGCATTTTTGCGCCGTTCCCTGCTTAAAAATGAGCATAAATTCGTTTTTTGCGCATTTTCTTGCCGCTTTAGCCTTAAAATTGTGCAGACGCTCCAGTTTTTTACATATTTAACCTCTGTTTTTCCAAATTGTGGAGCGTATACGCATTTTTGCGCCGTTCCCTGCTTAAAAATGAGCATAAATTCGTTTTTTGCGCATTTTCATGCCGCTTCTGCCTAAAAATTGCGCAGATGCTCTACTTTAGCCGTCCATGCATTTAGACAAAGCTGCCACCTCGTTACCTTAATTCTGGTCGGAAGAATTTCCTTCAAGTATAAAAAAAGACCGCCAAAAGCGGTCGTTAAGAGATTTCTTGTAAATAATGATCAAACAGTTGGTCCAGCGAATAAATGCGGCCTTTATCGTCCTGATACGCAACATGCGAGGCATTCAGCTCAACAGGAGAGCTGACGCCTGCAGCTGCCGCCGTTGTAAAAAGGCCTTCACGCAATGTTAACAGGTAATTCAATACACGATATTGTTTTTCTTCGATAACAAGCGCCTTTTGCAATTTTGGGTCGGTTGTTGCCACGCCAACCGGACAGGTGTTGGTATGGCAACGCTGCGCCATGATGCAGCCTACGGTCATCATAAACGCCCGAGCAATATTCACGAGGTCAGCCCCCATGCCAAGAGCGACGGCGATGCGGTCAGGTGTAAACAGTTTCCCGGAGGCGATAATTTTCACCCTGTCTCGGACACCGTACTTTATAAGCGTCCGATGAAGCAACATGATCGCCGGCTTAATCGGTAGCCCCACTGAATCCGCCAACTCCTGATACGTTGCTCCCGTGCCTCCTTCTGAGCCGTCTACAGTGATGAAGTCTGGCCCTTCCCCCGTCTTTTTCATAAAATCGGCAAGAGATTCAAGATCACTGACGTTGCCTACCACGATTTTAATACCTACGGGCAGTCCCGTCACTTCACGTATTTGAGAGATGAACTGAAACATCGACGGGATGTCGTGAAACTCATGAAAGCGGTTGGGGCTGTCAGCCGTTTTCCACGGTTCAAGCTTTCTAATTTCTGCAATTTCCGGAGTGACTTTGCTTCCTTCCAAATGTCCGCCCCGAGTTTTGGCACCTTGCGCGAGTTTCAGTTCGATCGCTTTCACTTGCGGAATCTCTGCTTTTCTTTTCAACTCTTCAAAATCCATTTTACCGTCTTTGGTGCGGACACCAAAGAGCCCCGGGCCGATTTGCAGGATGATATCGACACCCCCTTTAAGATGGTAGGGGGATAAACCACCTTCTCCCGTGTTCATCCAAGTGCCTTGAGCCATCCCAAGACCGTTAGAAAACGCGGTGATTGCCCGGTTTCCAAGGGCCCCGTAACTCATGCCGGACATGCCGATTTGTCCTCGAACAACAAACGGGTTTCGACAGTTCGGGCCGATGACGATGGCATCTTCTTCGGTTAAAAGCCACGGTTTGGCTTTTGCATCGATAAATTGCTCTTTTCTTTTAAATAAATCATCATCAATAATCTTATATTTTTTGGTGTCAATAAGAACGGTGTTATCTACGCGCATCTCTTCTCGCTGCTTCGGAAACATGGCATTTCGAATAAAATAACCCTCTCGGTCGAAGTCCCGCTTGGAGCCAAAACTGATCATATTAGTTTGATATTTCGCCGGCAACACAACATTTTGATAATCTTCTCGAGAAAACGGCTTTCCCTCTGTATCATGGTCAAAAAGGTATTGCCGCATTTCAGGTCCGATTTTCTCCAAAATATAACGGACTTTCCCGAGAACCGGGTAATTTCTGAGCACCGCATGTTGGGTTTGCTTCGCATCAAAAAGGTATAAATACAGAAAAAAGGCGAGCGGCACGAGAATCAGTAAAATGATAATAAAAAGCTCAAGGGCAATGCCTGTCATGGATTGTTTCTCCTCTCCCAGAAAAAATTTTTTATTTAAAAATTACAATCCAACTGAGCGAGTCTCTCTGTAAGTCTCATGTTTTCCCCATAATCCACTGGACATTCGATGACAACAGGACCGTCTGCTTCTAGCGCCTTTTTTAAAATGCCTTGCAAGTCTTCGGTTTTCTCAACTCTCACACCTTTAGCACCAAAGGACTCCGCAAGTTTTACAAAATCCGGATCACCAAAATCGATATGAGAAACCCTATGATATTTTCTTCGCTGCTTCCATTCAATTAAGCCATAGCCGTGATCCACCCATATGAGGATGACGATGGGTAAGCCTTTCCGGACAGCGGTTTCCAATTCCATCCCTGTCATCAGAAATCCACCGTCACCGACGACGGCGACAACCTTTTTATCGGGCATGGCCAGTTTTGCACCAATAGCTCCTGGAACAGCCACCCCCATTGATGCCAACCCGTTGGAAATTAAACAAGTATTTGGCTGGTAACAATGGTACATGCGCGCCATCCACATCTTATGGGCGCCAACATCGGAAATGACGATATCATCTGGGCCCATCACCATTCTGAGGTCATGAACGATTTTTTGTGGTTTAACCGGGTAATGGGTGTCATCAGCAAAAGAGTGGAATTCATCCAATATTTTTTGGCGGATTTTCTCAATACCCGGCTGACTATTATCCCGAGCGGCAACGGCTTCGGTTAACAACCGTAAATTCTTTTTGATATCACCAATTACACTTTCGGCAACTGGATAAGAAGCATCGACTTCAGCATTTTGGGTATCAATGTGGATTACTGGAATTTTACCGCTTTTGTCCCAACGCGTTGGCGGCACTTCGGCCATATCATAGCCGACAACGATAAAAAGGTCAGCCTTTTCTGCCGCACAACTTACGTAATCTTTATCAGTAAGGCCAATGGTCATCAAACTGAGCGGATGCTCCCATGAAATCGCGCCTTTTCCCATAAACGTCTCGGCGACGGGCGCTTTAAGTTTTTCTGCCAAAAGCACTAGTTCAGATGCAGCATTCATGCGCGTCACACCGTTACCAGCGATAATCATCGGCCGCTTCGCTCGATCGATGCGATGAGCGGATTGTCTAATGCTGTTTTCAGTAGCGGCCGGGATGTCGTTATCAGCAATCGAGAGCGTATCAGTATTTTGAATTTCAAGATCAGCAACATCTTCCGGGAGTTCCACATATGCTGCGCCGGGTTTTTCCTCCGCGGCTACTTTAAAGGCCTTGCGGACAATTTCGGCGACGGTCTGAGGTGTCGAGATACTGGCACTCCATTTGGTCACCGGTCGGTACATCGATACCAGATCATACGCCTGATGGGATTCTTTGTGGAGACGGTTTAACCCCGCCTGCCCGGTAATGGCGACGAGCGGTGTCCGATCCATGTTGCCTGTGGCCACGCCTGTTAGCATATTCGTTGCCCCGGGTCCGAGCGTTGCCAGGCAAACCCCAGGCTTTCCGGTTAAGCGTCCCATAATACCCGCCATAAAGGCTGCTCCAGTTTCGTGCCGCGTGGTGATAAATTCAATGTCCGATTGCAAAAGCGCATCCATCACGGCGATGTTTTCCTCTCCAGGTACGCCAAACATATATTTTATACCTTCATTTTCTAAACATTTCACAAAGAAATCTGCCACGCGCATTTTGTTTTAGACACCCCTTTCGTTCCTTAGTTTTATCATTTCCTCAAAAACATTTCGGAAAACTATCCCCCTCCCCGAGTGGTCAATCCGACATTTTTTTGCTGAAGCGAAGAGCGGCATTGATTTCCCCGCCAAGGATGAGAATAAATCCGGTGATGTAAAACCAGATCATTAATACGATGATGCCACCGAGCGTCCCATAGGTTGCTGAAAAATGGGCGATGCGATCTACATAAAACGAAAAAGCGAGCGAGGCCACTTGCCATCCGGTAGCCGCAAAGACCGCCCCAACTATCACTTCTGAAAAATGCAAGCGCTTATTCGGGGCATATAAATATAGACAGGCAAAGACGACAATGATGATTAGAAAACTAAAAAGAAGTCGGAAAAAGTCGAAGATGGAAATGATTTTTGGGTTGACGTGAAAATGTGTGACGAGTAGCTTGCCGATGAGAGGGCCAAAGACATTTAAAGCAAGCGCAAGAATAATGACAAAGATCATCGCAAAGGTAAGTAAAATTGCCAAGCTTCTTGCGACAATAAACGAGCGGTTTTCTTCCACCCCATAAGCTTTGTTCAAAACCCTTATAACAGCCATGATGGCCGTAGAAACGGGCCAAATCGTGGCGATAACACTAAAGGAGAGCACTCCTGTGTTTTTTGTAAAAACACTTTTCAAATTCGCCTCGACAATATCCATAAATTCAGTTGGCGCATAACGCCCGATAAACGCTAAAACATCCTTTTGGTCGATATCTATGTAAGGCAAAACAGAAAATGTGAAAATGAGGAAAGGGAATAGCGACAGCAGAAAGAAATAAGCGAGCTGTGCCGCTAAATCAAAAACCCTATCCTCATTGATTCTTTTTATTAACATTTTAAAGAAATAAATGGCAGGACTTCGTTTCCCCATCATCATGCCTCACTTAAAAACTTGATTAGTATTCATAACCGGAGAGCTTTGAACGAGTTGCTTTCGGCTTTGCCGTTTTGTTGGCAGAAGCCGGCGTTTGATCCTCCTTCGCAAAAGAAGCGGCATTCATGTTTGACATCGTGGTGGTTTGAGTGTCGGAGGTTATGCCTTTGTCGGTGGTTTTATTGGCGGTTGCGGTCTTGGGCGTTGACGTCGTGTGACCAGAGGCCCCCGCATGAAGCGCTGTCGGGGTACTCTTCGTCTCCGTTGTTTTCATCTGGACCTTCGTCCCGGACGGCGTATTTTGAACGTATGATGTCTCGGTCTTTTTGGCGGTTGCCGTCGTCTGCGGCATGCCACTCGCTGCCGTTGTAGATGACGTTATGCTTTGGGTATTCGCAGTTGCTGTACCAGAAGGCAGGACATTCATTGCATGAGTTGATAAAAGCCCTTGGCCTGAGTGACGTATTTTTTGCGTAATTTCACTCAGTTCATTCCCCGCTTCCATGACATATTTATACGCTTGAGTAGAACTTTTGGTGGCATAATTCACTTTTTCAGCCATTTGTTTGACATCTTGGGAAACTTCCTGAGCGGTCATTCTCAAATTATTGGCCGTGGACTTCACGTAGTTTGAAACAGCCTGCGGATTCGTCCTTATGGTTTGCAGCAACGCCTTACCGCCGTTTGCTGCCGCATTCATACCCTTTTTGATGGATTGCCGCGTCGCCCGGTCAAATAGGGAGACAAAAGCCCCCAACAAACCACCGATCATCATGAATTTGCCGAGTTTGCTCCTTTGGTATGTCGCCGTCATTTTGTGTCCCCCTTATCCTTTTGTAACCACTTGTTGCTAAGCCGGTTACTTTCATAGTTTGAACCAATGCCATGCGGAATATAAACGTTCCGCTGCCGTTCTAAAATGTTCGCACACAGGTTTTTTTTACCGCAAGAGGCGAAAAACGGTTGAAAAGGTTCTTTCAAGACTTTTTTCCGTTGGATTAGGGGACAAAAACATTTACCGCTCGCGGCGGGCTTCCGTCATTTGCTTCCAAACCGAGCCTTTGGCTTCGGAGCCGCCGCGGATGCGCTCTAGTGCCATTTTCACTTGCAAGGCGACTTCAAATTCAGGATCGTTTTGTGCCTCCTCAAGTGCCGGGAGCGCAGAGGCATCGCCAACTTCATAAAGAAACATAGCGGCTCGCCAGCGAACAATTTTACTTGGGTCTTTAAGCGCCTTTATCATTTCCGGAATGGCCTTTGGATCCCCAAGATCCGATAAAGCATCTCCAGCCGTCCGGCGCACGGTTACGGTTTTATCATGAAGCGCTTCATACAAATAAGGAAGCGCTTTTGGATCTTCCAACATTCCTAGATAGACGGTCGCCAAGCGGCGGATCGCGATTTTTTCATCGCGAAGCGCTTTTGCTAGCACTGGCAGATCTTCCACTTGCGGGTCCATGCGCTCAAGTGCTGCATAACGCTTTCGCCAATCCGGGTCATCCAGCATTTCAAGCGTCACCTTTTGAAACGGAGAGTTTTCCTTATTAGATGCCGGCTCTCCTTGAATAGCCCGCTTGACTAAGTCGTCTAAACGCTCCTGGTCATAAGCTGCGGATATTTCCTCCAGCAAATCTTTTTCAATGTCTTCAACCTCGCCGTACCTTGGCGACTGTTCTTCCCAGCGCCTTTCCAAGATGATGTTCGTTGCTGCCGCTTGTGCCGTCATAATCGCTTCCATAAAACGTTCGGGTAGCCCGACGCGAATTTCTTCGCCATCCGCTAACAGCTTGATTTGCATTGGGATGCCTCGAAACTTTTGAATAAATACGCGGACTTCTCCAAAAGCTTCCTCGTGCGCGTCCTCCGCTTTTTCGCTGGAAGGCTTCTCATCTTCCTCCCCAAAGACTTGGCGAACAGCCCGAAGAATCACTTCCCATTCAGCTTTTGGGAAACGCTCCAAGGCAATAAAGTTACTCACGCGATAAAGGCCTTTGACACCGTCAATATTTAATAAATCGCGGAGTATGCCGAGCGCGTCATTTTTGTTTTCTTGAGTGAAATTATAGCTCGTTCCCATCGGCAGCGTTTCACTGACGGTCAGCTTCATGGAATTTGGACTCGGCGTTGGTTCGATGGACAACAATTTCACGTCAATTCCCCCCTTACGATGCGTTTAATTTTTCTTTATCTTTAATATGATGTAGTAGAGCCTCTGAAGCCCGGCGAATCAAATCGTACACATACTCGAAATTCCCTGTGTAGTACGGGTCGGGCACTTCCCTAATATCCTCTTCTGGTAAAAAATCGAGCAAAAGATGTATTTTATGTGCATCATTTTTACCGGCTAATGCTTTAATATTGCGGACATTGCTTTCATCCATCGCAATAATATAATCATTTTCCCTGATGTCTTCCTCGGTTATTACTCGTCCGATTAACCCTTCTGTAGGAATATGATGTTTCCTTAAAATGCTCAGTGTCCCTTCATGTGGTGGTTCGCCAACATGCCAATTGCCGGTACCAGCCGAATCTACGCTTATATAACGGTCTAATTTGGCTTTTACCGTAAGATCCCTAAAAACAGCTTCAGCCATGGGGGAACGGCAGATATTTCCCAGGCAAACAAAGATGACTTTAATCAAAAAGATACCCCCTTCATTTATAAACAAACAAAAATGTATAGCCATCATATTATGGGCAACCTAAAAATAAAAAAGAAAGGACGGCCACCATTGCTTAAATATTTCTTCTTTACTTTCTTTATTATCATAACAATTGGTTACGGAATCGCCAACTATCATGAGCCTACAGAATCGCATGCCGCCAGTGTGACGAGTGGACATGGGATTGTCGCAGGAAGTGTCGCGCCGATGTTAACTGTGGAGCAACAAGGAAAAGACGTCATTTTGCATTTCACAATTATGAATCAAACCGAGCACTCGGTTAAATATACGTTTCCGACATCCCAGCGGTTTGACTATATCATCACCAGTCCATCTGGAGAAGTTGTTGAGAAATATTCCGATGGCCGAATGTTTGCCCAATATGTGAGCACACTGACCTTAAAACCGGGACAATCCTTATCCTATCACCCGATCGTTAAAAACTTGGAAAAAGGGGATTATCTTGTGACATTTTGGCTTACGGCTAAAGAAGACACATTTAAAACAACCGCGGCTTTTACCATTAAATGAGAAGCTGACCGGAAAAGCCTCTTACATTGACACCTCCTGGCCTTATCCCTCAACCCACTCGGCGGTTTACTGACTCTTCTCCATCTAAAGACATTTACGAATCCTTCTGCTATACTGGATGTAACTCGGCAGAAAAAAGAGGAGGGAGAGCTGGTGGCCGATACTTTTAATCCTACATGGAACCTTGACCGCATCTTCAGCGGCGGAAGTGAATCCGCATCATTTCAAACGTTTCTTTCCGACTTACATACGGACATTGAAAATTTCTATGCAGAATTAACCCAGACCGAAGCTCCTGAGGAGGATGAACAAGCCCGTGGGTGGCTTGGCGTATTAGATCGGTACGAAGACCTTGCCAAAAGGCTTCGCGAAGCTTTTGCTTTTATCGAATGCCTGAGAGCCCAAAACATGCACGACCATAAAGCAGATGAACTGGGAAATCGCGTGCAAGCATATGATGCGCGTTTCCAATCCTGTTTGACATTACTGAAAGCCCATATCAGCGCGATTCCAGATCTCGCCTGGGAAAAACTTTTGACTGATAACGAAAAAGTGAAAAACATTCGCTTTCCATTAGAGGAAATGCGCCGGCATGCAAAGGAACAGCTTCCCGCTGATCAGGAGCGGATCATCAATGAACTTTCCGTCGATGGCTATCACGGTTGGAGCGCGTTATACGACACCGCCGTCGGGCAAATGACGATTGATTTTAACCACCCGACAAAAGGCCAACAAACTCTATCGGTCGGCCAATTGGCCAATTTGCTTACTGATTCTGACCGTAACGTTCGTGTAAAAGCTTTTGCCGCATGGGAATGCGCTTGGGAGAAACAAAGCGCCTATTGTGCAGCCGCTTTAAATCATCTCGCCGGGTTCCGGCTCAGCGTCTATAAACAGCGCCAGTGGGAAGATGTGCTTAAAGAGCCGCTTGACATCAACCGCATGTCAAGAAAAACATTGGAAACAATGTGGGAGACGATCACGACTTACAAACCGCGGCTTGTGAAATACTTACAGCGAAAAGCAGAACGCCTCGGTGTTGAAAAACTCGCTTGGCATGACGTAGAAGCACCGCTTGTTACCAATGCTGAAAAAGTGTCCTATGAAGACGGCGCAGCTTTCATCATCGAGCAATTCAGCACATTCCACCCGAAAATGGGTCAATTTGCTGAGCAAGCCTTAAAAAATCGTTGGGTGGAAGCAGAAGACCGTTCAGGGAAACGCCCTGGCGGCTTTTGCACCAGTTTTCCTCTGACAAAAGAATCGCGCATATTCATGACCTACAGCGGCACACCTGATAACGTGTCAACCTTGGCCCACGAGTTAGGCCATGCCTATCACCAAAGCGTCATGAATGACATTCCTTATTTGAATCAAGACTATGCGATGAACGTCGCAGAGACTGCCTCGACATTTGCGGAGCTTGTCGTAAGCGATGCAGCCATCAAAGCGGCAAAAACGGAGGAAGAACGTCTTTCCCATCTTGAAGATAAATTGCAGCGCGCCGTTGCCTTTTTCATGAATATTCATGCCCGCTTTTTATTTGAAACGCGGTTTTACGAAGCACGGAAAAAAGGCCTTGTTAGCATTGATCGTTTAAATACGCTTATGCTTGAAGCGCAAAAAGAAGCTTATTGCGATGCCCTTGACAGCTACCATCCGACTTTTTGGGCGTCAAAGCTACACTTTTACATCACGGATGTGCCGTTTTACAATTTCCCGTACACGTTCGGGTATTTGTTCAGCATGGGCATTTATGCAAAGGCTCTGGAAGAAGGCCCAGCTTTTGCTCAAAAATATGATGCCCTCCTGCGCGATACCGGCTCCATGCGCGTCGAAGATTTAGCCAAAAAACATTTAGGCGTCGATCTCGAACAGCCCGATTTTTGGCAATCGGCGTGTGAGACGGTTTGTCAAGATGTTGATCGTTATCTTCAATTAACATCATGACTTTTTCAGCTGTACTGAGTGAAGAGAGGGTCTAGATTATCCACCTAAATGCTCAATGGGAGACTAGCATCGGAAAAATCGCCCGAAAATTTTCCTACAGCTTTCCAGTATCAAAGGCATTAGGATCCGCTTTTGGCATTTTCGCCAAAAGCGGTTCATTTGTCGCCTTTCCACCGGCCGTTTTGATACGCAATCGGAAAAAGCATATCATTTCCGCGCCCAAACAGCCCTAAAATGATACGCAATCCGCTGAATTGGCATTTTTTAGGTCACACTTTTAGCTCTTTTCGCCAAAAGCGTATCATTTTGACCCGGAGTTTTGTTGCACGGATCAAGCATGTTCTCACTTTGTTTTTCGTTGTCGTAAACCTTCGATTTTATTTACAGAAAAACCGGCCGAATCCCACCGTGGAGAATCAGCCGGTTTTTTTATTAGGCATTAACAGCCTCCATTTGGCCCTTACCTTCATTTTTTCCTTTAGAAAGATATTGGAACAGAAGTAACGCTACAAATAAGCCTAAACCAATCATGTCGGAAAAATTCTCGGGATAAATCAAGAGCACACCCGTGATGACGGCAATGATGCGCTCGATCCAGTTAATTGGGCGAACCCAGTAACCGATCATGCCTGCGCCGATTGCAATCATCCCCAAGAATGAGGTAATGATGACCCAGATTGTATATGCCCATGTCGTATCAATCATCATTAAGGCCGGCGAGTAAACGAAAATATACGGTATGATAAAGGCCGCAATGGCCAGCTTAGAGGCATCCACACCTGTTCGTATCGGCTCACCGCCGGAGATTCCTGATGCGGCAAAGGCAGCCAAGGCGACGGGCGGGGTAATGTCCGCTATGATACCGAAGTAGAAGACGAACATGTGCGCCGATAATATCGGAACACCTAGCAAAATCAACGCCGGCGCAGCAATCGTCGAGGTAATAACATAGTTTGCCGTTGTTGGTGCCCCCATTCCGAGAATCAAGGAGGCAATCATCGTAAATAAAAGGGTTAAGAATAAAATGCCGTGGGAAAGATCCACTAAGCCATTGGCCAATTTTAACCCCAGTCCGGTCGAAGTCACGACACCGACGATGATCCCGGCAGCGGCACAGGCTGTTCCAACCCCGAGTGCAGAGCGGGCACCATCCATGAGCGCCTCAATAAGCCCTTTTATGCCAAGGCGTGTCTCTTTGTTTAAATACCCAGCAATGATGGCAAACACAATGGCCCATAAAGCAGCTCTGGTCGGACTGATGCCGGTTGTCATCATGAAGATCATGGCGATTAAAGGAATGAGTAGGTGAAGTTTTTTAAGAATTTCCTTTAAGCTTGGGACTTCTTCTTTTGGTAATCCTCTCAAGCCGACGCGCTTTGCTTCAAAGTGAGTCATAATCCAAATGCCGGCAAAATACAGACAGGCAGGAATGGCGGCCGCTTTAGCGATATCCCAATAACTAATACCGCGGCCGATAAACTCCACCATTAGGAAGGCTGCCGCGCCCATGATTGGCGGCATCAGCTGTCCGCCGGTAGATGAAGCAGCTTCTACCGCACCGGCAAATTCTTTACGGTATCCGAGTTTTTTCATCATGGGAATGGTAAAAGCCCCAGATGTCACGACGTTGGCAACCGAACTGCCGCTGATTGTCCCTTGAAGGGCACTTGAAAATATCGCGACCTTAGCTGGGCCGCCGATGCGCCGCCCCGCAATGGCCATCGCCAAGTCATTGAAATATTGGCCGACGCCGGTTTTATCAAGAAAGGCGCCAAACAATAAAAATAGGAATATAAAAGTGGATGATACCGCAAGCGGTGTCCCCAATATGCCTTCAGTCGTAAAAAACATTTCTTGGCTCAGTTGTTCCAAATCAAATCCTCTGTGCGCCAAAAAGCCCGGCATATAAGGACCGAAGTATGCATATAAAAGAAAAATGACGACGATAGTAGTAATCGGGATGCCGACAACTCGGCGAGCCGCTTCCAACACCAATAAAATAGCCATAAAACCTACAGTTAGATCAAGCGGTGTCAATAAGCCGACACGATTGACCAATCCATCAATATTTATTGGCCAGTATAGGGCGACGGCTACGGATAGTATTGACAATACCGCATCATACCAAGGGATTTGAAACCTTCTCTTTTTGCCGCGTTGCTTTTTTGTAGCGGGATACAACAGATAGACCAAGGATAACAAAAACCCTAGATGGATCGTACGTTGAATATAAGCGGTAAACACACCGAAAATCGCCGTATATAATTGAAACAAGGAAAAGCCGACTAATAATATCGCCGTGATCCAAAATAAAACGCCGTTTAGTTTGCGATACCCGGCTTCCACATCATATTTAGCGAGTATTTCATTCATCTCTTGTTCTGTTAGTTGTTCAAATTTATCTGCCAATTATATTAACTCCTTTCATCATCTCCCAGAGGTTGATTTTTCGAACTTTCATTCGCACCCATGTCCCTTCTCCGGTAAAATCCGCAATTCTATAAGATTTCCCTTTAAAAATGAGCGTATGATTGGCGACGACTTGACCGACTCTTAAATCGATATAAGGAAAAACCCGATGCATATTGGAAATAATATACTTATTTCCTTTATGCGTAAAAATTTCGTCACCGATCGCATTATTAGGCATTCCAATGCCAAAACGCTCATACGTCTCTTTTGTTTGGACAATCTCGTTTTTTTCATTGACATAGTAGTCTTCAATGACGGGTGTTAAGTGCACGGAGTGTGTGTATCGAATTGTAAAGCGATCTTTTATTTTTATGCCTAAATAGGCCATGATTTTCCCTTGATTTTGGTGCTCAAAGACTAATGCCTCTTTAAATGGAATAAACAAACTTACGCCTATTATGACTAAAAGAATAATAATAGGAAGCCATATTTTTCCGCTTTTTTTGATTGCAATCATAAAGGAAAGACCGGAGAGAATTCCCCGGTCCGCACCATCCCTTTGGTGCATTTATTTTAATAACCCTTTTTCCTTGAAGTATTTCTTAGCACCTGGATGCAAGTCAATGCCGACGCCATCCAAGGCATTCTCAGCGGAGATGTAGGACTTCTTGGCATTCGTTAATTTATCAACGTTTTCAAACAATGCCTTCGTAATGTTGTAAACAGTATCCTCATCCAAATCACTTGAAGCGACAAGCATCGCCTTAACCGCTGTCGTTGGCACATCCTGACTTAAACCATAAGTCCCGGATTTAATAACGTCTGTGGCATAGTACGGGTATTTCGCTTGCAATTCTTTTACTTTATCTTCGGGAATTGGAACAATATTGACTTGTTTTTCAGCGGATAACGCTTCAACCGCTCCGGTCGGAGCCCCACTCGTAATAAAAGCAGCGTCGATGTTACCGTCTTGGATGCCGCTTGTGGATTCGTCAAAATCTAAATGTTTGGCATCGATATCATCAAAAGTCATGCCGTAAACCTCTAAAATTTGTTTGGCGTTAGCTTCCGTACCGCTGCCTGGTGCGCCGACAGAAACGGTCTTACCTTTTAAATCCTCGACACTGTTAATGCCACTGCCTTGCAGAGTGACAATCTGAATCGTTTCGGGATACAAGGTCCCAATGGCTTTCACCTTAGTGACTTTTCCTTTGTTGAACATTAATTCACCATTTACGGCATAGCTGGCAATATCGGTTTGAGTAAAGGCCAAATCGGCATCGCCCTTTTGAAGCGTTTGCATATTTTCGACGGAAGCACCAGAAGTTTGTGCCGTAATATTCAAATCGGCTGCTTTGTTGATGACTTTGGCAATTTCACCACCCAAAGGATAATAGGTCCCCCCAGTACCGCCGGTGAGTAGGCTCAGCTGTTTATTCGCTTTATTACAGCCGGAAATGGCAAAAATTAAGCCTAATACCAAAGCGACAGATAAAATGGCAAATTTTTTCACACTTATCCCCCCGATAAAATAGTATTTTTATATAAATTTTTAATAATACCGAAATTAAAGAATGCGTAAGAATGATGATAGTTTTTGGTCTGCAGACGTTTGAATTGTTATCTCAGAGGTTTTTTTACTTTGCGGTTTTTTATGAATAGTTTCAATAACTGAGAAGAGTATACTATTTTTTTATTTTCATAGTCAAGACTTCATCGGAAAGGTTCGACATAATGCAACTTTCAGTCCTTTCTCCCCTTTGGGTATAATAGAAAACATGAGAAAGGAGACAAACCATGGTTTTACCAAAACAATATGTCGAACGAATGGAATTTATGCTTGGTGATGAGGTCCACGATTTTTTAAATACATATTGTGACCCAAAGCAGACGGCACTCCGGATCAACACTTTAAAAGTTGACATAGACGCTTTTACAAAGCTCGCCCCTTTTGAGCTTGAACCAATCCCTTTTTGTCCGACCGGTTTTTATGTAAACGAGACCGATGCACCAGGGAAACACCCTTTCCATCAAGCCGGCCTTTACTACATTCAGGAACCGAGCGCGATGTTTCCGGCAGAAGTTTTAGATCCACAGCCTGGGGAAACGGTGCTCGACCTCTGCGCTGCTCCCGGTGGAAAAACGACGCAAATTGCCGCAAAAATGCATGATACCGGTCTCTTGGTAACCAATGACATCAACACCAAGCGGGCAAAAGCCTTATCGGAAAACGTAGAACGGATGGGCATCACACAGGCTATTGTCACAAATGAAACGCCGGAGCGCCTAGCCGAAAAATTCCCCGGTTATTTTGATCGCATTTTGGTGGATGCGCCGTGTTCCGGTGAAGGGATGTTCCGAAAAGACCCTGAAGCGGCCGAATACTGGTCACCAGAACATGTCCGCGAATGCGCCGTTTGGCAAAAAAATATTTTAGAGCACGCGTATCGCATGTTAAAACCAGGCGGAACCCTTGTATACTCGACCTGCACGTTTGCCCCGGAAGAAAACGAAGCCCAAATCGATCAGTTTCTCTCTCGCCATCAAGACATGACACTCATGCCTATAGAAAAACCAGCTGGTGTGGATGAGGGACGTCCGGAATGGTCGCCACGTCAGCTACCGGAACTGGCGTTTACAGCCCGTCTCTGGCCCCACCATATAAATGGAGAAGGGCATTTTGTTGCCAAACTGAAAAAAAATGACCAAGACAATGCGCAGGTAGCAGTTCCCCTTTTCAAACGCCACATTAACCAGAAACAACTCAAAGATTACCACGAGTTTGAGGCGCGCTTTCTAAATGTACGCCTTCAGGGGCCGATGTTTTCGCAAAATGATCAAGTCTTTTTATTGCCGGATAAGGCCCCTGACTTGAGCGGCCTCCGCGTGCTGCGGCCCGGGCTTCACCTCGGCACACTTAAGAAGAATCGTTTTGAACCGAATCACGCGCTTGCCATGGCGTTATCACCTGCCGATGTCAAACATCACATCGCTTTAAATGATATAGAAATCAAGAAATATCTGCGCGGTGAAACACTCTCAACCGGTGGTGACCGCGGATGGGTTTTAGTCACCGTCCATGGTTTTTCGCTCGGGTGGGGAAAAGAAGTTAAAGGGACGTTGAAAAATTTTTACCCGAAAGGTTTGCGCATCATGTAAAATCACACGGACTTTAAGCGTCGGGCGCCATCCGGAACCCGACGCTTCAGTTTTCTTTGATCGAATCCTTGTCAATTGATTTTATCACTTTAATGTTTATAAAATAATAGTATTAAGGTTCATTATCTAGCATCATGATTCAGCCCAATGGATTGTTCATTTGGACTATCAGGAGGGGTTTTATGATGGAACCAATTTTAACCGTTTATAATCTTGACGGCACTCTTTTAAACTATCAAACGCTGTTAAGACAATGCCCGCATCAAGTGATTGACTGCACGGATATTAAAGGGAAAAATCTGTATTGCGCGCCTTTCGCTTTTGAGGAAATCAAACGGCGCCTTCTATCTGCGAAAAAGACCCCTGCCGCATTGATTGGAAGCGGCAATTACCATTATGTCACTTACCTGCACCTGTCCCGCATCGACCATCCTTTCACACTCATTTTATTTGATCATCATACCGATTTAATGGAAAATCACGATTTATTGACTTGCGGTTCCTGGCTCTGTCAGGCTCTAAGGACGATTCCTAACCTTAAAAGAGCCGTCATCATCGGTCCGGACCCGAAAGATCTCGATAAAATTCCCCTCGACCTTCAAGAAAAAGTCACCATCTTTCCCGAAAATTGGTCAGCTATAAAAATCATCCATGCTTTTTATTCCATTTGCGATACCGATTCCATTTACATCAGCATTGATAAGGATGTTTTAAACGAAGATGACGCCAAAACCAACTGGGACCAAGGGCATATGGCGTTAAACACAATCCTCTACTGCCTCAACGCATGGCAAATCCTAAGTTGGGACGGGCTCGATCTTTGCGGCGAGTGGCCAGACCCATCCTTTTCACAAACGAGCGTTCAAGCCGCTCATCTTAACGAAAAAGCAAATTTGGCAATACTAAAAGCTGCGGGGCTTGTCAAACCAAACCCCAAAAAAGTTACAATCAAATCTACCGCTATCTTACGGGGAAAAAACAAACCATCACATTCTATTGGGGCTTAAAGTACTTCGACACCAAGGGCAGAAAGCATGTCCCGAACGAGGGCAAGTGGCAGACCAACGACCGCAAAATAATCACCCTCGATTTTTTCTATAAGCGATGCGCCAAGTCCCTGAATCCCGTAGGCTCCGGCTTTATCCATTGGTTCACCTGTGGCGATATAACGTTGTATTTGGCGGTCGGAAAGCGGCTTCATTGTCACTTTAACCGCACGATAGTCAATGATTTTTTTACCGGTTTCCGCATGCATCGAAGCAACGCCGCTGTATACTGTATGTCTTTCTCCCTGCAACCGTTTAAGCATGCGAAACGCATCATCAGCATCGCAAGGTTTCCCGAGTATGTCCCCGTTTTGGACAACAATCGTGTCACCGGAAATAATGATGCAGTCCTTTTTCGCCCCTATTTTCTCCCATGCTGCGATCATTTTTCGTTTGGCAAGTGTTAGAACAACCTCGTGGGGTGCGAGGTTTTGATCCACCGTTTCATCGACGGTATTTTGGACGACTTCAACTGGCAATCCCAAGCGTTGAATCAGTTCCTTTCGGCGCGGTGAGGATGATGCCAGTATTATTTTTGTTTCGGACAAGTTGTACCACTTCCTTTCTTTTTTCGTGAAATACAGAAAATCAGGAGTGCCTGACACCGAGTACCCATTTCCCCTATTTATACCGTTTGTGCTGTTATTTTTCAAATCCATAAATTACAGTTAATTTACAAATATGTAATAATTCAATTTAAATGATTTGACAAACATACTTTTAGCATGTACTATGTTAGAGTAATTATCTGATAAATCTAGTTTTTTTAGAAAAAAAGGGGGAGCAATCTTGGAAAATCGAGAACAATGGGGATCACGTGCTGGATTTGTACTTGCAGCGATTGGGTCAGCGATCGGACTCGGTAACATCTGGCGTTTTCCCGCCGTAGCCTATAGTAATGGAGGTGGATCTTTTTTTATTCCTTATTTAATTGCCCTTCTTACTGCGGGCATTCCGCTTCTCATCCTAGAATTTACTATCGGCCAAAAATATCGGGGTTCTGCCCCGCTCTCACTCGGGCGTATATCTAAAAAAGGAGAATGGCTCGGTTGGTGGCAAGTGCTCGTGTCCTTCTTTATCTCCACCTATTATCCAATTATCGTGGCTTGGGCCCTTTCTTATACCATCTTTTCTTTTAAATTAAGTTGGGGTAATGACACGGGAAGCTTTTTTGCCAAAGATTATGCTCAATTCGGCCTTGTCGCTCCTGGACAAATGGGCGGCATTGTCTGGCAAGTTTTTATACCTCTCGTCATTGTCTGGGCTGTTGTCTTTATCATCCTTTTTAAAGGAGTACGTAAAGGAATCGAAAAGGCAAACAAGTTTTTCATTCCGATGCTCGTTATCCTCTTTACGATCATCGTTATTCGTGCCGTTACCTTGGATGGAGCTACAGCTGGCCTCGAAGCCTTTTTTAAACCAGATTGGTCAAAAATTATGGACGGTAGCGTTTGGGTTGCCGCCTATAGTCAAATTTTCTTTAGCTTGTCCATTGCTTTTGGTATTATGATTGCTTATGCGAGTTATTTACCAAAAAAATCTGATATTACCAATAATGCCTTTATAACTGGGTTTAGCAACTCCGGGTTTGAACTGTTAGCCGGAATCGGCGTGTTTGCGGCACTGGGATTTATGGCCCAAGCGGAAGGCGTATCCGTTGATAAAGTAGCTGCCGGCGGACCGAACTTGGTCTTCGTCGTCCTTCCGAAAATTATTAACACATTACCGGCCTTCCAAGGTGTTTTTGGTGTTCTGTTTTTCCTGTCCATCATCTTTGCCGGCTTGACGTCTCTGATTTCCATCGTGGAAGCCTACGTTTCGGCTGTGCAGGATAAATTCAACATCTCACGCAAAAAAGCGATAGGTTATGGTGCCGGGATTTCAGCAATCATTTCCATCGTCTATGCCACAAAAGGCGGATTGTATTTTCTTGATAATGTGGATCACTTCGTCAATTCTTACGGAATTGCGCTGGCCGGTCTTATTGAGGTCGTTCTGATTGCTTGGGTCTTCAAAAAACTCGGCGTCCTGCAAAATCATGCCAATAGTATGTCGGACATGCGTCTTGGCCTTTGGTGGAAAATCTGCTTAAGCATCATCACCCCCATTGTTTTGGGCTACATGATGATTGACAGCATCATCCACGATTTCAAAGAGCCTTATAGCGGATATACTTGGGGCTTTTTATCGGTCGGTATCGCTTGCGCCGTGATTTCATTAGTTGCCGGTATTTATCTAGCGGCATTAAAGTGGAAAAAGAATTTAAGTGAAGTACCACAAAAGGAGGTCAGCTGATATGTCAGGAGGAGCAATTACGATGATGGTGATTGGCATGGTGATCCTCTGGGGCGGCCTCATCGCAAGCATTATCAATATGATGGTAAAATCCTCAAAAAACCAATGAAAGATTTAGAAGCGCTGATCTTTAACTAAAAGACTACATAAAAGGGTGAACCATTATTAACCATCTGTTCATCCTTTCTTTTTTTATATTGATAAGAGATCTTAAAATTTCCAAGGCCAGCATAAGGGCAACGAAGGCTCTGCCATCGCCTATAAGGATTGGCAGAGCCCCCTTTTCTATAGCAGAGCTAAATTTTCATTAGCAGGCTAATTTATCTAAAGCAAAACCAAGTTTCGTTAGCGCTGCAAGTTTATCTTAACAACGAAAAATTTACAAACTTAATATTGAACTCCATATTTTAATCGAGTAATATTTATATATCTGTATTAGAAAGGTGATATAAAACCAATGAACAACTAATCCTGTTTAGATGCTTTTCGTCAATATAACGAAATCATTCTGGATAGGATTGGTCTATTTTTTTCATATCGATACAGTGATTTATCGTTTTTCGCCGTAGGCCCCCTATCCGGATTAAGGATAAGGAGGTTTTTTTATGAGTAAAAATTCAACCGATGTAACGATTGGGGCTCTATTTCGAAGTCGGGTCATTCGTACTCTTATGCTTTCAACGCTTTTTCTACAAATCGGCATATGGGTGCGGAATTATTCCATTTTGTTGTTTGTCGTAGAAAAGACAAATGAAAATCCGGTGGCTGTTTCGCTTATTTCAGTAGCCGAATTTGCGCCGATCTTTATTTTCTCCTTTATTGGAGGCACATTTGCCGATCGCTGGCTACCGAAACGGACGATGATCTGGTGTGATTTCTTGAGCGCCGTTTCTGTCTTTGCGGTCTTGCTAACGCTTATTTTTGGAAGCTGGAAGGTCATCTTCTTTGCAACCCTTGTGTCCTCGATTTTGTCACAGTTTTCCCAGCCTTCCGGAATGAAACTGTTTAAATTGCATGTCAAAGAAGAACTGATCCAAATGGGCATGTCCATCTACCAAACGCTATTTGCCGTATTTTTGATCTTGGGACCTGTCCTTGGCACTTTTGTCTATGAGCATTTTGGCATTGATACCGCCATTGCCATTATGGGTGTTGCCTTTTTAATGTCGGCTGCGGTACTCTTTATGCTTCCAAAGGATTATAAGGCGGAGGAGAATGCAGTAAAAACGACAGTCCTTGAGGAAATGAAGGCCGGTTTTAGTTATGTATGGCACAGCCGGATATTGACATTACTAGGATGCTGCTTTGCGGCAGCCGGATTAGCAATCGGGATGACACAACCACTTGCGGTATTTCTTGTCACCGAAAAACTTGGTTTGCCAAAAGAACAGCTGCAATGGCTAATGGCGGCCTTTGGCGTCGGTATGATCCTAGGCGGTGGACTTACCGTCGGTATGGCGAAAAAAACACCGCCGCAAATCTTGCTCGCCTTAGGAATGTCAGCAAGCGCAGTCGGTTTTTCTGTACTCGGTATTTCAGAATTTTTCTGGCTGACGCTTGGTGCACAATTTTTGAGCGGTTTATTTATGCCGTGTATTCAAATCGGGATCAATACTATGATCCTGAAAAACACGGAAGCGGCTTTTATCGGCCGAGTCAATGGCATCTTAAACCCGTTATTTATGGGAACGATGGTGCTGATGATGGCCTTAAGCGGCTGGCTAAAGAAAACCTTCTCCCTTTTGGGCTTGTACGAAGGTTCTGCCTTGCTCTTTGTCATAGGCATTCTCTTCCTCGTGCCATTATTTAAACCCTCAAAAGCGTTGAAAAAAAGTGAAGAGGCATAACCAAGAGGCATTAAATGAGGATTAGTATGCAAGATGGCGAAGTTGAAAAAGGACACCGCCAAAGGCGATGAGCTGGCTCAAAAAATATCTAGTACAAAAAGGTTCCGACGATCGATAGACGGTCATCGGAACCTTCTTTCATTATTTAAGATACATTATATCCTACCCATTAAAATCTTTTTATCATAAACACATGTTCCGTCATTTTTAAAAATCCGATCGACTCTAGCCTCTCTACCATCTGCCAATCAGAGGCTAAAATGGATGTGATAACAGGGACGTTTTTCCCGATGATAGATTGCAAATGCCGAAAGCCCAATGAAAAAATTCTTTCTGCGTCCGGGTGGTCTTCCTCAATTCGCCATTGATGAATGGTTACAGTGGACAGGTTGTGGCTTTGATCGTATCTTCTTTTAAAAATAAGATGTCCGACTCGCTGGGCGTTACCATCAAGAATCGTCAAAAGCTCTCCATCGCTCCTTAAGCTTTGCCATTGGTTTCGCCAAGGCACGATGCGGATATCATGGAAAAAGCGGGCTTCCTGTGCTACTGACTTTTCCACTTGAAAAGACGTTAATTCTGAAGGCGGCCAGTCTTCAGCGTCATCTGCATATAATTCCCCTTTTAAAAGCAAAAGACGATCAACGATTTCAAAATCCAGATGGCTATATAAATCAATCATCTCTTCATTTTCGGCGTTGACCTCAAGAGTTGCGAGGGTTACGCCTTCCTCTTCAAAAGCGGCCATGACGGTATCGAGCATCACTTCACGAACATGATGATCGCGATATTCCGGCAACACGACATTTTCACAGATCCAAGCCACTTTTTCCCCGCCCATTTCGCGCACACCCGATAAGACAAATCCGACCGGTTGTTTTTGATCATAGGTCACAACTGATAAAACTGGGGACAATCCTTCGCGGCCGAAACGCGCCGCAAAATGGCGAATGTTTCTTTCCTTATCATAAAAAATATCATGATCATTCTGATGGAGAACGGATACGGCCTCTTCCAACGGGACTTCATGCATTCGTTTGACAACTAACATGCCCGGACCCCCATACAGACAGCTATAAATATTGTTACTAATATAATGCATGAATTTTCGGACAAGGTAAAGGTTTTATTTTGTTTTCATCTAATAGTTCGGGCATACGCCGCTTTTTGCACTGGTAAGAAAATAGAAAAAAGCTCTCCTCCGAAGAAGAGAGCAGGCATCTATTTAAAAAGCTTTTTATCAATTTTTTCTTGGTACTTTTTATAGGCGGGATTTTGTGAGATTTCCTTTTTCTCCATCAAGCGATTGTATCTCATCATTTTTTCATTGAGCTGCTTTTTCAGCGCCTCACGTTCTTGGGGATTCGCACAAGCTGCAATCATATCATTTAATCCGATAATTTCTTTGTTAAGTTGTTTTTCGTCATCGAGCATCCCGGCGTTTTTCAACAACTTATACCCCATGCGAAGCGATTCCGGAATCCCGGAGAGGTCTTCAAGCTTGAGTGGTTTTCCTTTACCCGGCAAATGGTCGAATTCACCATTCTTTTGCGCCGTGCGTATTTTGTCTTCCGCAATAAGTGCCACAATGTCCATTTTACCGCCCCCATAAAATGATTCGCCCGATCACTTGAGAGTGTCATTCACTGAACTAATCTTACTACCAACATAAATTTGACTCATTTTATTATATCAAAATTTCTAGGAGATGGTTTGCCCAATATTCAACAAAGTTAAAACGCTTGTTTCACCTCACCGATAAATGTCTGTGTTCCTAAAATAAAAATGAGGTCGGGGTGAAACTTTCGAGCTTCTCTCAATGCGGCGGTGAATGGGGTGATTTTTACCGAGGAAGCATCGTACTTCTGTGCTATTTTCAGTGCGTCTTCCGGAAACTTCTTGTGCGAGCGGGATGCTTCGGTTATGATGAGGCGGCTTGCAAATTGCGAGCAAACTTCCATCACGCCGTGATAATCTTTATCCTCCGGAACGGCAATGATCGATACGACCCGTTTAGCCCCGAGATGTTGAACAATGTCTTTTAAATATAAAGCAGAAGCCCGGTTGATCGTGCCGTCAAGGATGGTAAGGGGGCAATGGTCGATGATTTCACAGCGCCCAGAAAAATTGACTTGCCGTAACGCTTTCCTTACCTTTTTTACAGAGAGCGGCCGCCCAAGGACTGTTTCACATGTTTTAATCGCTGTTGCCGCATTATCCGCTTGAAAACGGCCAACGGTAGAAAGCGTAAGGTCCCTATATTCCGCCAAGTCCGTTTGGACATGGAAGGTGAGCCCATGTAACCTTAACTTCTCCCCCGAAACCCACAGGCTGTGATCAAAATAGTACACGTTCGACTTTGTTTTCAACAAATCATGCATTTGCATGTAACGAAAAACATTTTCGGATTGATGGCCAATGACCGTATGCGATGTCAACGCTTTGATGATGCCGAGTTTATGATCACAAATGGTGTAAACATCTTTACCTAACGGGCCGATATGTTCAGACATAATTGGCGTGATAACCGCCCATTCATTAGCGAGAAGATTGGTTTCATCGTAGCGGCCGCCGCGGCCGCATTCCACCACATTAATATCCGTTTTTTGTTCGCGAAAATAAATGAGTGCCGCCGTAAGAGTTATGCCGATCGGCCCAAGATATTTTTCCGGAGGCAAGCGTCGGTCGATATCAAGCACCGGTTTTTCCAGTGCCTTCATAATGTGAACAAAATCTTCTTCAGATATCATCTCGCCGTTTACACGAATCCGCTCTCTGAAGTCGAGAAGGTGGGGCGAGGTAAATAAGCCGACATTATAGCCGTGTTCCCTTAAAATCGATGCGATCATTCGGCTCGTTGTGCCCTTGCCTTTACTCCCAGTGACTAGGATCGTGCGGGTCCCTCGTTCCGGATGGCCGGCCCGGGTGAAGAGTTCCCTCGTTAAGGCAATATCCCTTGTCACCGCATCGTCTGCAACCGGAATATGATCTTTGGCACGTAAAAATGAGCGGTAAATCAAATCTTCTGCTTCTTTTTGATTGGTAATCCCCATCGTCCTTCACCCCCATGCATACTGTCCAACTGGCTCAGTTGGAACTTCTTACAGCCTTTGACCGATTAAAAGCCATTGGCGGGCGTTTCCGACGAGGTACAAAGAGCCCGTCACCAAAATCGGCCCGCGGTGATCATTTAAAACCTCTGCTTTATGAAGCGCTTCCTCGACTGATGAGCAATATTGAAACGGCAACTTTAACCGACGAAATACTGCTTCCACTTCGGATTGTGGCTGCTGTCGTGCGGCAAAAGGTGATGGGACAGCGAAATAAAAAGCATCGGTTAAATGCAACCCAAGGAGCATCTTTTCCACATCTTTTTTTGAGGCAAAGGAGATGACAACAACATTTGGATTAACCGAAAGCTGCTTCAAGTTTTCCGATAAAACGATCATTTCCAATGGATTATGCGCCCCGTCCAAAATCCATTCCGTCCCCTCCCGCGCGAGCTTCTCCAAACGGCCTGGAAAACGGACATTCTCCAAACCCTTTTTCATCGCTTGGGGTGCCACCGGATAACCTAACTCCCCTAGGCACTGAATGACCTGAATGGCATTGGCTGCATTTTGTCGCTGATGCCTTCCCTCTAAACCCAATGTCACATCTGACAGCTCAAAATGATAATTTTTAAAAGTTAAACGACCGTTAGCTTCAAACAGTGCATAGTCTCGATTGAGAAAATCATACCGCGTATCAGATGATTTTTCCTTGTCTAACAAAAAGCGTCTCGCCTCTTCGTTATACATGCCACAGACGGCAAATCGTGTGGTCGGCTTGATAATAGCACTCTTATCCTTTGTTATCGCTTCAATGGAATCCCCTAGAAGCTGTGTGTGATCAAGCGTTAATTCGGTTAAACAAGCGATCGCCGGATCAAACACATTGGAGGGATCACTCCATCCGCCAGCGCCATTTTCAAAGATGACAAGCGGTACTTGCTTTTTCGAAAACCACATCATGGCGATTAACGTCATTAAATGTTTGTGGCCGACATCGGTCATATCCATCGTTTTTGTCTTTTCGGCAATGTCATTAACAATTTCAATAAACTCATTGGTTTCAATGAATTGGCCATCGATGGCAAACCGTTCCTCATAACGAAACAAATGCGGCCCAGTAAAAAGGCCATGGCGGATTCCTTGCGCTTGAAGCATGGCAGAAATAAACGCCGCGGTTGATCCTTTTCCACATGAACCGGTGATTTGGATAATATCAAAGGCCTTCGGATCAATTTCAAAACGGCGGAACAAATCGTGCATAACCCGATGATGGCGCCCACCTGTCCGCGTTGACACTTTTGTATGAAATTGACCGAGAAAATCCAAGCAAGACGCTTCGTCCATGAACATCCTTCTCTCATATGTACTTATTAACAAGATGATGGTAGCGCGAACGTAAGAGGTATGCAATCATTTCTGGAGATAAACGTATTAACCAGCTGTGTTTTTAAAGTGAGAGTTCGAATGTCACCAATACGCGGGCATAGTAAATGCGCAAAAACGGCATTTATGCGCATTTTCCAATAAAAAAACCCCTAACCGCATCGGTCAGGGGGAGGGTTGCTTTTGTAAAGCATCCATCACCATTCGCTTAGCCTTAATGTAGGTGACTGCTTCCGTAATTTCCTCGTCTGTGATCGCCTCACCCGGAATGTTTAAAACCCTTTTTAAAATTTCTTTTGATTGTGCTGATTCTGGTAAAACGCTTTCATCACGTCCCATTAAATAATCCACCGAAACACCGAAGAACTCCGCGTATTTCAGCAATTGGCTGGCGGTTGGTTCTTTTTTATCCATTTCAAAACCCCAAACAACGGTTTTCAACAGTTGGAGTTCATGAGCTAATTCTTCCGCCGTGAGGCCTCTTTCTTCCCTAAGCTTTTTAAGTCTTTGACCTAGCGTCATCAAAATACCACCTTCATGATACTTGAATTTTCCTTCTTTTTGAATTATAACAATTTCTAGTTGAGATGTGAATACACTTTCGTAAAAATTTTTATAATTCCGAAAAGGGTTGCCAATACTCGTCTATTTATACAAAGCAATAACCTATCGCTCGATCCCTGACTTAATGCTCGAGGCGGGCTTG
>Ga0310838_1000717_pt1 | contig 24505 bp, 21 predicted proteins | sample SM_ome_6_FD_202241 | JGI IMG/M metagenome (GOLD analysis project Ga0310838, IMG submission 202241) | Sorghum-adapted microbial communities enriched on stacked mutant (SM) sorghum from Joint BioEnergy Institute, Emeryville, California... ...
TCACAAGTAAAAAGACAATGGATGTTTGTAGGATCCCAAGAACAATGAGCGGTTTGATGTATTTCTTCGGCGGCCTTTTCATTTTGAATAAAAGGATGGAAATAAATAAGGTGATGGCTCCCGTCCCAAAACGGAAAGCCGAGAACGTAAATGGTCCCATGTAAGCCAACGAGACTTTCATCATCACCCATGAATAACCCCAGATCACTGTAATGACGAAGATTAAAACCCAAACCACACTTTTGCTATGGGTAAAAAATTTCATCTTGATCAGACCTTTATGTTAAAGGATGATTTCATTTTACCACGAAGGAAAGCCTTTTTATGTAAAATAGCTAAAAGTATTTATTTTGCTAGACTTGGGAAATAGCCGGCTCACCAATGCCGTTTCATTCAAAGTACGTCATATTTCGAGCCGCAGCTTGTCAGCCAATTGGCCATAATATTTGGACTTATCATGCTAAAATATCATTAAGTGAAAGATATAGTAAAGCTAAAAGTGAAATAAAAACAAAAGGGGGAGCATTATTTGCCAATACAGAGTTTTTCATTGCTTTCTACTATAATCATTTATATTTATGGAGGGATCGTTTGCTTAATTTGTCTTATACCAAGGTTTAGGAAGTTTTATATTAGAGCCATTAACTTTAATGTATTAAAAAAGCTACGGACATACTTTATAATGCTTCTCGCATTATTGACCATTTTTATTGCAAATTTAATGATCTTCCATCACACTTTATCTTCAACATTTGATTTATTGACAGATGACTATTCTCTCACAACTTTATTAGATGATCGTGAGTTGTTCCAATATATTATTTACACTGTAATCATCGCTCCTATTATGGAGGAAATGGTGTTTAGAGTGCCTATATCTATATGGATGAATCGGCTTATCTATTTTATTGTTGCATTATTGTTATCCTCCATCTTATTTGCACTACTACATCGAGAGTATCCATTATTCGGGTTTGTCTTAGGCGTTGTATTTGGAATGACCTATAAATTAACAAAGTCCATCGTACCAGCAATATTCGTTCATATGATTTGGAATGCCTTTTCACTCTTTTATTTTAACTATATTTAGATAGATCCTTATGCTCTTCAACAAATCAGGGCTTTAGAACTAAAGAAAATATGGCTTTAAGGATGATGAACGATAAAAGTATCCAAATGGAAATCTTAATCCTGCCACAAGTAAAGAAAACTTGACTCTGCCATGTCTTTTAGTCGGTGGCAGAGCCATCGTTGCATTTATGTTGGCGAGGCAAATAAAAAATGTTTTACCAATGCAAGCCTTTAGGAGAGGTCGGAGTCTTAGTTACTCTTTACTGGACTAATAAAAATTTTGTGCTTTTTTACTAGTATAAAAAAACCACCATCGTTATGTATGGTGGAGACGGTGGGAGTATAACCATATCATACAAAGCATTGATATTTCAATGTTTTTCAGATGTTAAATTTATTTCTGCGCAAAATCTGTGCAAAATTATTTTTGGTTGCTATCTCGTGTAAAAAAGGCGGAGCAACCCGCCTTTTTCATCTTCTATGTGTTTATATTGACTGTTTCTAATCTTCCTCATCTTCTTTTTGAAAGAAAGGATACTTCAAAAGCATTTTCTGAAACGCTCCCTCATCTTTTATAGGGAGAAGACGTTGTGGAAACTTGTAATAGCATTTTTGATGCATTACCGTATTGACGATGTCGAGGAACACTTTCTCGTCTGGCTGAACCGGCTCAGAACAAATAGGGCAACGCAGTTGGCCGATGATTGGAAACATGTTCATTTCTCCTTCCAAGATAATAACTCATCCAATAAATACTTCATCAAGTCATTTCTTTATGTGTGAGTAAAATATTTGTGGGTGACATTCAGGAATGATTCCCCGACGAGGGTTGCGAACTTTTGTTCACGACGCTCGTCGGGGCCACCAAGCGAAGCCGGTAGGAACCAAGTAAATCTTATGCAAAAAGGACTCTCTCCCTGCTATGATGGTGATTGTCCACATCAACCGAAAACAGGAGGGAGAGAGTCCATGAAAATTCAACAATACAATATCACCGCCTCAAGATGAGGGATGAGAGTCCGAAAGCGTTTGCGATATTAATTCCTGAAAATGGTTCACTAACCGTCCATTTACAACGTCCGTAGTGAACCAAAAAAAGTTCCCACAAAGTCTTGACTGACTCCGCCAAAGTTGTTAAGGTTAAATTGGTAATATTAAGAAAATATAATGATAGGGGGGAGTTAAAAGTGGTGAAACGTCTATCATTATGTTTAGGAGCCTTTCTACTTGGACTAGGATTATTTATTTCGCCTAAAGGTGCTTCCGCCCATGATATGGAAGACAATTGGGCCAATAACGACACGATCGGCTATGGATACGAAACAGACGGTGGGTATGTTCTAGCCATTCAACGAATGCTAAAAGATACACCTTGGGGTTATAGTGCAGTCGACGGATATTGGGGTTCTAAAACCTATAATGGAGTGGTTAATTTTCAAAGAAACGAAGGTATAGCGGCCGATGGTATTATTGGACCTGTTACATGGGAAGAGTTTGAGGATTATCGGGTCTATGTTGGTTATTTAGGTTCTACTCAATATTATGAATGGAACTATAACTTAACCGATAGCTATCCGGCTACCTATTTGCGTGATGCATGTTATGGATGGTATATTGATGTAACAACTAACAATTCCGAGGACTATTGGCATGTTGACCATGATTTTGAAAGATTAACGTACATGTGCTTATAAGGGGGGTTATCATGAAGAAGAAAAATCTCATAATTGGCGGTATTGTAGGAGCAGCACTAGCTGTTGTTATTTCCGGTTTTGTTTCACAAGAAAAAGCAACATCAGCAAATTCCTATCAAAACACGAAAGTGACAGAAGATACAAAAATAAAGGTCGAACGTTTTAATGGAATTGCCCAAGACAAACTGTCGTTTAAAGCCAAAAAACCGACTGTGCTTCCGGAAGATGTGAAAGAACTTGAACCTAAAACAGAGGTAGTTATTCAAGGAGCCAAAAAACTAAAGGTTGTCAAACAGGCGTGGGTGGATAAAGACGCTGATAAGAAGTTAAAGTATCAACGAAAAGAATTGTTAATCATTCAATCCGATGATGATGGAACAGTTAAGCCGATGAATGTTCTCTCAAAAGGAGAAAAAATTCAAGTAGCTGGCGTAGATGCATGGTTGATTAAGCGTGGCGAACATGATCCTATTCAGCTGATATTTTGGAAAGATGGTCGTTACTTTAATGTCCGAGGTATGAACATTAAAGCCGACAAATTAATCAAGATTGCAGAATCCCTTCAATAATCAAAATCGCGGCTATCTGCCGGGGTTTTTTCTCTTTTTAACATAGTTCCGAAAGAGAAGTCTTCCGCCCTCCTTAAGCCTTCATCAATCGTAAAAATAACATGACGATGGTTGACTTGAAGAACATCTTCAGTCAATAGTCGACTTCACTCTTCACTTTCTCCAACTGAACATGTGGTACAAAATCGTCCTTTACAACGATAGGGTACCTTGCGTACATCATGGCAACCTTCGCAAACAAAGAGTTTAAATCCTTTTTTCAAATCCCCGCAGTCACGAAATTTTTCAACCTCTTTGATCACAATAAGGCGGATTCGACGTCTATATTTTCGTTTGAAAGCTTCCCTATGTTGATGTTGATCAAAGAAAATCTGCCTTAGTATATTTGTTTCCATATATAGAAAATACCACAGTTTACATCACTGTGGTAGACCCGAATTTTTATACATTCTTATCCTTTAAAATAAAAGGAACCATAAAATTTCCAAACGGAAATTTTATGGTTCCTGTCACACAGCGTATAAAAAAACCACCATCGTTATGTATGGTGGAGACGGTGGGAATCGAACCCACGTCCAAAGGCATCGTAATTTAAGCTTCTACGAGCGTAGTCGATATATTAAGTTTTCGCAAACACGTCGGCCTATCGACAGGCACCGGTGCTGCTAGTCCGATTGGTCTCTTCCCCTATCCTCGGACCGCGGACACAGGGCGTATCCCACTACGTTGAGTCCCTGACCCTACCACGTGGGCGATGGAGGGAGGAACCGCTTTAGGCTAATTAGGCAGCTAAAGCGAGGTTGTTGTTAGCTTTGCCAGTTATTGGCTTTGGCGTTTTTACGAGGCCGACCCCCTCGGCTCGCCACTTAAATCCGACCTACCCCTGTCGAATCCAAAACGTCCCCATGATGTAAAAGAAACGTTCTTGGACAGCGTAAGCCTTCAATTGCTGACAGTTTATAGTATACCAAACCTGTGGATAAATTCAAGGGCTTTTTCAGTTTCTACCTTTAGTGAATCCTGCCAAATGAGCCGTTGACCCCAACTTAAAGACCCCGTTCAATTTCTATCTTTTGAGGAACATTTACAGGCCTTTTTCCGACCGGCGCAACGCCTTCTGAATTTGCCGTTCGGCCGTCCGTTTCTTCAGCGTTTCACGTTTATCATAATTTTTCTTCCCTTTTCCGAGCCCGATCTCCAGTTTGGCAAAACCGCCTTTTATATAAAGTTTCAAGGGAACGATCGTATAACCGGTTTCCTTCACTTTGCCGATCAATTTGCTGATTTCCTTTTTATGCAAAAGCAATTTCCGGGTTCGCAAAGGATCGTGGTTGTAACGGTTGCCCTGTTCATATGGCGCGATATGCATGTTATATAAAAACACTTCACCATTTTCAATCCGAGCAAAGGCATCTTTGAAATTGACCGATCCTTTTCGGATGGATTTGATTTCCGTACCTTTCAAGACGATGCCTGCTTCATACGTTTCTTCAATGAAATAATCATGACGGGCTTTTTTGTTTTGAGCAATCAGATGTCCGTTTTCTGGCATGGTTTTCCCTCCCTTGTGTAAAAGTGACAGCGATTGATGACTTTGACACAGCATTCATTATAAGTGGTGTTTACAGAAAGCGCCATAAGTGAATATCTGGTCAATCGTTTAGAACTCAAAATCAACGGCCAATTTATCAATACAGCCGATCTGATCAAGATACTGGACGACCGCTTGGTGCTCAGGCGACGGCCCGTAATGCTCTAACGCCTTTTTCGATTCAAAACGAACGACGAGACCCATGGTATAGCCTTTTCCACGATCAGAAAAGTTATGGCCAACCTGTAAATCAACGATACCCGGCAATTTGTCTTTGAGTGCTTTGAGTCGTCTCATACCTTCCTCTTTTCCGCTTGGGTGGTTGTTTCCTTAAATTTAAAAAGGACAATGTGTTCGACCATGCGATTTTTCTCTTTTCATCATCATAAAAATTTATGGACCATCATTGTGTCGAAGATATCGGGCCAAACCTATAGGTGCTCGCTGAGTAGACGGTTAATCGCCAAAGCCACACCATTTTCCTCATTGGTGGCGGTGACGTAATCGGCCATCGCTTTTACCGGCGGCTCCGCATTCCCCATGGCGACACCAATGCCGGCTACCTGAAACATCGAAGCGTCATTATAATTATCGCCGATCGCAACCGTTTCTTGAAGAGGGATTTGCAAATGATTCGCTAAGGTTTCCAGCCCTTTCCCCTTCGTTGCTTTGCTATCCATAATTTCGAAATTTCCCTTGCCAGAGGAAACGATGTGAAAGCGTTCATCATCTCCCAGAGCAGCTCTCGCATTTTCGAGTTTTTCTGAGTCAAAAGAAAACGCAACAACCTTGTAAATGGTCTCCTTAAGCTCCAAGATCTCTTGATAATGATGAAAATGGCGGGCGATATCTGTCATCAATCGCTTTGGTGTCATCCAACTCATGATGGCTTGAACTTTGGCTGACTCGTGCTTTTTCATTCGTTCATAGTCGCTTTCGAGCCAATTGGCTCCTTGTTCATGTCTGTACTTCCCGTTTTCCGTAAAAACGGTAAAATAAATCTGGTGCCTTTCGAGTTCCGCTACCAGTGGGATGAGCGTTTCTTTATCGAGCGGCGCCTCATAAATCTTTTCGCCTTCCTTCGTGTGGACCGTGGCGCCGTTCGTCCCGATAATGGCCGCTTTAAGCCCTGCTTTTTTCAAATAATCATCGACATTATAATAAATGCGGCCGGTCGCAATGGCCAGCTCCACACCGCGCGATTGCGCAAAACGCAAAGCTTTCAAATTTTCTTCACTGATTTCATGATCTTTATTTAACAGCGTGCCATCCATATCAGACGCAATCAATTTCATGAGGCATGTCCCTTCTTTTTAAAATGATTAGAGACAGGCGGCTCTTTTTTGTAAAATGGATAAAAAGGAAAAAGGAGCGCTCGTCATGAGAATTGTATCACTTTGTCCAAGCAATACGGAAATCCTTGCATGTTTAGGATTGACCGATTCACTCGTTGGCGTTGACCATTATTCGGATTGGCCACCTGAAGTGCAGTCGCTACCCGACCTCGGTCCCGATTTACATATTAACATAGAAAAAGTAAAAGCATTACATCCTGATTTAATCGTCGCTTCACTTAGCGTGCCCGGCATGGAGAAAATCGTTTCCGAAATCGAAGCCATGACCATTCCCTATCTGGTCCTCGCTCCCCACCGCCTGAACGATATCTATGATACCATTTTAGAGGTGGGTGAGGCATGCGATTGCTATCAAAAGGCGGTTGCACTCGTCCAAGCCATGAAAGGACGACTGGAGGAAATTACAGAAAAATGTCCCTCCGATGTCCCGGTGAAACGGCTTTATTGGGAATGGTGGCCGAAGCCGGTGTTTTCTCCCGGAGGAAACAACTGGCTGACCGATTTGTCAGAAGTGGTTCGTGCGGAAAATATATTCGCCCATATTGCCCGGGACCAAGTGAAAACCGACTGGCAAACGGTTGCCGAAAAAAAGCCGGATTACACGCTTGTCGTCTGGACAGGGGTGCCGGCCAAACACGTGCCGGTCAAAAAAATATTAAGCCGGACGGAATGGCAAGGAGCCCCTTTTGCGCAGCCTGACCGCGTCCATGTCTTGGAAGAAGGTTGGTACTGCCGCCCATCGCCGCGCTTAGTGACCGGTGCAGAACATTTGGCTCACCTTCTCTACCCGGAACGGTTTCCGGAAGCCCGGAACTTTTAACCACCTTTTTAAATGCTTAAAGGTTAAAACTGTAAAAACCTGGAGCACATGCGCACTTATCAAGCCGATCCGGTGCGAAAATGCGCAAAAACCGCATTTATGCTCATTTTTCAACCTTAAAGCACGCGAAAATGAGCAGACGCTCCAGTATATGGAAGAATATCAGCTAAAATTGTAAATAACTGGAGCATATGCGCATTTCCAAACCAGATTCAGGGCAAAAATACGCAAAAACCGCATTTATGCTCATTTTTCGGTCGTGAAGCATGCGAAAATGAGCAGACGCTCCATAATATGGGAAAATACAGCTAAGACTATAAAAACCGAATCTTACTTATGTATATCTGGCAGAGCGATCTGAGAAAATGCGTGGCCACCGCTCCCTTAACAAAAATCAGCCGATTCCGCTCTTCATCTTTAGAAGAGAAAAATCGGCTGGTGCCATTAACGGCGGCGTTTTTTGCGTTTGACCTTCCCTTTTTTATTTCGGTAAGACAACTTACCCTTGTCCTTTTTCTTTGACACATCATTCTTTCTGGAAGGCTTCTTGCTCGGCCCGGCAATCACTTTCGGCCGGTCCTTACGGGCGTTTCGGCGGTTCGGCTTCATGCCGACAACCTCAAAATCGATGCTATGCTCTTCAACGTTGACATTGATCACGCGCACGGTAATTTCATCACCGATGCGAAAGACGTTCCCACTTCTTTCACCGATTAACGCCATCTGATCTTCGTTATAGTGATAATAATCATCGACGAGATAACTGATGTGAACAAGCCCTTCGATCGTATTCGGCAATTCCACGAACAAACCGAAACTGGTGACGCTGCTAATGACCCCATCAAAAGTCTCGCCGATTTTATCTTGCATAAATTCCGCTTTTTTCAAATCGTCGGTTTCACGCTCGGCATCAACAGCACGGCGCTCCATCTCGGAAGTATGCTTAGCGATTTCCGGCAGTTTTTCTGCCCATTCAGCCAGGGTTCTTGCATCCGTTTTTCCTTCGAACAAATACTTTCGAATTAGCCGATGGACGATCAAGTCCGGATAACGGCGGATCGGCGATGTAAAATGCGTATAAAAATTGGTGGAAAGCCCGAAATGCCCCAAGCTTTGATGAGAGTATTTGGCCTGTTGCATCGAGCGCAGCATGACCGTGCTGATGACGGCCTCCTCCGGCTTTCCTTTCACTTCTTCCAAAAGCATTTGGAGGGTGCGCGGATGAACGGATTCCGGGCTGCCCTTCACGACATAACCGAAGTTCACCGCAAATTTGAAGAAGCGCTCCAATTTCTCCGGCTTTGGATCTTCATGGATCCGATATAGAAAAGGCAGTTCAAGCCAGTGAAAATGCTCGGCGATCGTTTCATTGGCGCAAAGCATAAATTCCTCAATTAAACGCTCCGCCACCGAACGCTCGCGGATGACGACATCGGTCGGATGCCCTTCTTCATCCACAAGCACTTTCGCCTCGGTAAAATCAAAATCGATCGCCCCGCGTTCCCGCCGCTTTTCGGTTAAAATTGCAGCGAGTTCCCCCATCAAATCAAAAAAGGGCACGAGTTCCTTGTATCTCTCAAGCACCTCTTGGTCTTCGCGCAGCAAAATCTTCCGAACATCCGTGTAGGTCATCCGCTCCGTCGTGCGAATGACGCTCGGAAAAATCTCATGGTCGACGACTTTCCCTTGTGGAGTAATTTCCATCACACAGCTGATCGTCAACCGGTCCACATTTGGGTTTAAGCTACAAATCCCATTGGACAAGCGGTGCGGCAACATCGGCACCACGCGGTCGACGAGATAGACGCTCGTCCCGCGTTCAAACGCTTCGGCGTCAAGCGCCGAACCTTCTTTGACATAATGGCTGACATCGGCAATATGCACGCCTAATTGATAGTTCCCATTATCCAGTTTGATGACATTAACCGCATCATCCAAGTCCTTCGCATCGGCGCCATCAATCGTGACAATCGTTTCGTTCCTTAAATCTCGGCGGCCTTCAAGTTCTTCGGGGGAAATGGTATCGGGGACCGCCTTCGCTTCGGCGAGCACCTCGTCCGGAAAATCCGTCGGGATGCCGTGCTTATAGATAATCGATAAAATATCCACGCCGGGGTCGTTTTTATGCCCCAAAATTTGCACGACGATGCCTTCTGCATGGCGGCGGCCGTCTGGGTAACGCGTTAACTCGACGACTACCTTATGCCCTTCTGCCGCGCCATTAGCCGCACCTTTCGGAATGAAAATATCATCAGGCAATCGCTTATCGTCCGGGGTGACATACCCGTACAGTTCGAAATCCGAGTACGTACCGACAACCCTCGTTGTTTTCCGCTCAATAATCCTGATGACAACACCTTCGGGACGGTCGCCAGATTTTGTTTTCGATAATCGGACTAACACGCTGTCACCGTTCATGGCCCCAGCGAGATCCCCCTGCCCGATATAAATATCATTCATCCCGGGGTCATCAGGAATTAAAAAGGCATAGCCTTTGGCATGTGCCTGGATGGTCCCGCGGATCAAATTCATTTTCTCAGGCAGGCCGTAGCGATTGCTGCGCGTGCGCACTAAGTCACCGCTGTCTTCAAGTGCATTAAGCGTTTTTATTAAAACTTTGTATTCCTCGGAATCTTTGATTTCAAGCACTTCTTCCAATTCCGAAAGGGCAAGGGGCCTTGCCGCCTCTTCCCTCATATACGTCATTATGCGTTCTTTTAACTCTTCATTCATAACAATCCTCCGATCGGGTTAAGAGACCGACCAATCCAGTTTCTCAAGAAACTCATAAATATCTTGATGCAATTGTTCCTTTTCGTCTCCTAACGTTATCACGTGTTTTGAGTGTTCATACCATTTGATCTGTTTCATAATGGATGACACATTTTCATAGATAATGTTAGCGCTGTTGATATCAATCATTTCATCATGACGGGCTTGCACGACAAAAGTCGGCGCATAAATCATGTCGAGATGTTCCCGCACTTCCTTAAACAAATCGTTCACTTCGCTTAACGTATCCATAGGCGCATCGATAAACGCCTTCATTTCTTCCTCAATTTGTTCTTTCGGTTTCCCCTCTAATTGTTTCCATTCCCGCGCGTAATCTAATACACCGCGATAAATTTTTTCTTCCGTTTTATTGGTCATGGGGGCGCACATTGGAATAATCCCTTTTACCGGTAAAGTGTAACCAACTTTTAACGAAAATACGCCTCCAAGCGATAATCCGCATACGGCAATTTCTTCATAGCCAAGATCTTTTAAATGTTGATACCCGTTTAAAACATCCTGCCACCAGTCTTTCGGACCTGTATGTAGCAACTCTTCCGGTGGAACACCGTGCCCTTTATAATGCGGGGCATGGCTTGTATAGCCTTTATTCTCAAGAAAACGGCCAAGCATTCGGACATCTGCGGAATTCCCCGTAAAACCGTGTAATAAAAGCACAGCACGTTTTCCAGCTTCAAAAGTGAAAGGTTTCGGTGGTACGATTTTCATTGTTTTTCTCCTTTCGATTTATGTAAACAGAATCGGCTATTGATTACTATACCCACATGAATGGGCAAAATGAAAACAGCACCTATCTTACGGTGCTGTCCTTGTTACTCTGGGTTTTATCGAAAATCTGGCCGGTCATGATGTCACATAAAAAGCGAGTATAAATGCACAGACAAAGAAAACGACGGCACAAATAATCGTAAATTGAAGAAGGACGCGGTCGAATCCGCGGGCTTTTTGCTTACCAAAAAGCTGTTCAGCACCGCCGGAAATGACGCCCAAGCCTTCGCTTTTCCCCGACTGCAACAAAACAACGGCAATGATGCCGATCGCGGCAATAATGATTAACGTGACCAAGATTGTGTGTAACAATCCGCACACCCCCAAAAAGGTTCAAAGCGTAACCGTTCGAAGAGAACGGAACGGACAACTAGCGATAGTATTGATGACATTATATCACAAAGTTGGCATCGTTCCCAGCTTTTTTATACTGATAAGTGATCTCTCATTTTTCATGCGTACATAAATGTATATAGAACCCTGACTTTGCTCCAAAGGCTTGCACGGGTAAGAAATTTTTTTCTTTGTCAGGCGAGTAAAAGTATAACTAGGCTCTGCTATCGCCTAAAAAGGTTTGTTTTGGTAAGAAAGTTTTCGTTTTTCTGGCCAAAATAAGGGCAACTGGGGCTTGGCTATTACCTAAAAAAGGTTTTTATTTATCAAGCAATTAAAGGGGCAACTATGCCTCTGCCTTCATCGAAAGTGCTTGGCAGAGCTTAGATTTCTTCAGTAGCGCTAAGCAGTGTCCTTTATTTTGCTTCATCGAGCTTTTTCCATTCAGCCATCAGCCGGCGGCGAAGGGCGGCTTCATTGACTTGTTCATCGGCATGATAGGAAGAGCGGACAAGCGGTCCTGCTTCGCAATGTTTAAACCCTTTTTTCAGAGCGATTTCTTTGAACTCGGCGAACTCATCAGGATGAACGTAGCGCTCGACCTTCAAATGTTTTTTCGTCGGTTGTAAATACTGACCGAGTGTCAGAATATCGACCTGATTGGCCAAAAGATCATCCATCGCCTCTAAGACTTCTTCTTTCGTTTCCCCAAGACCGAGCATCATGCTTGATTTCGTCGGGGTGTTCGGGCTCAGTTCTTTGACGCGCCGCAAGAGTTCCAAGGAGCGGTCATAGGTGGCACGTGCACGCACTCTTTTGGTCAACCGGCGCACCGTTTCAATATTGTGATTGAAAATGTCGGGTTCGGCATCCATCAGGGTTTTCAGGCTATCATAATCACCTTTCATGTCTGATGGCAACACTTCCACGGTACAAGTCGGAACGCGTCGGCGAATGGCGCGAATCGTTTCAGCAAAAACCGCTGCACCGCCATCAGCCAAATCATCCCGGGCAACGGCTGTAATGACGCAGTGGCGAAGGCCCATGATTTCAACGGATCGGGCGACGCGTTCGGGCTCCTGCCAATCCAATTCAGTCGGCTTACCGGTTTTCACCGCGCAAAAGCGGCAGCCGCGCGTGCAAATATCACCAAGAATCATAAATGTCGCGGTCTTTCTCGTTCCCCAGCATTCATGGATGTTCGGGCAGCGCGCTTCCTCACAAACGGTATGCAAGCGGTTTTCCCGCATCAATTTTTTGAGGCCCGTGTAATTTTTGTTCGTGTTCAGTTTAATTTTCAGCCATTCGGGTTTTCTCATGTACTCTTCGGCGGACATTGGGATCACTTCCTATCGGGAATATGTGTAGGCATCATTTTCGTATTTTTCTTTCGCAAGTTCGGCCGCCTCTTGAAGAAGGGCTTCATCCAGCTGCCATTCCACGAGCTCGATTTCCAGTCCCTTTTCGAAGCCCTTTTTAAACGCTTCTTTGACTTCTTCTAATGTGACAGGCCGCTTTAAGATTTCTTCGATTGCCACCGCTTTGTTTTTAAAAGCGCGTTTAGCTTTTTCTTTCACTTTTTCATTAGGGTAAATGAACAGATCGTACAACGCATCGGTATCCATGCGGATGGGGATTGACCCATGTTGTAAAATCACGCCGTGCTGCCGCGTCTGGGCGCTGCCCGCTGCTTTTTTTCCGTCTATCACTAATTCATACCAAGACGGTTCCTCAAAACAAACAGCCGTACCGGTTATTTCTACGCCGTTCTCGGGAATCGCAAGCCCTGCTTCGATACCTAGAAAGCGATACCCTTCTAACAATCCTTGTGAAATGACACGATAGGCCGCCATGACAGACTTTGGCATCTTCGGATGACTCTCGGGAATGACCACGCTGTACGTCAATTCTTGGTCATGTAAAACCGCTAGTCCCCCCGTTGGCCGACGGACAATTCCGAACCCACGGCTTTTAACGTTTTCCACATTAATTTTCCCTTTTGTTTTTTGAAAGTAGCCGAGTGACAGCCCAGCCGGCTTCCAATCATAGAACCGCAAAATCGGAGGCAACGCTTCCCGGCTTTGTTTCCTCAATAGCACTTCATCTAACGCCATATTAAAGGCGGGTGTACCTGTTTCCGTATCAACAAAATACCATTGCTCCGTCATGGTTGATTCCTCTTTTCTCCCAAGAAAACTCAACATATTAATGTTACCGTTCATTTGCCGGTCTTGTAAACCCATTTGACCCCAAACCGGGACATTCGTTTATGCGCTATTTGACCCCCCTTCATAGTATAGAGTGACTCGCAACATCTAAGCAAGGGAGGAAGCGGTATGGTATTTCCAGGTGGTGGCTTTGGTTTTGGTGGCCCCTTCTTCAGACCGTGGGGATTTCGTCCGCCATTTTTCGGACCGTTCGGCTTCGGTTTTGGCTTTGGTGCACCGTTTTTCGGACCTTGGTGGATTTAACAGCCACTTTAGGCGGCATCCACCATCGATTCTACAAAACTTGTGCGGTTTTATTAAATGTAAAAGGAAAACCAAGCGCAACATCTACTACGCTTGGTTTTCCAACCGATATGGTTTAGTGAGCCAGCCTTTATTGAATATATCCGCGCTCCTTCAAAAAAGCCTTGGCCACAGCATCAGGGTCTTGTTTTTCGATGTCCACTTTGCCGTTTAATTGCTGCATTTCTTCATTACTGATTTTCCCTGCTAAACTGTTTAACACACGCTTAAGCTCGGGATATTTTTTTAGCGTGTCTTCGCGAATGAGCGGACATGCATAGTATGGCGGGAAGAAGTGTTTGTCATCTTCTAAAACTTGTAAATTAAATTTCGGAATACGCGCATCCGTGGAGAACGCATCGATAACGTCCACTTCCTTTTCTTTAATGGCGCCATACATAATGCCTGAGTCCATCTGCTTCGTTTTCCCAAATTTAATGCCATACGCTTTTTCAAGACCTGGCAGTCCGTCTTTTCTTTCCTGAAATTCGGGTTCTGATGCTAAGGTGAGCTGTCCGGCATGCGGAATCAAATCAGATATGGTTTGAATGCCCCATTTTTTTGCGTCTTCTTTTCGTATCGTCAACGTATAGGTGTTGTTAAAACCGAGAGGCTTAAGCCAAACCAGTCCATATTTATCCTTAAATTCTTTTTTAACGATATCATAGACGCGGTCGGGGTCGGTGACCATATCTTTTTTCAAAATGTTTAGGAGACCCGTTCCGGTATATTCAACATACATATCGTAATCCCCATTTTTTACGCCTTCAAATGCCGGCGCCGTCCCCCCGAGGTACGTTTTATAGACGACATTTAGGTCGGTTTTTGCCTCAATTAAATTGCCGAGGATGTGAATGATGACTTCTTGCTCGGTAAAATTTTTCCCTGTAAGCACAATCGTTTTATCGCCGCCTGTCGCAAAACTTTTCGCCACAACTGACCCGGCTAGCGCAATGATTAAAACGGTAACCCCTACCCAACGAAAAATTTTCAATTTACGGCTTGCCGTTTTTTTGTCAGGCTCAAGTAGCCCACGTGGCGTGACATCTTGTTCCATCCATTTTAAGACGACATCAAATAATATGGCGAGTAATGCCGCCGGAATCGCGCCGCCTAAAATCAAGCCCGTGTTATACGTTTGCAAGCCGCGGTAAATCAGATCCCCAAGGCCGCCGGCACCAATTAACCCGGCAATGGTCGCGACACCGATGATGAGAACGGCAGCGGTTCGCACACCTCCCATAATCACTCGCAGCGCAAGGGGTAACTCAACCATCCACAAGACTTGCCGATTGGTCATGCCCATGCCAATGCCTGCCTCAATGGCCGATTGGTCGACACCTTTTATGCCTAAATAAGTGTTTCGAAGAATGGGCAAAAGACCGTAAATCGTTAAAGCGATGATCGCTGGCGATTTTCCCGTCCCAATAAAAGGAACAAGAAAGACGAGCAAGGCTAAGCTTGGTATCGTTTGAAAAATCGAGGTGAGCCCGATGACCGGCCCGGCGACGCGTTCATGCCGCGTCAACCATATGCCTAGAGGTACCGATATGATAATGGCAATGGCAATCGAAATAAAAGATAAATAAATATGTTCGAGGACCAATGACCAAATATCCGGCCAGCGATTGACAAAAACATTGAGCGTTTCTTGGATTAACTTAATGACCCATCACTCCCTCTTTGAAATTACTATTGAATGAGTTGGCCGATGACATGTTTCACGAGTCCGGACCGATTGATGATGCCGAGTAATTTGCCATCATGATCGACCACCGGCACCAATCCGTATGGCGATTGCGTGACGCTTTGGACGGCAGCTTCCGGTGTGACGTCGGCCGTGATCGGCGGGACATCATTTTTCTTAATATCATTCAGCGTGAGTTGTTCGTCACGATAAGCTTTTTGTAAATCCCAGATGGTGACAACACCGAGGTACTTTTCGCTTTCTCGATCAGTGATCAGGAGAGTATCTACCCTTTTTTGCCGCATGAGCGTTAAGGCTTCAGCGAGCCCTCGTGTGGCAAAAGCCGTCACCGGGCGGGTGATCAATTTCTTAATGCTCGGTAATGAAACGGAGTCTTGTTGGTCAGTATATTGATCGATGCGGTCTTCGCCGATAAAATCGCGGACAAAATCATTAGCGGGGTGTCTTAGAATATTTTCGGGGGTATCAAGTTGAACAATTTCCCCGTCTTTCATGAGGCAGATGCGGTCGGCTATTTTTAAAGCCTCATCCATATCGTGGGTGACAAAAACGATCGTTTTATGAATTTCTTTTTGCAACCGAACCAATTCATCCTGCAGTTGTTCACGGCTGATCGGATCTAACGCGCTGAACGGCTCATCCATTAAAATGATTTTCGGTTCAGCGGCAAGTCCCCGTATGACGCCGATGCGTTGCTGCTGGCCGCCGCTTAATTCATTGGGATAGCGGTCACCATAAATGTCCGGGGCAAGACCTACCATCTCCATCAGCTCATTGACGCGCTGTTCATATTTTTCCTTATTCCACTTTTTCAAGCGCGGCACGAGTGAGACATTTTCCCGAATGGTCATGTGCGGCAAAAGGCCGATTTGCTGGATCACGTATCCGATGTTTCTTCTCAGTTCAACGGGATTTTCTTCTGAGATTGGCCGCCCTTCGATTTTAATCGACCCCGATGTCGGCTCAATGAGGCGGTTGATCATCTTCATGGTCGTCGTTTTGCCGCAACCGCTCGGGCCGATCAACACAAATAACTCGCCTTCCTGAACTTGAAAAGAAACATTTTTTAATGCCCTAAAACCATCATCATAGACTTTCTCGACATTCTTAAACTCTATCAAAACAACACCTCCATCAATTTTAAAGTGCCGGAACTTTTTCGGCGCAAGCTTTGACGGCGGAGAAACCCTATTAAAACCGTAACATTTCTTAAAAAAAGGCGTCAAAGCGGATATTTTGCTATATAACGGCATATTTGGGCGTCTCAAGGAATAAAGCACATTCACAGCCGAATCCCTGCCATATCCTCCAATATCATGGCATATACAGCTAAATTGCCGCGGAAAGGGAGCTATCGTTCAGTGACCTATGGGGAGCTGGATCAAAATCAGCACCTCTGATGCTTTCCAAGTGCATGCACGGCCTGAATTTGCTCTTTTGTTCCAATTTTTTTGGTTTGTTTTTCCATTATCTGGAGCGTCTGCGCATTTTTCGCCTGCTGGAGCCTCAAATTTGCGCATAAATCGGGTTTGTGCTCATTTTTGGTGCCCGTTCTGCTCGAAATTGCGCATATACTCCAGTTTTTTACAAATTTTGTTCCCGTCTTTGATTTTTTTTAAAGAAGACTAAACACAGCATACCCTTTTTGCGAAGGACTAGATTTTCGTTGCTTTCATTCCGACCCGTAATAAAAAAGCCTAGGCCCCTTATTTAAAGAGCCCAGGCTTGTCACACGGTATTCTTATTTTAATTTTAAATTATAGAAGGAGTGGAGGCCGCCGTATTCAGCGGTTGTGCCGAGATCGTCCTCGATGCGCAGCAATTGATTATACTTAGCCACGCGGTCTGTGCGGGACGGCGCACCGGTTTTGATTTGGCCGGCATTGGTCGCCACAGCAATGTCAGCAATCGTTGTGTCTTCGGTTTCGCCGGAACGGTGGGAGATAATCGCCGTATAGCCGGCGCGTTTCGCCATTTCGATCGCTTCAAACGTTTCCGTCAGCGTGCCGATTTGGTTGACTTTGACGAGCAGCGCGTTACCGACACCTTGTTCAATGCCTTTTGCTAGACGTTTCGTATTGGTGACAAAGAGGTCATCGCCGACGAGTTGGACGCGATCACCGAGAGCTTGGGTCAGTTTCGCCCAACCTTCCCAGTCGTTTTCATCGAGGCCGTCCTCTATAGAAATGATTGGGTATTTGTCGCATAACTCGCGGTACATTTCAATCATTTCTTCGGCGGTTTTTGTGACGCCTTCGCCTTTTAAGACATATTTGCCATCTTTATATAGCTCGGATGAAGCGACATCAAGCGCGATTTTCACATCATCACCGGGTTTGTAACCGGCTTTTTCAATGGCTTCGACGATTGTTTGGATGGCTTCCTCGTTGGAAGATAAGTTCGGGGCAAATCCACCTTCATCCCCAACAGCCGTGTTCAGGCCTTTCGCTTTCAAAACATTTTTCAATGAATGAAACACTTCCGCACCCATACGCAGCGCTTCGCGGAAAGTTGCCGCGCCGACAGGCATGACCATAAATTCTTGGAAATCGACGTTATTGTCGGCGTGTTCCCCACCATTTAAAATGTTCATCATCGGTGTTGGAAGGGTTTTTCCTGAAAAACCGCCGAGATAACGATACAGCGGAATTTCTAGATATTCCGCAGCCGCGTGCGCAACGGCCATGGATACGCCTAAAATCGCATTCGCGCCGAGCTTGCCTTTGTTTTCCGTTCCGTCCATGGCGATCAGTGCGCGGTCAACAGCAACTTGGTCCAAAGCATCAAAACCAGCGAGTTCCGGAGCAATTACGGAATTGACATTTTCCACGGCTTTTAAAACGCCTTTGCCGAGATAACGGCTTTTATCACCATCGCGTAACTCAACGGCTTCATGCTCGCCTGTTGACGCCCCGCTTGGCACCATTGCCCGGCCGACAACGCCGGATTCAAGATAGACTTCCACTTCAACCGTTGGGTTGCCGCGCGAATCCAATACTTCACGCGCATAAACATCAACAATCGTCGACATGTGCATCACTCCATTTATTAATGTTCGATTAAAGTATAGCCATCCATTTCTTTCGGCTTTTCAATCCCTAATAAGTCTAACAAAGTTGGCGATAAATCCGCCAGTTTACCATCCTTGCGCAAGGTGATGCCCTTTCTGGTCACAATAACGGGGACCGGGTTGGTCGTATGGGCAGTTTGCGGTTTACCTTCTGGCGTTAATACCTCGTCAGCATTCCCGTGGTCAGCGGTAATGATGGCTTCACCGCCTTTTTCAAGAATGGCATCGACCACTTTGCCCAGGCATTCATCGACCGCTTCTACCGCTTTGATCGTCGGCTCAAGCATCCCGGAATGGCCGACCATATCCGGATTGGCAAAATTGAGGATAATCGCATCAAAACGGTCATCGTGAATCGCTTGAAGGAGTGCTTCCGTGACTTCGTAGGCACTCATTTCCGGTTTCAGATCATACGTCGGAACCTTCGGCGAATTGATGAGAATCCGTTCTTCCCCAGGAAAAGGCTCCTCACGTCCGCCGCTGAAGAAAAACGTGACGTGCGGATATTTTTCAGTTTCAGCAATTCTCAATTGTTTTAATCCGTGCTGAGATAGGACTTCGCCGCACGTGTTGTCCAGATTCGTCGGTTTAAAGGCGACCGTGCCGTGAACCGTTTCACTGAACTGGGTCAGGCAGACAAAATGAATGTTTTTCGGGAACTTGTCCCCGCGGTCAAAACCTCTGAAGTCTTCATTCGTGAAGACTTGCGAAATTTGAATAGCGCGGTCCGGCCGGAAATTGAAAAAGATAATCGCATCCCCGTCTTTGATCGTCGCAACCGGCGTTCCGTCCGGATTTTTAATGACGGACGGGATCACGAATTCATCATAAATCTCGTGTTGATATGAATCTTCCACAACTTCTAGCGGGTCGGTATAATCGGGTCCTTCAGCATAGACCATCGCGCGATACGCTTTTTCGATCCGTTCCCAGCGATTGTCCCGATCCATCGCATAATATCGTCCAGACAAGGTGGCAATTTTGCCGACGCCGTATTCTTTTATTTTTTCTTGCGTTTCCGTAATATATTTTTTCGCCGTTTTCTGGCCAACATCCCGTCCGTCGAGAAAACCGTGGATGAACACGCGATCGACATTCTGTTCCTTGGCGAGTTTTAACAAAGCAAAAAGATGGTCGATGTGGCTGTGCACGCCGCCGTCTGAAAGGAGCCCAAAAATATGAAGCTGCGTGCCTCGGTCTTTCACAAGCTTCATCGCTTCAAGAAATGTTTCGTTTTTAAAAAACTCGCCTTTTTCTATCGAGAGGTTGACGCGTGTCAGGCTTTGGTAAACGATGCGGCCCGCGCCGATATTTAAATGGCCGACTTCGGAATTGCCCATCTGCCCTTCCGGAAGTCCGACGAAATTACCGTCAGCCCTCAGCGTGGCATGCGGGTATTCGTTCCAGTAGCGATCAAAATTTGGTTTACGGGCTTGAGCAACGGCATTTCCGTATGTTTCCTCCCGCAAGCCAAAGCCATCTAAGATGATTAAAGCTCTCGGTGTTCGACTCATGATTGACTCGCCTCTAATAATTGCAAAAATGATGTTGGATCTAAGCTCGCCCCACCGACAAGCGCCCCGTCAATATCGCTTTCGGAAAGCAGTTCACGAATATTTCCCGGTTTGACGCTACCTCCATATTGGATGCGGATGGTGTCAGCGGTGTTTTCATCATATAAATGACCCACGGTTTGACGAATATGCGCGCAAACGGCGTTAGCATCTTGCGCCGAAGCGGTCTTTCCGGTGCCAATCGCCCAAATGGGCTCGTAGGCGATTACCGTTGATGCCGCTTCTTTTTTCGTCAACCCTTTCAAAGCTTCCGTCACTTGCTTTTCAACAAGCGCTTCGGTTTGACCAGACTCGCGTTGTTCCAATGTTTCTCCGACACATAAAATCGGAACTAACCCATGGGTAAAAGCGGCACGCATTTTTTTATTGACATCGGCATCGCTTTCGCCAAACAATGACCGGCGCTCCGAATGGCCGATGATGACATACTTGACTCCTAAGTCTTTCAGCATCACTGGACTGATTTCCCCGGTAAACGCGCCGTTATCTTCAAAATACATATTTTGCGCGCCAATGGCGATCTGTCCATCACGGGTTTCTTTGACAAGGGCGTCAAGGAAAACAGCCGGAGCGCAGATGACAGCATCAACGGTTTCTGCAGACGGCAGCCGGTCTTTGATGGTTTCCACAAATGCCACGGCTTCACTTAAAGTTTTGTTCATTTTCCAGTTGGCAGCAATAATCGGTTTTCTCAAGGGTTCATCCCTCCTGTCCCTTTTCCATAAGGCAAACGGTGCACCGCTAAGATTTTTGATTCGGTTACAGAACGATCCTTCAATGATACAGGATGCGGGCGAAGCTTGGTGAGCTCTTGTTTACTCCGCTTTTTCCGTCAAAATAGCTACGCCTGGCAGCGTTTTTCCTTCCATTAGTTCAAGTGACGCCCCGCCACCGGTTGAAATATGCGTCATTTTATCAGCGAGATGGAATTTTTCAACGGCTGCTGCGGAATCACCGCCACCAATAATGGAAATGGTATCTTTGGCTTCTGCAAGCGCTAAAGCTACGCCTTTTGTCCCTTCAGCAAAAGCATCTAACTCGAAGACACCCATCGGTCCATTCCACACAACTAGTTTGGATTGCTTGATGACATCCGCATATTGGGCAACTGTTTCTGGACCGATATCGAGCGCTTCCCAATCAGCGGGAATTTGGTCAATCGGGACGACTTTCTTGTTCGCTGTTTCAGAAAAATCATCCGCTACGACGACATCGACCGGCATATGGAACGCGACGCCCTTTTCCTTCGCTTTTTCCATAAACGAACGAGCGAGGTCGATGCGTTCTTCATCGAGCAAGGATTTTCCGATTTCATAACCTTTTGCCTTAATAAATGTGTAGGCCAATCCTCCGCCGACAATCAAGTGGTCGACCTTGTTCAATAAATTTTCGATGACGCCAATTTTATCTTTCACTTTGGCCCCACCGATGATCGCCGTAAACGGACGTTTTGGATTCTCTAGTGCTTCACCAAGAATCCGTAATTCTTTTTCCATCAACAACCCGGCAACAGCTGGTTTCAGATAATGGGCGACGCCTTCGGTGGAAGCATGGGCGCGGTGAGCGGCACCAAAAGCGTCATTAACGTAAACATCGGCCAACTCGGCAAAAGCCTTGGCTAATTCCGGATCATTTTTTTCTTCACCAGGATGAAAACGGACGTTTTCGAGTAAAAGCACCTCACCCGGTTTAAGTGCCTTAACCGCTTCGCTAACTTCCGGACCAATCACTTTATCGGTTTTGGCGACGGGAATTTTCAAGTAGTCGCTCAACCGTTCGGCAACCGGGTTTAATCGCAAAGCCTCATTCACAGTGCCTTTTGGGCGTCCGAGATGAGAGGCCAAAATGACCTTTGCGCCTTGGTCCAGCATATACTGAATCGTCGGCACGGCGGCGCGAATGCGGGTATCATCCGTGATTGCACCGTTTTCAAGCGGAACATTAAAATCCACACGACAGAAAACCGTTTTGTTTTGCAAATCGATGTCGCGGATCGTCAGTTTCGACACATGGATCCTCCTCACTCCGGCATTTTTTCAAGAAAACCTGGCTCTGCCATGCTTATTAGGCAAAAGTAGGATCCCAGATGCCCTGATGCTGGCTAGGTCATTGGAAAACTTTCTTACCAGCGCAAGTGTTTTGGGCAAAGGCAGCGCTACTGGCCTGATAAATATGTACTTTATTATTAGCATGACATAAGGAAAGAGGAGGCGTATGTCTCCCCTTTCCTCTTTTTATTTAACTATTAAAGTCCTTTTTTCGCAATATAATTGACTAAGTCGACGACGCGGTTCGAATAGCCCGTTTCGTTATCGTACCAAGAAATGACTTTGACCATGTTGCCTTCAATTACCATCGTGGACAACGCATCGACAATGGAAGAAAGCGTATTGCCGTTATAATCTCTTGAGACGAGCGGTTCTTCGCTGTAGCCGAGAATGCCTTTCAATTCGCCTTCCGCTGCTTCTTTCAATGTTTTATTGATTTCTTCGACGCTGACTTCTTTATCGAGTTCAGCGACTAAGTCAACAATCGAAACGTTTGGTGTAGGCACGCGCATCGCCATACCATTTAATTTCCCTTTCAATTCCGGCAAAACCAAAGCGACGGCTTTCGCTGCACCGGTTGTCGTCGGGATGATGTTTTCCGCAGCCGCACGAGCCCGGCGATAATCTTTATGCGGCAAATCCAAGATTTGTTGGTCGTTCGTATACGAGTGTACGGTCGTCATCATGCCGCGGCGGATGCCGTATTTATCATGCAAAACTTTGGCGATCGGTGCTAAGCAGTTCGTCGTACATGAAGCATTGGAAATGACATGGTGGTTTTTCGGGTCATATTTTTCGTGGTTAACGCCCATGACGATCGTAATGTCTTCTTCTTTAGCCGGTGCGGAAATAACCACTTTTTTCGCTCCAGCTTCAAGGTGTTTCGCTGCATCGTTGCGTGCAGTAAAGCGACCGGTTGATTCAACGACAACTTCCACACCATATTTGTCCCAACCAAGTTGAGCAGGATCGCGTTCAGATAAAACTTTAATGGTTTTCCCGTTGACCATCAGGTTTTCACCGTCGGTCGTGACTTCGGCATCCAATTTTCCATGAACGGTATCATATTGCAAAAGGTGTGCCAACATATTGGCATCGGTTAAGTCATTTACCGCCACAACTTCAACTTCCGGATTGTTCAAAGCCGCGCGAAAAACATTTCGACCAATGCGGCCAAAGCCGTTAATACCTACTTTTACCATTTTGATTTCCCCCTTAAAATTTTAATTAAAATTATCATGATGATGGATAATTTCCGCTGCTGCTGCCTCATCCGTAACCAAAATCGAATTCGGCCCTCGTTTAAAATAGGCTTCAATGGCAGCGGCTTTCGATTTGCCGCCAGCAACCGCCAATACCGTACGGCTGTCATAAAGATCTTCCAACCTAAGACCAATGGTTTTCACTTTATGGACGATCCGGCCCGCTCTGTCAAAGTAATACCCGAACGCTTCCGCAACAGCTTGTTCGCGTTCAATTTTTTCCCAAATTTCCGGAGCCGTTTTTCGTCTTGATGCCATGTTTTTCGCATCGCCTATGCCATGAATGACGATATCTGCCCGGCGAATCAAGTCCACAACTTCACGGATGGACGGTTCTTCTATCAAGGACTGATAGGATTCTTCACTCAATGGGTCGGGCACATGGAGAAGCCGATGGGTGCCGTCCGCTTTTTCCGCCATCTTAGCGCAAATGGTGTTCGCTTGGTTTTCCACGCGCTCACCAAGTCCACCGCGAGCAGAAACAAAAAGTGGATGAATGCCTTTTTTGAGAGGGCGTGTCATCTCGGCCACCGCGGCCATTGTCGTCCCACCAGTCACTGCGATAATGCTATTCGGATGGATGCATTCTTCCATGACTTTCACGCCGGCCAGTCCCATCTCATTCTTCACCCAAGGATCTTCATCGCTGTCACCTGGAACGATAATCACCCGGGAAATATCCAATATAACCCTTAATTGTTTTTCCATTTCGGCAAAACCTGATACATCATCCATGATATCCTTCAACGCATTTACCAAACGCCCGCCATCCGCTGTCAAGCGCATGCCATCCGATGCCGTTTCGAGCAAACCTTGCTTGCTGAGAAACGTGACTTCACTGCGAATCATCCGCTCGGTCAATCCAAGGTGATTCGTCAAGGCTCTACGACCAACCGGTTGCATGGCTTCAATAGCCCTCAATATCCGATAGCGGTTCGCCATGACATCAAGCACATCAGGGATTAACTTTTTTTGTAACGTGAAGAGTTTGTTCACCGTCATCTCCCTTACCGTTGGACGTTTTATGTCCCGCGTGGCGAATTACGTCCCACACTTCGACTTTATTTTAACAATATGCGTTGCAGCTGGCAAGAATTTTGTTTGGCTATATTGTTCACTTGAGCCGACTGCACTATGCGGTGAAAAGAAAGCGGCGCTATTCAAATGGGATCCATTTGTTAAAAGAAGAGCCTAAGGCTGGGACTTGATCAACCCATTACCCTTTTGTTCAAACCTCGTTTTGGGCGAAGGCGGAGACATAGTTGCCCTTGTGCTAACTAGATAAATGAAAAACTATCTTACCAGAAAAAGAAAAACCGGGCATTCGCCCGGTCTAGCA
>Ga0310838_1000719_pt1 | contig 24409 bp, 20 predicted proteins | sample SM_ome_6_FD_202241 | JGI IMG/M metagenome (GOLD analysis project Ga0310838, IMG submission 202241) | Sorghum-adapted microbial communities enriched on stacked mutant (SM) sorghum from Joint BioEnergy Institute, Emeryville, California... ...
GCTCGACGGCGGTGTTGACCGGCAACGTTCCGCTGACCGGAGCGAAAATGTGCGCAACCGATCTGCGGGCGGGCGCCGCGCTGATTTTGGCCGCGCTTGCCGCCAAGGGCGAGTCGGAGATTACCGGTGTGCAGCATATCGACCGGGGCTACGTCGACATTGTCGGCAAGCTGAAGGGGCTCGGCGCGGAGATCGAGCGCATCGAGGCCGCGGAACAGCGCGTGCTCCATGCGGAACAGCACGATATTCGCGTGTTTGCCGCCCAACCTTCATGGGCGTAAGCGAAACAAGGGAATTTGTCCCTTTCTATCGCAATCGGGAATCTCCGGAGCTAACGCGAAGATATGGAAAGAAAATGATGTGGAAGACGATCTTAAGAAATCAAGCGATCTGAATGCCGACGGCAAGCCCCGAACGGCGCTGCGGATTCTATGGCCGCGTTCTACTTGGACGGGCTGTGACATAGAATGGGAATGCGTTGCGCGCAAGAGTGTCCAAACGGGAGAGAATGCCGATGACAGGCTGGAAACGAACCGTACGCGCCCGTTTCCGCCCGGCGCGAAGCCGCCGGCGGTGGTTGGGAATGGCCGTATGGCCGTTGGTATTGATGGCGCTGGCGGTGGCGATTCCCGCGATCATCGCTTCGCCGCCGAAAGCATCCGATAGCGGCGCGCACTTTGCCGAGACGCCCGGAGTGGAACTGGAGGAGACACGGGAGACGATCGCGATTCCCGTGTACCGCACCGCTTCCGGCATCGTCGAACAAGTTCCGCTGGAAGTTTACGTGCGGGGAGTGCTTGCGGCGGAAATGCCGGCCGATTTCGAAATGGAGGCGCTCAAGGCGCAGGCGATTGCGGCGCGCACTTACATCATCCGCAGGCTTTGGCTCGACGATCGCAGCCAGGTGCCCGTTCCCGACGCGCTCGTCACCGACTCCGTGACCCATCAAGCCTTTTTGAATGAAGAGCAGTTGCGGCAGCAGGAGCCTCCGGGCGACTATGCACGAAAGATGAGCCGGTGGAACCGCGCGGTCAACGAAACGGCCGGACTGATCGCGACCTACCGGGGCGAGCCGATCCAGGCGGTGTTTTTTTCTACGAGCAACGGGTTTACGGAAGATTCGGAAAACTATTTCAGCGACACCATTCCTTATTTGCGCAGCGTGCCCAGTCCGTGGGACATCGCGTCGCCGCGGTACGAAGCGACGGTCACGTTTTCCCTGCGGCAGGTGGCCGCGGCGCTGTCGCTCGACGAGAACCTCCTTGCAGGACTGTCGGACGGAACCGTGGAAGCGCGCGTCATCGAAAAAACGGCGAGCGGGCGCGTCAAGCGGTTTCGCATCGGCGACCGCGAATTTACCGGCAGGCAAATGCGGGAACTGCTCGGGTTGGCTTCTTCGGATTTTGTGTGGACACAGGTTCACGATGAGGTGACGATCACGACCTACGGCTACGGGCATGGAGTGGGCATGAGCCAGTGGGGAGCCAACGGTCTCGCGCAGGAACAAAAAAGCGCGGCGGACATTATCGCCTATTACTATCAGGGCGTGCAAATCGAAGCGTTCGACGAGGAGCGTTGGCGCCAACCGGAGAAGGAAATCTGAAAAGTTATGATTTTGCTCTCTCCCAAGGTATAAATAGAAATCATCTGGCAACAATGATTGCTGAGGTGATTTCCAATGAGTGAGCAAAATCGAACCAATCAGCAATCACAAGAGCAAACGCAGCCGGCTCCTGCCAAAAAGGAGGAGACACGGCACGCGGCACCCGCCTGGAAAAAGTTTCTGGGCAAAAAATGGGTTTACCCGGCAACTTATATGGTCGCGGCGGCAATCATCCTAAGCTTAGTGTGGGCATATCAGGAATCCGGGAAAAACAAAGCGGAGACGGAGGACGGCGGATTGACCGTAGACCAATCGGGGATTACGGCTGACGGCGGTCAAACCGACGACCCGACCCTGCCGGCCAGCGCGGGCACCGAAACGATGATTTGGCCGGTCGCCGATCCTTCGGCAGTCAAAGTGGCGATGCCGTATTTCGACAGCGAAGCGGACGCCGAAGCCCGCCAGGCGGCCATTGTCCAGTACGGAAACGAGTTTTACACCAACATGGGACTCGTGCTGGTCAAGCCGGACAACACCACGTTTGACGTGCTGGCCGCGATGAGCGGAACCGTTACCCGCGCGGAAAAGCTGCCGATCGTCGGCAATGTCGTGGAGATTACGCACAAAGACGGGCTGAAAACGTACTATCAAAGTTTGTCGAACGTGTCGGTGTCGCTCAACGAGCAGGTCAAACAGGGGCAGGTCATCGGTCAGGCCGGAAGGAACGAACTGGAGAAAGATTTCGGCGTCCATCTGCACTTCGAGGTGCTGGATCAGGACGAGCCGGTCAATCCGGAGTCGTATTTGCCGATGATCGGTGACGCCGCCGCGGGAGCTGCGGAAGACGCGGAAGCCGACAGCGCGGCCGACGTCGACGCGGCAGCGAAGCCCTCTGATGCCGGGGACGAAACCGGGGAAGCCGTCGCTGATACCGATCACGAGGGCAGCCACGAGGACGGGCACGCATCGATCGAATAAAACGGTCTGCCCCATTCGAACCCGCAAGGCAACAACAAGGATAAAATCGGCCGCCATGCTATTGCAGCCAAGGCCGCCGTGGACAGGACCGGTGCCGCCGGTCCAATATCGCCGGGCCCATGTCGCGAGACATGGGTTTTTTGTTTTGAAACGGAAAAATAATTTGCCCACGGAAAGCTTGTCAGGCTTGTAAACAAAGAATATATGGCCCTTCCCCTCATATAATGTACCAAACTATCATGGAGCAGGGAGGCGAGGGGCGTGCACGATTACATCAAGGAGCGGACCCTCAAAATCGGCCGCAGTCTTGTGGAAACCCGAAATACGGTTCGCACCATTGCCAAAGAATTCGGTGTGTCCAAAAGTACAGTGCACAAGGATTTGACCGAACGATTGCCGGAAATTCACCCGGAACTGGCCAACCAGGTGAAAATGATCCTCGAGTACCACAAATCCATTCGTCACCTCAGGGGAGGGGAAGCCACCAAGGTCAAGTATAAAAAGGAGAAAAAGCAGCAGGAGAGTCCTTCAAAGGAACCGCTGGTGTTCAGTTAACGACAGATTTGCGGAATGTTGTCGAGAAAGGAAGGAAATTTTGATCCGATTGGAGGATTTTGCGAATTCGCATCGAACTTTACTTATTTAGGCCTGTACAATGACTTTCGTGCCATTCCAAGATGGTTTCCGCATCGTTCGACGGATGGAATGGCCGCGAAAAAGTATGGGATGGCCGGACGCCCGCCGTCTCGTACTTCCATTTTTGATCGGACAAGTCCAGATTGTCCCGAAACGGAAAAATCCCGTTTCCCGCGGCGTGAGTCCGGCAATGAAGCCGCCTTTCGTCCGGGGAGAACGGATTCCATAGATTCGGTCAGCGACGTGACAGGAGGAACGGAAAACGAATGTTTGGCAAAGATATCGGCATCGACCTCGGCACGGCAAACGTGCTCATTCACGTAAAAGGCCGGGGAGTGGTTCTCAATGAACCGTCGGTCGTGGCGATCGACAATGAAACCAAACGCGTGCTGACCGTCGGAGAGGAAGCGCGCCGGATGGTCGGCCGGACGCCGGGCAACATCGTGGCCATCCGTCCGCTGAAGGACGGCGTTATCGCGGATTTTGAAATTACCGAAATGATGTTGAAGCATTTTATCAACAAAGTCGGCGGCCGATCCTGGTACAGCCGTCCGCGCATCTTGATTTGCGCCCCGACGAACATCACTTCCGTCGAGCAGAAAGCGATTCGCGAAGCCGCGGAACGATGCGGCGCCAAGGAAGTGTTTCTGGCGGAAGAACCCAAGGCGGCGGCGGTCGGCGCCGGCATGGACATTTACCAGCCGAGCGGCAACATGGTCGTCGACATCGGCGGCGGCACTACCGACGTGGCCGTCCTGTCGATGGGCGACATCGTCACATCCGCTTCCATCAAAGTGGCGGGGGACAAGTTTGACGAAGCGATCATGAAATATATCAAGGCGAAATACAAGCTGCTGATCGGGGAGCGCACCAGCGAGGACGTCAAGACGCACATCGGGACGGTGCTGCCGAACGGGCGCAACGACAAGATGGACATTCGCGGCAGAGACATGGTCACCGGGCTCCCGCTGACCATCACGGTATCGTCCCAAGAGGTCAGGGAGGCGCTGCGGGATCCCGTGTCCATGATCATCGCCGCGGCCAAAACGGTGCTGGAACGGACGCCGCCCGAGCTGTCCGCCGACATTATCGACAGGGGCGTCATTTTGACCGGCGGCGGCGCGCTGCTGCACGGACTGGACACGCTGATGGCGGAAGAGCTGAAAGTGCCGGTGCTGATCGCGGAAGATCCGATGCACTGCGTCGTCAAGGGCACGGGCCTCATGCTCGACAATCTCGACAAGGTCACCAAACGAAAATAATCGGACAAGCCGCCCGGTTTTTTCAATCCCCTCTCGGGGAATCGGCCGGTCCGTACTCGCCAAAGAGGCGCTGCGGCATGCGCTTCATCACGGAGGGCGGGAAACGGCCGGAATGCGGCACAACGATGGAGGGACAAGTCAGATGCTGAGGGGAATGTACACCGCCGCCGCGGGTATGATCGCCCATCAACGGAGGCACGATCTCATCACGAACAATATCGCCAACCTGAACACACCGGGTTACAAGGCGCAGGTCGGCGTCATGCGGTCGTTTCCGGAAATGCTGATCAACCTCGTGAATGAAGGCGCGGACCGGCCGAGCCGGACGATCGGAACGCTGAACACGGGGACGATGGTCGAGGAAGTGCTGCCCATTTGGACGCAGGGACCGCTGCAGGAGACGGCGAACGCGTCCGATCTGGCGCTCATCTCCAACATCCGCGTGTTTGAGGAAGTGGACGGTGTGCCGGTCGAGATTCGGTTCGACGCTTCGGGACGCGGAGTCAACCAAGCCGGGGAGACCGTCTATCAGCCGCAGGCGTTTTATACGGTGTGGAATGAAGCGGGAGAAGTGCGTTATACGCGGAACAGCCAGATGGTGGTCGATGCCGAAGGATTGCTGCGCACGACCGACGGCCACCGGGTTCTTGGGCAAGACGGCCAGCCGATCGCGCTTGGCCGCTCCCTGGACAGCGTGCGTGTGACACCCGCGGGCGTTTTGCTGGATGAACAGGGCGAGGTGCTCGGTTCGCTGCTGATTACCCGCATCGACAACCCGTACGCGCTGATCCGCGAGGGAGCCGGCGTGTACCGCCTCGAAGGGAACGAAGCTGCGGCGGCGGCCGCAGACCCGGACGATTTCGAGATCCGACAAGGGTTCGTCGAACGTTCCAACGTCGACCCGGCGCAGTCCGTAACCGACTTGATGGTTGCGCTGCGCGCCTACGAAGCCAATCAACGGATCGTTCAATATTACGACAAGAGTCTGGAAAAAGCGGTCAACGAAGTCGGCCGCGTGTAATCGCGTGTAATGGGGGATCCGCATGAACCACTCAATGATCACCGCCGCATCGTCGCTGTACGGTCTGCAGCGCAAACTCGATATCATCGCCGATAATGTGGCGAATCTCAACACGACCGGCTACAAGCGCAGGGATGCGAGTTTTCAGGACATTCTCACCACGGCCAAGGCACAGCAGCCGAGCATGGAGCTGCCGGGCCGGCGCACGCCGCTCGGGCTCACGGAAGGGTGGGGCGCCCGGCTCAGCATGCAATGGAGCGATTTCAGCCAGGGAACGCTCGTGTCCACCGGGCAGCCGTTCGACCTCGCCATCGAGGGGAACGCCTTGTTTGAACTGGCCGTGCCGCGCATCGGCGCGGATGGCGAGCAGGAGCTGGACGAAAACGGCAATCCCGTTTTTGACCGGGTCTGGACCCGCGATGGCGCGTTCCAACTGAGCCCGAACCAAGCGGACGGTATGATCTATTTGACGGCAAAGGACGGTACGTTTGTCGTCGATGAAAACGGGGAAAAGATCGCGATTCCGCCAAGCAGCCGCGTGGACATTGACGAGAGCGGAACGATCACGGCCTGGACCGACGCCGGCGAAGCCGTGACCGTCGGACGGCTGCGGCTCGTGCGCATCGTCAATCCGCATTTGTTGACCGCGGTCGGCAGCCAGCGGTATGCGCTGGCGGACAACGTTCCTTTGGACAGCGCGCTTGAACCGTTGGCCGGCACGGTGACAGAAGGTATCGCGGTCCGGCAAGGTTATCTGGAGCAGTCCAATGTGGATTTGACGAAAGAAATGACCGATCTGATCAATGCGCAGCGGGCTTTCCAATTGATGTCGCGCGCGCTCAGTTCGGCGGACACGATGTGGGATTTGGCCAACAAGCTTCGCGGGTAGGCGATCGCGCCGAAGCGTGGAAGCGAGGGATGATGAAATGAAGAGCGGCAAAGAGCGGCCGGCAAAAAAAGAAAAAAAACCGCGACCGAGGTGGCAGCGCATCGCGTGGCGGACGCTGCGCATCCTGTTCGTCCCTCTGATGTGCCTGGCCGCGTTGATCGCGGGATTGTACGTCGGGTACGTGACGATTGGCGGGCAGGATCCTTCGGAAATTTGGAATATCCGTACATGGAAGCACGTTTTTGACCTGATGTTTTCCCAAACTTGATTCGAGAGGCTCCCGCTGCGGCGGGAGTTTCATTTTGCCCCGGCAATAAGGTATAATGATTGGGGAATAGCCTGTTGAAGAGGTGTGCCGCCGTTGAATTTGCCAAATATCCTGACTTTGTTCCGATTTGCGCTTATCCCGGTATATATCCTCGTATTCTCTTACGGTTACCTCGAATTTTCGTTTGGCATCGTGATCCTGGCGGGACTCACCGACATCCTGGACGGATATTTGGCGCGGAAAAACGGTCAGGTGACACAAATCGGCGTCATGCTCGATCCGCTGGCCGATAAAACGATGATGATCGTCGTCATTTTGTCCCTGCTGTATAAAGGGTACATTTCATGGCAAGCGGCGCTGGCCATTTTTTTGCGCGATGCGGGGATGATCATCGGGTCCGCTTTTTTCCATTTGCGCGGCAAGAAGACCGTACCCGCCAATATGATGGGCAAGCTGACCACGGTATTGTATTATATCGCCATCATGTTTATTTTCTTCCGGGCGCCGTTTGCGGAAACGTATTTGTGGTGCGTAATCGTCATCTCATTTATCACTTCGTGGATCTATGTGCTCAAGTTTCGCACGATCAATCAAAATTAAGCGCGGCTTCCGAGCCTCTTCCCCCGCAAACGTGCGGCGATCCGCTTGCTGACTCGCGGTGCGGCGCACCTTGGGCGGCGGCATCGTGCAATACCATTTCTTTCATACGCGCATGATGACGAGAGCGCATTGCGAACATGGCCGCGGACGTTCCGCGGCGCCGCAACGCGCTCCCTTATCTCAACCTTCACTACTGCAGATCGTGAAGGGATATTTCTATTGTAGCTTATCCGACGCTTTTTTATGCTGTGCCGACGAACGTACTTTGTCTTCAAACCAAAGCGAACATCGTTTGCCAAAAGGAGCTGCTGGATCATATGCTGGAAGCAAAACAAATCCAGGAAATCATTCCGCACCGGTATCCGTTTTTGCTCGTGGATCGCATCATCGAGCTGGAACCGGGCAAGCGCGCGGTCGGCCTCAAAAACGTGACGATCAACGAACCGTTTTTTCAGGGGCATTTTCCCGATTATCCCGTCATGCCCGGCGTGTTGATCGTGGAAGCGTTGGCGCAGGTCGGTTGCGTTGCCGTGCTGAGCGTGGAAGAAAACCGCGGCAAGCTCGGCTTTTTTGCGGGAATCGACGGGTTCCGCTTTCGCGATCAGGTGAAGCCCGGCGACCAGCTACGGCTGGAGGTCGAGCTGACCCGGGTGAAAGGTTCGATCGGCAAGGGACAGGCCACCGCCAAGGTGGACGACAAAGTGGTGGCGGAAGGAGAAATTATGTTTGCCATCCGGTAACATGCGCCGCGGACGCGGTGGCGCAACCGTCTTCGGGCCGGGCATCGTACCGGTGACAAGGTGTTCCATGACGACCTGTGCCCGGCTTTTCAACATCACTGCGAGAAAGGGGTCATGGCAGAATGGGAACATCTGCGGTGCAGGCGGGCCAACGGTATGAAAGCTGGTTGAAGGACCCGCTGATCGATGAAGCGACCAAACAGGAACTGGAATCGATCCGGGACAACGAAAAGGAAATCGAGGACCGGTTTTACAAGGATTTGGAATTCGGCACGGGCGGACTGCGGGGCGTGATCGGCGCGGGTACAAACCGGATGAACCGGTACACGATCCGCAAAGCGACGCAAGGATTGGCCGGATGGCTGAAAAATACGGGAGCGGGACGCTCGCTGTCGGTGGTCATCGCCCACGATTCCCGCTACGGTTCCGCGGAATTCGCGCTGGAGGCGGCGCTGGTGTTGGCGGCAAACGGCATTACGGCCCGGGTGTTCCCGTCGTTGCGGCCGACGCCGGAGCTTTCGTTTGCGGTGCGCCATCTCAAGGCGGACGCCGGCATCGTCATCACCGCGAGCCACAACCCGCCCGAGTACAACGGCTACAAGGTGTACGGGGCCGACGGCGGCCAGCTGGTGCCGTCCGACGCGGAGCGGGTTTATGCGGAAATTCGCAAGGTCGCGTCCCTGGCGGACGTTCGGATTACGGACCGGGAAAGCGCGGAACGGGAAGGGCGCCTCGTCTGGCTTGGAGAGGAGCTGGACCGTGAGTATATCCGCGAAGTGGCGCGGTTAAGCCGCAATCGGGACGGCGCGCTGAATCGGGCATTGGCGGACGTCCGCATCGTGTACACGCCGCTGCACGGCGCCGGCAACCGCCTCGTGCGGATGGCGCTGGAAGCGGCCGGCATGACGCAGGTGCACGTCGTCGCCGAGCAGGAACAGCCCGATCCCGGTTTTTCCACCGTGAAATCGCCGAATCCGGAGGAGCGGGAGGCGTTCGAACTGGCGCTGCGGCTGGCGCGGGAGCTCGATGCGGACATCGCCATCGGCACCGACCCGGACGCGGACCGCATGGGCGCGGCGGTAAAGCACAACGGCGAATATGTGCTGCTGACAGGCAACCAGGCCGGCGCGCTGATGATTCACTATTTGCTGGAGAGCATGAAATCATGCGGTGAATTGCCCGAGCGGGGCGCGGTCGTCAAAACGATCGTCACCAGCGAACTGGGGGCGAAAATCGCCGAAAGCCACGGTCTTACCGTGTTCAATACGCTGACCGGTTTCAAATATATCGGCGAAAAGATGACGCAGTTCGAACGGTCGGGCGATTACCGATTTGTGTTCGGGTACGAAGAAAGCTACGGCTATTTGGCGGGCACCTATGCGCGGGACAAAGACGCGGTGCTGGCGTCCATGCTGATTTGCGAAGCGGCGGCTTACTACAAAAGTCTCGGAAAGTCGCTGGTCGACGTGCTGGAGGAACTGTACGAGCGGTTCGGCCATTTCCGCGAGCGGTTGGAGTCCCGCACGTACAAGGGAAAAGAGGGCATGGACCGCATGCGGACGCTGATGGATCAATGGCGCGCGCAACCACCGGCCGAGGTGGCCGGAAGCAAAGTGGCCCGCATGCTGGATTACGCGCTGGGGATTGACGGACTGCCGAAGGAAAACGTGTTGAAGTTTGTGCTGGAAGACGGATCGTGGTTTTGCATCCGGCCGTCCGGCACCGAACCGAAAATCAAAGTGTATTTCGCGGTGTGCGGCCGCTCGTCGGACGACGCCGACGAGCGCATCCGGCGGCTGACCGAAACGGTGATGTCCCGCCTGGACTGAATGTGAGGAGGAATTTCAATGACGAACCGACCGCTGTCCGTGGCCGTAATCGGCCTCGGATTTGTCGGCATGCCGCTGTCGCTTTCCTACGCGATGCGCGGCGCGCATGTTGTCGGCGTGGATGTGATGGCGGGATACGTGGAGGAAATCAACGCGGGTATTTCCCATCATCAGGAGTATCACGAAGGCCGGTCGCTGGCGGAAATTTTGCGGGAGCAGCTCGCCGCCGGCCGATTCCGGGCTACGACGTCCTACCGCGAAGCCGCGGCGGAAACGGATCATTATATCATTACGGTCGGCATTCCGATCGTGAACGGAGATCCCGACCTGTCCGCGTTGCGCGCCTGCTGTACGGAACTTTCCAAGGTGCTGAAGCGGGGAGACACCGTGGTGCTGCGCAGCACCGTCATTCCCGGCACCACCGAAGACGTGGTGCTGCCGCTGCTGGAAGAAAGCGGGCTGAAGGCGGGCGAGGACTTCTATTTGGCGTACTGCTCCGAGCGGATCGCGGAAGGGCGGGCGTTTGAAGAATTCGTCACGATGCCGATCGCCATGGGCGGCGTCAATGAGGCCAGCGTGGAAAAAGCGCGGGCGCTTTTGTCTTTCGTCACCGAGGCGGAAATCATGGTGACGGACATCAAAGTGGTGGAAACGGCGAAAGTGATCGAAAACGTGCAGCGCGACGTCAACATCGCGATGGTGCAGGAATTTGCGCGCTTTGCGGAGCGGTTCGGCATCGACACGTTCGAAATGATCCGCGTGGCCAATACGCACAAGCGCGTCAATTTGCTGTACCCGGGACCGGGGGTCGGGGGTTACTGCGTGCCCAACGCCCTTTATTATTTGCTGCCGAAGGCGAAACAGCTCGGCGTGTCCGTGGAACTTCTGGAATTGGCGCGGCGCATCAACGATGGGGTACCGACCGTAATGGCGGACATGCTGGAGGCGGCGTTGAAAGAGAATGGAAAGACGCTGCGCGGCAGCAAGGTGGCGCTCTTGGGATTGGCGATGAAAGATTTCACCAACGACGACCGCATCAGCCCGCCGCATGTGATTGCGGACATTTTGAGATCCCGCGGCGCGGAGGTGGCGGCGTACGATCCGGCGGTGCCGAAGCGGCACGCGTATCAGCTGGACAAGCTGTCGGACGCGGTGGGCGGCGCGGATGCGTTGGCGCTGCTCGCGGTGCAGCGGGAGTTTTTGGAATTGGATTGGCACTCAATCGCCGCGATGATGGCGGACAAGCCGGTGCTCCTCGACGCGAAAAACCGCATTCCGAAGAGCGTGGAAAAGATCAACGGAGCGAAGCTGGTCAGCATCTAGGCATGAAGGACGGATGGCCATGGCGGACGAACAAACGCGCATACAACGAACGCGCACACAACGAAAAAAAGTGCTGATCATCGCCTACCTGTTTCCGCCGATCGGCGGGGGAGGGGTGCAGCGTGCGCTGAAAATGGCCAAATATTTGGGCGAATTCGGCTGGGAGCCGCATGTGCTGACCGTCGAGCCGGAATATCACGTGTCGCTGGACCCGTCGCTGCTGGAGCAACTGCCGGAAGGGGTGCGCATTCACCGCTGCCGGGAATGGTCGCTCGGCCGGCGGGCGTTTTCGCCTGCCGGTGCGGGCGCGGGGGCCGGTGCCGGCGGTTCCGCTTCCGGGGCCGCCGCTGCGCCGGCAGTCAGCGGTTCCAAGGCGCCTGCCTCCTCTGCTAACGGTTCAACTGCAGCCGATGGTTCCAATACACAGGTCTCTGCCGCCGCACGATGGAAGCGGAAACTGTTTCCGCTGCTCAAGCGCATCAAGCAGGCGGTGCTGATTCCCGACGATCAGATTCTTTGGTTTCCCAATGCGGTTCGAACCGGGCTTGCGGTGATGGAATCGCACGGCATCGACGCCATCTGGTCGACGTCCGGACCGGTGACGGATCATCTCGTCGGATTGTATCTCAAGCGCAAAACCGGCAAGCCCTGGATCGCCGATTTCCGCGATCCGTGGACACAGAACATGCACCGCACGTCCATCCGCTGGCGCGAATGGCTCGAAGACCGGCTGGAGCGGATGGTGCACCGCGAGGCGGACGTGCTGTTGACGGTGACACACGCCTTCGCCCGCAATTTCCGGCAAAAGTTCGCCGAGGAAGTGCGCCGCGTGGAAGTGATCCACAACGGATTCGACCGCGCCGACTACGCCGATCTCGACGGCGTGTTGGAGCCGTCTGATCCCGATCGGCCGATGACGTTTCTTTATACCGGCATTTTTTACAAGGAACGGAATCCGCGGCTTTTCTTGAGGGCGGTCCGGGAATTGATCGATGAAGGACGCATCCCGGCCAACCGCATTCGGCTGCAGTTTGCCGGCGTGTTCGATTATCCCGGCTACACGGACAATATCGACTGCGTGCGCGAACTCGGCCTTGGGGAAATCGTCGAGGTTATGGGTCATCTGCCGCACCGGAAGGCGCTCGAGGCGATGAAGCGCGCGGACGTGCTCGTGCTCGTCGGCGATACCGCCCCCGGTTCCGGCGATTACATCCCGGGCAAACTGTACGAGTACATGGCGGTCGCCAAGCCCATTCTTGCGCTCAGCATGCCGGGTGAATCAACGCGCATCATTGAAACGTTCCGTCTCGGCGTCGTCGCCGATCCGAATGATCTGGCCTCGATCAAGGCGGCGGTGATGCGGATGTGGGAGGCGCGGATGGTGCGGGAGACGGGGCGGGGCGAACAGAACGTCCCCGCGGGTAGTGGCGAGGCTGTATTTGCGGCAGGTGGCGGGAGCGTTGGCGCGATGAGCGCCGCTCATTCGGAAGGCGATTCGGTCGACGTTCAGCGGCGGACACCGAAAGAGGCCGCGGATCCCGAGCGGCGGAACGATGAGTCCGCTGTTGGGTGGCACCAGGAGGAAGGCGTTCCTTCGGTATCCATTTATGAGCGGCGGGAACAGGCACGCATGCTCGCCCATCTGCTCGACCAGCTCACGGAAACGTACGGTACCGTATCGGAATGATCGCAGCCGCTCGCAAATAAGGCGAGCGGCTGCGATTTTTGCATCGGATGGCGGTTTCCGCCGGAAAGCGGAGCGTGAAATCGGCATGCGGATTACTGTTGCGATCGGCCTTTATTAAGGATTGCGCTCTCCGGATAATGCCGGCAGGCTAATGTTCGCGGTAAATTTGTGGCGCATACAAATTGGCACACCCTGTTGAACGGAACGCGCTACTCGAGTGTGATTTTTTGATTTCGGGTGGAGCTTACGGACATCTGTGTCCATTAGAACGGGTTTTGGTCCCTTTTCTTCGCGTAACGGTCATCCATGTCCACAAAAGACCCAAAAACCCCAAAATGTGCCTCGATGGAGGCGCTAATGGACACCGGTGACCGTTACAATGGCCAAGCAGCGAAATGGACCTCTAACGGACACGCATGACCGTTACCGGATCAATGACCCCCGCGTCCGCCCTGTTTTGGATTTTTCCGCTATAATTCCACTTTCATCATGATTCCCGCGATGTCCTGATGATCCAACCCCGTCATGCTTTTGATATCGAACGGGTGGAAACCCTGGTTTTTGTAAAAGAACAGCGCGCCCGTGTTGATGTTGTGGCACACGAGTTTGAGTTCCTTGATGCGCAGCTCTTCCTTGGCCCGCTTTTTCATGGTTTGAATCAGATACGTCCCCGCACCGGTTCGCCGATACCCGGGACTCACAATGACATTGCCCAGCCAAGCGCTTTCGCCTGCCGTAAGATCATAAATGTTGCCGTAGGCCACGACCTCTCCGTCGGTTTCGATTACCGTGGGAATCCAGCGCTTTTGGGCAACTTCAAACAGCTCGTCTGGGTCGGCCGGGTACTTCCCGCGAGGGTACATAAAATACGCCTCCCACCGGTTCTGTGGAAAACGGGCGATCGCGTCAAAATCGTCCCGAACGGCATTGCGATAGCTGAACCGACGGGAATTCCCCTTGTCGGGAGTCCGGTTGGTTTGCATTCCAGGATCACTTCCCTTGCAGCAGGTTGCTTTTGGTGTCCTCGAAACCGCATTTTGTTTTTTCGAACCATCATTTACACTCGGATCGTTCTAATGGAGGCCCAAGATTTCTCTTGTTGCGAATTATACCATCCTATTCCAAATTGAAAAGGCTGCTTATCTTTAGCCCGGCTAAAGACGGCAGCCTTTTTGCGGTGCGTGATCGGGTGCGTGAATTTTCGGGTGTGAGTATTTTCGAGTGTGTGCATTGTCGGGTGCGGCAGAATGAGCAATGGAGGAATTACTCCTCCAAGACCCCGTCGATCGGAAACTCGCGGTTCTCTTTCAGCAGTTCCTCGTATTTTCTGACCCAGTCCTCGATGACTTCCAGGGACGGCAAATGCTGCGTGTCGATGCTCGGATCCCCGAAGCGGAACAACCGGACAAACGTCTCCTGGTCGACATATCCCCCGCCCGGCAGCGGCAGGACGATCCAGGTCTGGTATTGGCTGATCAGCGAATGTTCCTTGTCAATCCAAAACGTCGCCTTCACGACCGTATTGGACAAAAGCTGATCCAGTTCGAGGCTCGCGCCCAATTGTTCCCGTAACGGGTCAAACAGCGAAGAAGGCGAACGTTCCACCCAAGATTTGCCGTCGAGCCTCACTTCGATCACCGTACTCGGCACGCCGAGCACCGCTTCGTCCGGACGCCGGACCGCATCGCTCATCAGCGGCAGCCAGTCGCGAAACCCGAACATCGGATCCAACGGCAGCGGCGCCTCTTCGTCGTCGGCCAGAGACTGCCAGCCGCCGGACGCCTTGATGTACCGCAAACCGTCGTACCCGTAATATTGAAACGGCTGCGCGGCGATGCGCCCGTTGACGATGAAGGCTTCCTTCTGCCGGGACACGACGCCCTGGAACATGCTCGTCACCACGTCGTTTTGCATCGTATTGCGGATAAAGCCGGAAAACCAAAAGCGCTGCGCCTGCTCCGCCGTATCCGTCGTTTTGATCGCCTGTTCCAGCAGTTTGCCTGCGTCAAAGTTTTTACCGTCCGTTCCCGTTCCGGCGCCCGACGTCCCGGCGTTGGCCCCCGGTGCGGAGGAGGTGACGGGAAAAGACGTTTTTTGCGACGGAAGGGTGGAACAACCGGCCATCATGGCTGCCGCCAGCAGCCCGGCAGCGGCGGCGCGGAACCAACGCCGGAAATGCCGTCCGGTCGTATGGCCGGCGCGCCGTATCTTGGTCTTGTTCGCCCGCGCGTCAGAGTTAAATGTCGCCATCTTGGGTGGATCGTTTCGATCGCAGCGCATGGAACAACCTCCTTCCGATCAAAACCGCATACAGCAGCACCGTGAGGGCCAACGTGATCGCGGTCACCGGCACGTTGTGCTTGTTCAGAACGTATACGTTCGACGATCCGGCGAACGACAGCACGAGTTCCTGCCTTCCGTCGCCTTCCAAATCGGCCAGACGGACGATTTTGGCGTTGCGGATGAAAACTTTCCAGTTTTGCTTGAGGCCGTTTTCCGTATATTGAAAGCTTCCGAGATACTGCACCCCGCTGGCGCGCACGCGGCTTTTGTTGAGGGCGATGATTTCCGGTTCCCCCTTGCCGGTAAAGCTGCCGATATCCTTGATGTTTAGCAGCGTCGCGCTTTCGCTCGCCCAGAGAATTTTCCAGGTGCCGTCCGGCAAGGGTTTCAGAATCGCCGTGTACGGATAGTCGATGATGACTTCGTCCGCCCCGTCGCCGTCCACATCCGCAGCGCGCAGCAGGCTGTAGGACAAGTCGCGCTGCATTTCCCGCGTCAGTTCGTGCGTCATCTCCAGATTGCCGTTTCGCATCTGCATCAGCTGCACATTCCTGCCGCGCACGAGCAGCGCGTCCGAACCGTCGGGCATGCGCACGGCGCCGATGATTTCCGTGGCGGAGGTCAACGCGGAGAACGGCTGTCCCTGGTACTGCCCCTGAATGAAGCCCCCCGCAATCGATACGTTTTCGTAGGCGCCACCCTGCGCCATGCGGTCGTAAACGCCGCCGGTAAGTTCCAGCCGGCGAAAGACGTTCTCCAGATTGATAAGCAGCGCGCGGTACGGTGCCGTGCCGAACTGGAGCATGCCCTCGGTAAACGGTTTGCGCTGCACGAGCGGTTCCAGCTCGTAGTCGGCGTTCAGATGATAATACGGAAACCCGGTGTATTGCTCGGGAAGGATGTCTTCCAGCCGCTCCCGATCCAGATGATCAAGCGGCACTCGAACCATCTCTTGCCCGTCCCATTTCCAGGCGATGGCGCGCAGCGGTTCGTTGAACAGCTTGTAGGTGTTCGGCAGTTTTCGTCCGTCCGGGTAGAAATCCCGGTTGCCCAAGGTCACGATTTCGTCTTTGCCGTCTTCGTCGATGTCGGCGACGTTGAGCGGCAGCGGAACCGGGAACGGGCCGGTGTAATGCCAGCCGGACGACCACCGCGGCACGAATTCGGTCAGCGCCGGGATCAGATGCGTCGGCACCGACAAGTGCAGCGCCAGCGCGGCCATCGTGACGATAATCACCTGCGCGAAGCGGATGCGCGCATACCAGCGCGCGAGCAAATACAACGCCAGCACCATGACCGTTACGCTGACCGCATAGGCCAGCGGTTTGGTGGTGCGGATGTTGGCGACCGCCTGTTCGATGAAGATCGTCAGCAGCGCCAGCACCGCCCACATTTTGCGCGAACGTCCCGGTACGAGCCAGAACCCGAAAAAGGCGAGCGGTATGGACAGGAACGCAAAATATGAATAGTCCGCAAACGCGGGCACCAACAGCACGTAGTAAACAAGCAGCAAATAGACGCTGAACAGCGCCGCCGCCAGCCAGTTAACCGCGCGTTTCAACCGCCGCACCTCCCAGCAGCCGAGTATGACGAGTATGAAGGATGAAATTCGCGTCCATGTCCGGGCAGCGATCATTTTCGGTCATGCGGGGAAAATCGGCGGCGGTTTCCGCCGACAAAGCGGCGTCGGCCGCCGGGCGCCCGACGATTGCGGCGGCGGAAACGCGCTGCGGATCGTAGGGCGGAACGGAACTTGCGACGCCTGATAGTGCGGCGCCCCCCGCATTCGTTGCACCTTCACGATCCGCCGCACCTCCCGGAGCGGCATCGTCGCGTGAGACACCGCCGCCGGGAGCGGTATCGTCGGGATTTGCAATCCCGGCGCCCGGAAGTTCGCCTTTCAGCAACGGGAACGAGAGCAGCATGCCGGCCATCAACCAGAAATAGGTGTTCATGAACGGCACTTCAAATATGTTTTCCACCGCGTTGTGCAGGATGACGCCGAGCAATCCCGCGAGCAGGCCGCCGCAAAGGAAGAAATCTTGGCCCCGCCGGCTTCGCCAGATGCGGAATCCGCTGCGGAAGAGGACGAACATTAACCACAAATAGACGCCGAGCCCGACCATGCCGGTTTCCGCCAGCGTTTTAAAATAGTAGCTGTCCACATAGGTGGTGCCGAAATGCCGGTTGCCGACCGCGCCGCCGTACCGTCCGAGCCCGAGCCCGAACAGCGGTTCGTTGCGCATCATGTCGTAGGAGCCGAGCCAGCGGGCGATGCGCCCGTCGTTCGAACTTTTTTCCAAATATTCCGCGCTGAACAGCTGCTCGAACCGCGAAGAGATTTGCGGCACGAACACGGCGGCCAACACGGCGGCGATCAAAAAGGTGATGAACAGTTTGCGGTTGACCAACATGAGCAGCAGTCCGATCGTGCCGGCAAAAGCGAGCCAGGCGCCGCGCGAACCGGTGCACACGAGCGCGGCAAGCAGGATCAGCGCCGAAACGATCCACAGCCAGCGCAGGCGCGGCGTGTCTTTGACGGCCAGCGCCGCCGCCGCGGGCGTCATGAGCACCATGTAGCTGCCGAGCACGTTCGGGCTTTGCACGATCGAAAACGCGCGGCGACAGACACCCTCACTGGCGTCGCACCAGCTCGCGGGCACGTCGACCGCCAATACCCATTGGGCGATGCCGTAAAGTCCAACGACGGCGGCGACCACGACGAGCGTGCGCACGACGCGAATCGCGTCGTTCCGATGTTCAAGCAGGAAAAAACCGGCCAGCAGCGCCAATATGTATTGGTATACCGCGCGGAATCCTTCCACGCTGACGGCGATGTCGTGAATTTGAAATACCAGATAGGCGAGTCCCAGCGTGACAAAGGCCGCCATCGGCTTCCCGATTTCCGGCAGTTTGCGGCCCGTCTCCAGCTTGCGCCACAGCGCGATGACGGTCACCACGAGCAGGAGACCTTCGTCCCACAGCGAAGAAATGACGGGCAGCGGAAGAAGATTGCGCAGTACATAATCGATGACGGGAAAACAAAGCAACAAATAAAGCCAGGTATACCTGCGAAACAACAGGGCTTGTGCCTTGGCCAACATGCGGCCGCTACCTCCTTCAGCCGAACTTCACAACACTGTTTCAGTATACCACAGGCGGCAAACGGTTTGCGAAAGGCTTGGCGTTTTGTGAATGGCTGGGTGTTTTGCGAGAGGTTTGCAGTTTGCGAAAGGTTCGACGCATAGCGGAAGGCGCGAAGAGTTTGCAAAAGGCGTATCTGTTTGCAAAGAGTGTGACCATTTGCGAAAAGGTGAGACGGTTTTGTGAAAGGCGTGACGAAAAAAATGCGTGAAAGTTTGCGAAAGGTTGGATGAGTGGGGAAGGGTTGGCGTGTCGGCGTTTAAACCTTGTATCCGGTGACGATTCATGTTCGACAAGGCGTTTTAATTTGCGCGATATCCCGGTAGTAGGCTAAAATGAACGTAACATTTTCGACTTGAAGAAGCGGTTTTCGACTTGAAGCAGCGGGTTGGAGAAACGGCTGACCGGGCTTGCAGCATCCGAGGTTGGGTGAGGAAGTGGGAAATCGGATGGCAGACAAATACAAGGTGATCCATGTCATCGGCGGCGGAGAATTTGGCGGCGCGGAGGAGCACATCCTTCAATTGTTGTCGCAATTTCCGGAACACGGCATCGAGGGAAAGGTCGTCTGCTTTTATGATGCCGCGTTTTCGCGTGCGCTGCGCGAGCGCCGGATCGCGGTCGAGGTGCTGAAATACGGGCGTTTTGATCCGAGGCTGCTGCGCGGCCTGGAGGAATTGTTTCGCCGTGAGCGTCCGGCCGTCATCCATACGCACGGCGTCAAGGCGAACTTTTTTGCGCGGCTCGCGGCGCGCAAGTTGTCGGGCATTCCGCTCGTCACGACGGTGCACAGCATCCTGCGGCACGATTACGCGAACTTGCTCGCCTATACCGGGGCCCGTTGGATGGAAATGTCGACGAGACGCTGGAACACCCATTTTATCGCCGTGTCCGAAGCGATACGCCATGCGCTGATTCGGGAGCGGGTGCCGGAGAGCCGCATCACGGTTGTGCATCACGGCATCGATACCGACGCCTTTCGCCGGACGGATCCATCGGAGCGCGCGAGCGGCCCGGCCGCGCCGGCTGTACTTTCATCGGATGCGGATTCATCGGGAGCGGGTAACTCGAGTGCCGATTTGTCGGATGTCGGTTTATCGAGCGGCGGTTTAGCGGGGACGGATTCATCCGGTGCGGGTTTGACAAGTCACGATGTTCCGAGTGCGGATGCACCGGGTGAGACGGGACCATCGGGCGAAGCGGGTTCGACGGGAGTCGGTTTGTCGGGCGCGGGCGCAACGATTGCGGGGAATTCGCCAAAGGATTTGCGTAAAGAATGGAATTTGCCCGACGATGCGTATGTCATCGGTGCGGTCACGCGGTTGGTTCGGATCAAATGCGTCGATACGGTCATCCGGGCGGTCAAGACGGTCAGCGAAAGGGATCCGCGCGCTTATTTGGTCATCGTCGGAACGGGGCCGGAAGAGGAACGCCTGAAGAGGCTGGCGCACGAACTCGGCGTTCACAACCGCGTTCGCTTTGCCGGTTTTCGCCGCGACATTCCGGACTGTTTGCGCAGTTTCGACGCGTTTGTCAGCGTTTCGCTTTCCGAGGGTCTCGGGCTGAACGTGCTGGAGGCGATGGCGACCGGACTGCCGGCGGTGGTGACCGGGGTCGGCGGCGTGCTGGACTTTGCCCGTGACGGCGAAAACGTGCTGATCGTTCCGGTCGAATCCGCCGACGCGGTGGCGGACCGGCTGCTGCGGCTGATGGCGGACCGGGAGCTGGCCGGGCGATTGGCCGACACGGCGGCCGAACACGTCCGCGCCCGGTTTTCTCTGCGCAGTATGGCGGCGGACACTGTCCGCGTGTACGACGCGCTGCTGGGAAAGGAGCGGCTGTCCGAGCTTCGTCAGCCGGACCGATCGCATGAGTAGAACCGCTCTATTGTTCCGCACGACTGCGCTGATCGTCATCATCACCATGGCCAGCCGGGTGATCGGTTTTTTGCGGCAGGTGCTGATCACCAACGAATTTGGTCTCGGATGGGAAACGGACGCTTACTTTTTCGCCTTCAACATTCCGTCCACGCTGTTTCTCGTCCTTCCCGGCGCGGTGCACTCGGTGCTGATTCCGACATTGAAAGGCTTGATGGGCGACGGACACCTGCTCGAGCGGCAGCGTCTGTTCCATCGGCTCGCGGTGTGGACGGGGCTGTTGTTTCTGGTCATAACGGCGGCGGGGATGATTTGGTCCGCGGAAATTGTCCGCGCGCTGGCGCCCGCCTTTTCGCCGGACAAGCAGCATTTGACCGCGGAACTGCTGCGGATTATGATGCCTTCGGTGTTTTTTATCGGCTTGATCTCGGTCATGACCGGATTTTTGAACGCGCACGAACAGTTCGTGTCGCCCGCGGTCGGCCCCGTTTACAACGGGTTGGCGGTGATTGCGTCGATTTATTTGTTGGGGCCGTTTCTCGGCATGAAGGGCGTCGCGTGGGGGACCACGGCCGGTTTCGCGGTGTTCGCCGCCTCGCTGGCGATCCCCATGTTCCGCAGCAAGTACAGGTTCCTTCGAAATACTTCGCTGCGTCCCGATGTGCTGATGAGAAGCATGGGCGAGCGGTTTGTCCCGATTTTGGCCGGGATGGCGGTGTCCCAGCTGTATTTGTTTGTGGAAAAAATATTCGCCGGGGGTCTCGGCGACCAGAAAATTTCCGCGCTTTGGCTGGCGTTCAGCGTCGTGCAGCTGCCGATCGCGATTTTTTCCGGTTCGCTCGCGGTGCCGCTGTTCCCGCTCTTGTCGGAATACGCCAAGCGCAATGAGATGGACGGCATGAAGCGGGTGATGGCGAAGGGGTTTTTGTACCAGTACCATGTGCTCTTGCCGGCAACCGTCGGCATCATCCTGCTTGCGGTACCTTTTGCGAGGCTGTTCGATTACTCCGACAATTTCACCGTGAAAGACACGATGCTGACGGCGTGGGCGCTGGCGTTTTACGCCGCCGGCATGGTCGGATGGGCGGGAAGGGATTTGCTGACGCGCGCTTCCTACGCGTTGGAGAACACCCGAACGCCGGTGATTGTATCCTTGATCAGTTTTCTTGTGTACCTGCCCTGTGCGCTGGTGCTCATGCGGCAGCTGGATCACGGCGGCCTGGCGCTGGCGTACTCGCTGGTTTCGTTTCTGAATATGGCGCTGCAGGCGGTCATGCTGCGCAAACAGATCGGCCGGCTGTTCGATCGGACGTTTTACGCTTCGCTCGGCAAAGGCGCCGCCGCATCGGCGGTGATGGCCGCAGTGATTTGGGCGGCGTCCGCGTTGGCCGTCCGTCTGTCGGGGGCGGAATCGCTGCCGCTGCACGGTGAAGCGGTCGATGCGCTGGCTTCCCTGCCTGCGCTGCCCGGAGGATGGCTCGGCGCCGTGTGGCTGGCCGGTATCGTGGCGCTGGCGGCGGCCGCCTACGCCGGCGTGCTCGTGGCGATGAAAGACGACACCGCGGCGGAACTGCTGGCCCGGTTCATCCCGCGGCGTTTCCAAATCGGCCGGCGGGACAAGGAGGTGGATTAGATGGAAAGGAACTTCACGATCGTCATTTCAGGCTATTACGGATTCGGCAACAGCGGGGACGAGGCCGTGCTGCACGCGATTTTGCAGTCGCTGCGTGAACAGGCGGACGCGGCCGGCATCCGGATCCGTCCGGTTGTGCTTTCCATCGATCCTTCCGCCACCGAACGCATGCACGGCGTGCGTGCGGTACACCGCATGAAGCTCGGCGACATGTTCCGCGCGCTGAAGGAAAGCGACGGCCTGGTCAGCGGCGGCGGCTCGCTCTTGCAGGATTTGACCGGCATTCGCACGATTCCGTATTATCTCGGGGTCATCAAGCTGGCGCAATGGCTCGGCAAGCCGACGTTCATCTACGCGCAGGGCATGGGACCGATCCGGAACCGCATGTACTATCCCATGATTCGCGGCGTGTTTCGCCGGTGTGCTTACATTTCCATGCGCGATGAGGAATCGGTTCAACTGCTGCGGGACATCGGCCTGCGCGACATGCGCATCGACGTGGCGGCCGACCCCGTTATGGGCCTGCGTCTGCCGGCAGCGGAAGGCGCCGCGGAGGGGAAGGGGCCGGGGGATGCCGGAGCGGCGATTGCAGAATCGGCGGCGGAGCGGCCATATTCCGGACCGGCCGGATACAGCGTATCAATTGACGAGCCGCTGATCGGGGTGGCGGCGCGGGAATGGCACGACGAGCGGCGCGACTTGAACCAGCTGGCGGAGGCGCTGCGGCTCGTGTTGGAACGCCGCCCCAACGCGCGGCTGCGTTTTTTGCCGTTCCATCCGCCGAAAGATGAAGCGGCCGCCCGGTACATCATGCACCGGCTTGGGGAGAGCTATGCGCATCGAATCAGCATGTGTCCGGGCAGCGACGATCCGAAGCGGATGTTTGACGAGGTGGGACGCTGCTCGCTGTTGATCGGCATGCGGCTGCATTCGCTGATCTATGCGGCTTCCCTGCGCATTCCGATGGTCGGCATTTCCTACGATCCGAAAATCGACTATTTTCTCCGGCGGCTGCAAATGCCGGTCGCGGGTTCGACGCTGCACATCGAACCGGAGCATCTGGCCGCGCAGGCGCTGCAGCTTTTGGATGAGCGGGAACAATGGATCGCGGCCAAATCGCCGCTGATCGAAGAATTGCAAAAAAAGTCGCAAATTCCCGCGCAACATATCTGCCAATATTTACGTAATAGAGGATGAGGAAACCGTGACATCCTATGCATACAAACCTTATCCCCATACGGAATTGTACGGTCTCCGCATCTCGCGCATGAACATGGGAGAGACGGTCGAGTGGCTGTGTCAAGCGGTCGAATCCGGCCGTCCGCACCAAGTGGTGACCGTCAATCCGATCATGATCATGGAAGGGTTGGCCAATCCCGAATTCATGAGCGTTCTGCGCGGGGCGGAGCTGCTCGTTCCCGACGGCACCGGCGTCGTGTGGGCGGCGGCCCGCATCGGCCAACCGGTGGCGGAACGGGTGGCGGGCATTGAGCTGATGCATGAACTGCTGCGGGAAGCGGCGGCCCGCGGTTGGCGGGTATATTTGCTCGGCGCGGCGGATGACGTCATTCGCGCCGCCGCGGAACGGTTGCGGGCGCGCTTCCCCGGCTTGTCCATCGTCGGATTTCGCGACGGCTTCTTCACGGAACGGGAGGATGAGGAAGTGGTACGCCAAATTCGCGAAGCAGCGCCGCACCTTCTGTTCGTGGCCCGCTCCATGGACAAGCAGGAACCGTGGCTGGCCAAATATCGCGAACAGCTGGGCGTGCCGGTGATGATGGGGGTGGGCGGCAGCTTCGACGTCATCTCCGGCCGTCTGAAACGGGCGCCCCTCGCGTGGCGGAAGCTGCGGCTGGAGTGGCTGTTCCGCCTGCTGCAGGAACCGTCCCGATACCGGCGCATGCTGGCGCTGCCGAAATTCATGCTGCGGGTGATCAAGGACCGAGGGAACGGACGAATTTCCTGAAAATTTTCATGAAAACGTTCAAAAAACCGTGCGTTTTGCGGACTGAGCCCGTTGGCTTTTTTTCTGCGGCCATCATATAATCAATCGTTGGACCGGTCTTTTTCCAAAAGTGTGTAAAATGCGGTCCGTTTCGCGAGAACCGCCCGATGGAGATTTCCGTTTGAAAAGAACACAACCGTTTCATTCGCCGGCGGACATCCGCCGCATGAAACCAAAGGTGGAGATACGATGATGACGCTGTTGTACGGCATCGCATTTGCGGCCGCGCTGCTGATGGCGCTGATCCTGACCCCGTTCGTCAAACGTTTTGCGTTCTGGGTCGGCGCCGTGGACCGTCCCAACCACCGAAAGGTGCACACGACCGTCATGCCCAGGCTGGGCGGCGTCGGCATTTTTTTGGCGTTTGTGGGGGCGTTGTTCGTCGTTTTACCAGTCTTGACCGAGTACAATGAAAACGCGGTGTGGGCGCTTCTGGTCGGCGGCACGATCATTGTTCTGACCGGCGCGCTGGACGACCGGTTCGACCTGTCTCCGAAGCTGAAACTGCTCGGTCAGCTTGCGGCCGCCGGTGCGGTGGTGGCGTTCGGATTGAGGATCAACGTCGGTCTCCTCGATGTCCCGTTTGCCGAAAACGCCTGGCTGCAGGAAATGGCGTGGCTCAGCATCCCGC
>Ga0310838_1000730_pt1 | contig 23952 bp, 26 predicted proteins | sample SM_ome_6_FD_202241 | JGI IMG/M metagenome (GOLD analysis project Ga0310838, IMG submission 202241) | Sorghum-adapted microbial communities enriched on stacked mutant (SM) sorghum from Joint BioEnergy Institute, Emeryville, California... ...
GCTCGACTTGCATGTATTAGGCACGCCGCCAGCGTTCGTCCTGAGCCAGGATCAAACTCTCCAATAAAGAAAGAGCCGATTCGACTCATCTGAATCGTACGTTCGCGCTTTGCTTTCGTTCCTCAAATGAAGAACGGGCAACTCAAGCTCGTTGTTCAGTTTTCAAGGAGCCATCTTGCTTGCGCTCGCCGCCGTCGCGCTCGCAACAGCGACTTTTATAATATATCACATCCGCCGGCCCCGATGCAAGTGTTTTTTCGAATGAAGCGCATTTCCACCTGCATCGCCGGACGCATCCAACATCCGGATGGCCGGGGCCATTTCAGCGGCGGAGAATAATTTATCACATGACTTTGCCGCCGTCAAGGCCGTGACGAGCACTGTCTGAGTCAAGTCAGCGTGGGCACTTAATTGGGGATGCTGGTTCACAATCAAGAAAGAGCCAATCCCTTGTTAGCGGTTACAGTCTTTCTTCCTTCATGAACTGCTTCAGGACTCTGGTATCAGTATCCTCTAAGTCCTTTTAATGCCATTCCGGTCGGCCGACTTTGCCATTGGCTTCTGAGCAGTCGAATCATCCCGTCAATACATCCTTTCGCCGGTCGTATGGCGTCGTGAAGCAGCCTCCGTACACTCACCACTCGTTGCGATGACTCGCCTGCGTCCTCCTCGACTGCTTCCAACCAGCCGGTCTGCCTGCGTCGCATGACGGTCTCCAGTATCGCCCGGGAGCCTCGTTCACTCCAACTGTATCCACCGCGCTTCGTCCGCTTCGCCAACACCCGCATTTGGGCTTCCGCACTTCCCATCGGCCTCATACCCGTCGTGTCGATCCCGTTTGCCTCAAGTCGTTTCCGGTAATCCGCCAGATGCTCGCGGTGCCGCCGCAAGAACGTCTTGTATGCGCTCCATTCATCCCGTTTCTCAGGCGCAATCTCCTCGATCGCTACGCGCTCCACAGCCGCCATCAACGCCGCCGGCTCCTGCCTGGCCAACGCCTGTCTGGCGTCTTTCCATACCTTCGGCAGGTGTCCCACAAACCGCTTCAGATCGCGGGCCACATGAAAGCGATCCAGCGCGTAGATGCACCTGTGAAAGTACGATTCGCATTCCCCGATCCACCCGGCTCCGTCTCCACCCACCACCAGCCAGGTATCCTCGTCGATCTCATACCGTTCAGCCAGAAAGTCGCCGAACCCTTCCCAAAAGTCACCGTCTCCCCGATGCAGGTAATGCTGCTTGTTCCTCAGCCGTACACGCTGACCGACCTGCTCCCAGCCCTCATGCACCACGGCGATCGCATGCTCCATCCCTTGCCGCTTCCGTCGCTGCAGCTTCGTGTACAGGCCATCTGCTTCCACGAACAGCACCTTGGCCGGCCGTTTTTCCGTCGCTTTGACCGGCTTCTCCGCTTGCTCGATCAATTGGGTTCGAATGGCCTCGTGGCTGAGCACCGGATAACCCAACAGTTGCTCCAGCCGTCTGGCGCTGTCCCGGTACGACGGCCCTTCCGCGGCAAAGGCAATGGCCGTTTCCAGCAAATGTGGGCTGACTTTCCCTCGTCCTTCAAACCGCATGTGCTGGTCCAGCAGGTAAACGTGTTTGCCGGTTTGGCGATCCAGGTAAAGCCGTCGCTTGTAACGAATGTTGCCAAACACGGTATTCACGCTGGTCTCCCGTTCGGCCTTGACGCGGTACCGTTCCCGATCCCGTTGCTCCAGTATGATCTCATCCAACTTCTCCAGTGCGGTTCTCATCGCGGCGGCGAACAGATCCTGCATCTTTCTGAACATCCATTGCTCAAGTTCTTTCATTGTGGAGATGGTTGTGGTAAAGTGCTGCATAGGAGCCTCCTCCTTTTGGTGTGTGTTTTATTCCAAATTTCACTCTACCAAAGGAGTGGCTCTCTTTCTATGCCCGCTTTTTCCAATCTTTACCCCAACGCAAATTTTACTCTAACCGAGCACTAACGCTGACTCTCCGGGGACGACTCTGCGGCCTGGCTCGTCTCCATTCGAATGCTCTCCAGTTTGCTCTTGTTCCTTTCACCCCAGACTTTCATGGCCAGAATGATGGGTTCCAGCGACCTTCCGAAATCGGTCAGCGAATACTCCACTTTGGGCGGAACCTGCTTGTAAATCTCGCGATGAACGATGCCGTCCCGCTCCAGCTCGCGAAGCTGCAGCGTCAACATGAACTGCGTAATGTCCGGATAAAGTCGGCGAAACTCATTGAAACGCTTCGGACCGTCGATCAAATGATACAAAATGATCCCTTTCCATTTGCCCCCGATCACCTCCAGCGTTGTTTTCACCGGGCATCCTTCCATATTGGATTCGGAAATGTCATAGTTGTACTTGTTCTTGCGAATGGTCAACCCTTTCGCCTCCCACGGTTTAATTTTTAATACTATATTATATTATTATGCGTACTTTTCAAGATTTGATATATATCATATCATCAAATGGCACCGCACCCACCTTTTGTCGGAAAGGATGATTCCAATTTGAACGGGACAACAGAATCGCTGTTCCCTGTCGGAAAAGCAAGTCGGCGGCGAACGCCATCTCCGTCAACCTTCACTTCCATATTGTAAAGGAGAGTTTGGGCAGATGATGTTTCGAAAGCTTGCGTACCTTGGATTCATGCTCGTGCTCGGATTGACCTTTTCCGCATCCGCTTTCGCCCAGGATGCGCCTCCCAGGAAAGACGTGATGCAGAATGTCGGGTCGTACGTGCAGTGGAACTCGCCGGTTCAGATCAGCCTGGACGGCAAAGTCTTGCCGGTTCGCGGCGAAATGATCAACGCCCGCATCCTGATCCCGGTCCGGGCAGTGTTCGAATCGGCTGGCGCCGACGTTGTCTGGGACGGCCAAACTTATGCGGCGCACGTGGTCGGCTCCGGCTATTCCTTTACCCTTCGGCCCGGTTCCGCATCCGTTGTCATCCGGGATCAAGCCATAGAGCTCGACCATCCTGTTGCCGTTCTCGACGGAAAGTTGTTCGTTTCCGCCCGATTGGCCTCGCACATCTTCGACACCTCGCTGCAATGGGACTCGGCCAACCGCACCCTCTCCCTCCGGACCGCAAAACCGGCGGACGGTTTGCGCGTCACTTCGGACGCATTCGGTCCGAACGGGAACATCCCCGCCGTCCACGCATCGCCGGATGTGGGGGGAGAAAACATCAGCATTCCGGTCCGTTGGAGCGGCGCGCCCGCAAATACAAAGTCGTATGCGGTCATCATATTTGACGCGCATCCCATCGCGGACCAATTCGTCCATGCTGCCGTCTTCAATCTTCCCGCCTCCAAGCTTGAACTTGAGAGCGGCGAAATCGACCGGCTGGACGCAGGCACCCGGGCGGCCGGATATTACGGCATGCAGCCTCCGCGCCATTCGGGCGATCACCCGTATCGGATCAAGGTGTTCGCACTGAACCGGGAAACGATTGAACTGCCGGAGCTGTCCCCTTATCTGTTCTGCGAAGAGCTGGAACCCTGTCTGCAGGATTATGTTGTGGCAAGCGGCGAATTGCAGGGATTCTTCCGGGGATAAACCGCACCGGCCGCCGACAGGCAAAAAAACACGGGGCGGGATCTCGTTCCCGCCCCGATTCCATGGTTATCAAAACCGCCCCTTCTCACTTCACGGCCGCATACTGCAACTCCAGCGCATCCGGGTCGCCCGACACCGGCAGCACCGCCACTTCGCGGATGAGCCCGCGAGTCACCAGCTTGCGCAGCAGGAGCGACAGGTCGAGCCGGAGCGCCTTCAGTTCCGGCCGCGCCATCAGTTCGCCCACGCTCCACGGTTCCTCCCGGCTTTCGATGATATCGAGCAGCAGGCGGCAACACGATTTCATTTTGCTCATGACATGGAACTCGCAGGCGAGCAGCACAAGCTGCACCCGCTTCTCGAGCGATTCCATGCTGGTCGTGAGCTCCTCGTACAATTTATAGATGCCGGGGTTGTATTTCTTCATCTGGGCCCAGACCGTCAGTTCCGGATGCACCCCGTCCTCGATCAGCGAGATGTGCGCCCAATGGTGCAGCGCGGCGAGCACGTTGCTGTTGGCATCCAGAACATTGCCGTCCTGCAAGTCCTGCTTGGCCTGGAGAAACGTCCGAAGAAACGCCGAAAATTCCGCCGCCAGTTTCTGTCCGCGCAGCTCCTCCGGAAAATCGATGACCCGCTGTTTGACCCGCTCCAGATAACCGTCACGGTCCATCAGTAATTCCCCCCGCACGATCCATGGAATGATGCTGCGGTTCTCGACTCCGGCGATCCATTCGTCCAATACGGCAGCCGCAACCGTGCGAATCTGCACCCGCTTGCCTCCCGTGCGGATATGCCGGACGCTCCGTACATGCGCATCGTCCCGCTCGACGACCGCAAGCAATAGCAGGTCCAATCCGTCGATCAGCGGGTTGTATCGGTACGGGTTGTCGATCAACATGACGCCGATCAGGTCCGGGGTATCCTGAATCCACTGCAGCCATCGCGCCGTTTCCATCGGTGAACCGGATCCTCCATCGTTTCTGGCATGATCGCAAAACTTTGTATATAATGAAATTCTGTGATATTGTACTGTTCGACAGACAACCGGCATTTCCTGCTGCATGAAACATGAAACCGGTCAACCGTCAACCGGTAAAGAATGGGAGCGAGCCCGATGTTCTTCAAGACCGCGAAAATCAACGAGTTCCGCACCTGGGGTCTGCTGCTGACGATGATCGGCATGGGGCTGATGGTTGCGGGTACGGCGGGGATCGTTTTCTGGGGCGTGCAGACGGGCAAAATCATCGCCGGCATCTTCCTCGTGCTCGGGATGATTGCGCTCATGCTCAGCATGGGCGTCTATTTCTGGGCCGGCATGCTGTCGACGAGCGCCGTCATGCTGATCTGTCCTGAATGCGGACGCCAGACGAAAATGCTCGGCCAAACCGACCGCTGCATGTTCTGCCGGACGATGCTTACGCAGGACCCGGAAAAAGCGACTGCGTTTCCCGAGGAGGAAGAGGACGACATGCCTGCGGCTTCAACGGACGCGGCGGATAGCACTCCGAAACAAACCTGAACGGCCGGCGCAGCCTCAAGAAAAAAATCCCGCGGATGCGGCGGATTCGGTCCGAAGCATCGCGCGGGAATTCTTTTTGCCAGCGGAATTACGGACGGGCTTCCAGCGTGTCGTGCAGCACCTGCCAAATCTCCGGCTTCTGGAAGCCGCGCTGCCAGGTGGCGACGCCGGCGAGCCGGTATTTCCTCGCCAGCTCGGCGCGCGCCTTGATCGACGTCTCGTCTTCGATCCAGATCCGGTGCCGCCCTTCCGCCGACTCGTACTCCACATAGTTCTGCCCCGTCTTCTCGTCGTAGACCGGCTTGAGCTTGCGGTCCAGGATCAGCTTTTCGACCGCCTCCATGCCGAGCGCCCGCGAGCTGACTTCGACCGAGCCGTCTTTCTTCTTCTTCTCCGTCCAAACGCGGGTGTACAGCGGAATGCCCAACACGAGCTTCGACGGCGGCACGCCGTCTTCCTCGAGAATGCGCCTGACGGACCGCTCGACCCACGGCAGCGACGAGACCGAGCCGGCAACCGGACTCGACGCCCAATGCTCGTCGTACGTCATGACGATCATGTAGTCGACGACTTCGCCGAGCGCCTTCCGGTCCAGGAAAACCGACCACATCTCGCTGTCTGATTTCGGCGTCACGTCGATCGAGACGACCAGCCCCTGCTCGTGCGCCAGCGGCACGAACTCGCGGACGAACTGGACAAGGTTCTCCTTGTCCTTCGTGTACACATTTTCGAAGTCGATGTTGATGCCTTGCAGGTTGTACGTCTCCGCATAAACGAGAAGCTGCCGGATCATGTTAAGCCGTGACGCGTAAGTGGCCAATGCCGCGGTCGTCAGGTCGGGATCGAAGCTGTTGCTCCACAGCGCCCATACCTGATAGCCGCGCTTGTGCGCCCAGGCGACATAAGACGGATCGGCCTTCGAACGGATCGCGCCATTGCCGTCTATCAGCTCGAACCAGGTCGGGCTGACGACGTTGACGCCCGGCATCGGTCCGATTTTCGCCGGATCGGCCGGCACCTGGTAGACCGCTTCCCACGTCAGATTGATCTTCCGCCCGTCCGCCGGCCACGGCAGAAACGGCTCTTCCCGCGAGGGCTCGGGGATGATCCCGGCGTCCGCAAGCGTGAAATCCGACTCGGCGGCGTAGCCGACATGCCCGGAACCGGTCTGCACGCGGTACCAGCCGTCCTCTTCGCCCCAGACGCGGACTTCTCCGCCTGCCGCAACCGTCTCGATGATCGGCGCCTTGATCGTCGGCTCCGAGCGGACCGCCGCGCCTTCGACGGCCGTCGCGGCCGCCATGCGGACGACCTGTCCCGGACGGAAAAGCGTCACGATCCCGGTTTCCTCCGCCACTTCGGCGGCAAGCCCGTACAGGGTGGAGACCGGCGCAAGCGGCAGGTAGACCGTATCCCCTTCGGCCTCCGCGGCGACGGTCAGTTCGAACGGTTCGCCGTTCATTTCCGCCGTCAGCGCCTCCGTCTTCAGCCGCACCACCTTGTCCGACGTCGTCAGAATGACCGATTCGCTGTCCGCTTCGTAGCGGATCGGAACCTCTTCGCCGAGCACGGCCCGGATCATCGCGAGCGGCAGCAGCACGTTCGCGTCCCGGACGCGCGCTTCGCCGTCCAGCCGCTCCCCGGCGTAGAACACGGGATGCGCCGCTCCGTAATCCGGCACGATCGTGTCGCGGTTCGGCTGCATCCGCTCCCACCATGCCACCGCGGCGCCCGCCGCAGCCGAAAGCAGAAGGAGCACGATGAGCAGCGCCAGTATCCGCATGGTCCTGCCGGTTCTCCGCCGGCGCGGCGCACGCATTCTCGTCAGTTCCACTTCCGGCTTCCCCTCTCTCCCTGTTCAGCCCTCGGGCAAAAACGGCTGACGCCGTCCTCCCGGGAGGCAAAAAAACAAATACGTACAGCAGGCCGAAGCGCATGACTCCGGTCCCTGTACGTACCTTGACGCAGACGCCCGCACAAAGCCAACGCAAGCGCCGACATGTTCACGCTGTTCACGGTTTGCCGACCTTGTCCGACGCCGCGCAATCCGGGCAAATTCCATATATTTCCATACGATGCCCTTCGACGACAAAACCCGTCTCTTTCGCGGCCGCCCGTTCCACTTCAAGAAGCGGCGGATGCTCGAAATCGGTGATCCGGCCGCACGACTTGCAAATGCAATGATAATGATCCGACAAATCGGCGTCGAACCGGCTGGAGTCGTCGCCGTAGGTCAGTTCGCGGATGAGACCGGCATCGACGAACAACCGGAGGTTGTTGTATATCGTCGCAACGCTCATGCTCGGAAACTCCGGCGACAACGCGCGGTAAATCTCGTCGGCCGTCGGGTGCGTCATCGTATTCATCAGGTAAGACAAAATCGCGTGGCGCTGCGGCGTCATGCGTACTCCGGTACTTTTCAGTTGTTCCAGCGCATCGCTGACGCTCGTTGCCATTGACGTTCACGCCTTTCTCCCATGCTACGTTCATTGTAAGGTTTCAATTTTCAATTTGTCAATTCCGCCGGGCGGGTCAATCCTTGCCAGTGCGCGGCCGGCGGCTATTCCATTGAAGCGGAGCGCACGCCTTCAAGTCCGCGGAGCTCGTCGAGCAATCCCGCTTCGGACGAACGTTTCATCCGGACATGCAGGTAGACGGCCAGCCGGTTCGGACCGAGCTTCCCGGACACGTCCCCGTTCTCCTCGTCGCTGAACCGCAGCCGGCGCAAATCTCCCCCGCAGCGCTCGACCGTCTCCCGGAGCTTCTGCATGAGTCCCGGCCGGTCGTCGACATTCAGCACGATGAGGCGCTCGGATTTGCGGCGGAACAATTTCTGCTCGAGTTTGTTCAGCGCCCACAGCACGAACAGGACGAGCAAAGTGGACACCGCCGCCGCAAAATAAAACCCCGCCCCGACGCCGAGTCCGATCGCCGCCGTCACCCAGACCGATGCGGCTGTCGTGAGTCCGGTGACTCCGCGCCCCGTATGCAGGATTGTGCCCGCTCCGAGAAAGCCGACGCCTGTGATCACCGCCGCGGCCAGACGCGCCGGGTCGACGCGGACGTTCATCTCGTTGACGAAAAGGGCAAAGCCGTAAATGGACAGCAGCATCATCAAGCATGAGCCGAGACATACCATAATATGCGTGCGCAAGCCGGCCGCGTGCTGCGATTGTTCCCGCTCCAGGCCGACCAGTCCGCCGAGCACGGCGGCCGACAGCAGGCGCGCCAGAATCTGCCATTCGTCAATGTGCCACGGGTTTTCGTTGATCACGGATACGGCAACAGCGTACATGCCTTTTCCTCTCCCGGCGAGTCAACAAACCGCCCCGATCCGCACAGTTCCGCACGGAAGGGGCGGCTTGACGATTGATGGGTTTTAAGCTTTGAGCACTTCCACAAGCAACTGGTTCACAAGCGCCGGATTCGCCTTGCCCTTCGTCTCCCGCATGACCTGGCCGACGAGGAAGCCGAGCGCCTTCTCCTTGCCGGCGCGGTAATCCGCGACGGACTGCGGGTTGGCGGCGACGATTTTCTCCACGATCTCGCGGATCGCGCCTTCGTCGCTGATCTGCACCAGCCCTTGCTCCTCGACAATCTGCTGCGGAAGCTTGCCGGTCTCGAGCATCGTCTTGAACACCGTCTTGGCGATCTTGCCGCTGATCGTCCCTTTCTCGATCAGGCCGATCATCTCGCCCAGGCCTTGTCCCGTCAGCTTCACGCCGTCCGGCTCCAGGTTGTTCGCGTTCAGATAGCCGAGCAGATCGCCCATGATCCAGTTCGCGGCCGCCTTCGCGTCCTTCGTGTAGCGCAAGCTTTCCTCGAAGAGGTCGGCCAGCTTCTTCGACGCCGTGATGACGCCGGCATCGTAGGATGAGAGGCCGTGCTCCGACATGTAGCGCGCCTTGCGGGCGTCGGGCAGTTCCGGAATCGAAGCGCGGACGCGCGCTTTCCAATCCTCGTCGATAACGATCCGCACCAGGTCGGGATCGGGGAAGTAGCGGTAGTCGTGCGCCTCCTCTTTTCCGCGCATCGAGAGCGTCTTGCCCTGCGACTCGTCCCAGCGGCGCGTCTCCTGCACGACTTCGCCGCCGCTGTCGAGAATGTCGGCCTGGCGCCACTCTTCATACTCGAGGCCGCGCTGCACGCTGCGGAACGAGTTCATGTTCTTCAGTTCGGCGCGCACGCCGAACTTCTCCTGGCCCCACGGGCGCAGCGAAATGTTCGCGTCGCAGCGGAGGGAGCCCTCCTCCATCTTCACGTCCGACACTTCGCAGTACAGCATGATCGCCCGCAGCTTCTCCAGGTAGGCGCGCGCTTCCTCGGGCGAGCGGATGTCCGGCTCGGAGACGATCTCGATGAGCGGCGTGCCGACGCGGTTCAGGTCGACCAGCGAAGCGTACCCGCCTTCGACGTGGGTCAGCTTGCCGGCGTCTTCCTCGAGATGGACGCGCGTGATGCCGATCCGCTTCGTCTCGCCGTTCACTTCGATGTCGATCCAGCCGTTCTTGCCGACCGGCTGGTCGTATTGCGAGATCTGGTACGCCTTCGGCAGGTCGGGGTAAAAATAGTTCTTCCGGTCGAATTTGGTCACATCCGCAATCTCGCAATTGAGTGCCATCGCCGCCTTCATCGCGTACTCGACCGCATGCCGGTTCACCACCGGCAGCACGCCCGGGTGGCCGAGGCAGATCGGGCACGTGTGCGTATTCGGCGGCGCGCCGAAGGATGTGGAGCAACCGCAGAAAATTTTCGTCTTCGTATGGAGCTCCACATGCACTTCCAGGCCGATGACCGTCTCGTATCTCGCCGTCGTTGTCATCGATCACGCACCTCCCACGGCCGCCGGACGCAGCTTGTGATGCTCCGTCGCCTGCTCGTAAGCGTAAGCCACGCGCAGCACCGTCGTCTCGTCGAACGCCCGGCCGATGATCTGCATGCCGACCGGCAGGCCGTCCGCCAGGCCGCACGGCACGCTGACCGCCGGCAGGCCGGCCAGATTGACCGGAATCGTGCAGATGTCGTTCAGATACATGGTAAGCGGGTCGTCGATTTGCTCGCCGATCCTGAACGCCGTCGTCGGCGCCGTCGGGCCGATGATGACGTCGAACTTTTCGAACACCTGGTCGAAGTCCTGCTTGATCAGCGTGCGGACTTTCTGCGCCTTCAAATAGTAAGCGTCGTAATAGCCGGAGCTGAGCGCGTACGTGCCCAGCATGATGCGGCGCTTCACTTCCGCGCCGAATCCCTGGCTGCGCGACTTCCGGTACAGGTCGATCAGGTTGTCCGGATTTTCGGCGCGCACGCCGTACCGGACGCCGTCGAAGCGCGCCAGATTGGACGACGCTTCCGACGAAGCGAGCAAATAATACGCCGCGACCGCATACTCCGTATGCGGGAGCGACACTTCTTCCCAGGTTGCGCCGAGCGACTCGTACACGTTCAGCGCGGCCAGCACCGCTTCCTTCACCTTCGGCGCGATGCCTTCACCGAGGTATTCCTTCGGCACGCCGATGCGGAGGCCGCGCACGTCGCCGGTGAGCGCCGCGGTGTAGTCCGGCACTTCAACGTCGGCCGACGTCGAATCCATCGGGTCGTGCCCGGCGATCGCCTGCAGCACGTAGACCGCGTCCTCGACGTTCTTCGTGATCGGACCGATCTGGTCCAGCGAAGACGCGAAGGCGACAAGGCCGAAGCGCGAAACGCGCCCGTACGTCGGCTTCAGGCCGACGACGCCGCAGTAGGCGGCCGGCTGCCGGATCGAACCGCCCGTGTCGGAGCCGAGCGCGAAGTAGACCTGCCGCGCCGCCACGGCCGCCGCCGACCCGCCGCTCGATCCGCCCGGCACCCGCTCCGGATCCCAGGGATTGCGCGTCGGACGGAAAGCCGAGTTCTCGTTCGATCCGCCCATCGCGAATTCGTCCATGTTCAGCTTGCCGATCGTGACGGACTGCGCCGCGCGAAGCTTGTCCATCACGGTGGCGTTGTAGATCGGGATGTAATTGCTCAGGAAACGGCTGGCGCACGTCGTCTTGAGCCCGTCCGTCACAATGTTGTCCTTGATGCCGGCCGGCAGGCCGAACAGCAGCCCGCGCTCTCCGCCTTGCTTCAGTTGCTTGTCCAGCTCGGCCGCCTGCGCTTTCGCGCCTTCTTCGTCGAGCGTAATGAACGCCTGCACGACGGATTCGGTCTCCTTGATCCGGTTCAGCGAAGCCTGGACCAGATCGGTGACCGCAAGCTCCCCGCCGGCCAGGCGGTCATGCAGTTCCCGCAATCGCAGATCCAATACGGACAACGGTCGTTCCTCCTCTTCCTATTCCAATACCGCCGGGACGCGGAATTGTCCGTCCTCTTCGTCCGGCGCGTTCAGCATGACTTTCCCGATGGGCCAGGACGGCCGCGGTTCATCTTCCCGCATCACGTTCGCAACGGGAAGGACGTGGCTCGTCGGCGGCACATTTTCCGTATCCAGCTCGTTGAGCTTCTGCGCGTAGTTCAGGATCGCGCCGAGCTGTTCCGCGAATTTCGCTTTCTCTTCCTCCGTCAGATCGAGCCGCGCCAGCTTCGCCACGTGCTCGACATCCTGGATCGAAATGCTCATCGCTGCTTCATAAGCCTCCTTCGCTTTCCGATCAATTCCTTCCATTATATCGCACCGCTTGTCCGCGCTCAATTCACCCTATTATACGCCTTTCCACTGCCCGCCGTCGACAACGATGGCCTGTCCCGTCATGTAGCTGTTCGCCGGCGAAGCGAGAAAAGCCGCGTAACGCGCGAACTCTTCCGGATCGCCCGAGCGGCCGAGCGGAATCGCCGACTCCGAGCGCCGGCGCACTTCCTCCGCCGGGATGCCCTCCCGTTCGGCGGAAGCGCGGTCCAGGTTCCTGATGCGATCCGTTTCAAAACGGCCGGGACAGAGCGTGTTGACGAGAATGCCCGCCGGGGCGAGTTCGTTCGCGAGCGTCTTCACGAGGCCGTGCAGGCCGGCCCTGAGCGTGTTGCTGAGCACGAGCCCCGGGATCGGCTGCTTGATCGCCACCGATGAAAGGTTGACGATCCGTCCGCCGCCGTTGCGCCGCATGTGCGGCACCGTCTCGCGGATGAGCCGGATGACGCTCATCAGATTGAGCTGAACCGCCGCCTCCCACTGTTCATCCGACATATCCATGAATGCGCCCGACGGCGGCCCGCCCGCGTTGCAGATGAGCGCGTCGATCCGCCCGAACCGCCGCACGGCGGCGTCCACCAGCGCCTTGATGTCGCCGGCCTGCGACACGTCCGCCCGCATCGCGAGCACATCGCGCCCCGATGCCTTGCGGATCTCCTCCGCGGTCCGCATGAGCTCCGCCTCGTCGCGGGCGCAGATCGCGATATCCGCGCCTTCCAGCGCCAGCCGCATCGCGCACGCTTTGCCGAGTCCGCGGCTCGCCGCGGTCACGATCGCCGTCCTGCCCGTCCATCCCAGATCCATGCCTGTTCATGTCCTCCATCCGAAGATGTTGTCCTTGGAAATTATACCTTACCCGCACCCGCGAATGAAAGCCCGGGCACGGGCAATCGTCCGGCCACCTGGCGCGGGCATGCGGCCACAAAAAGCTGACGCCGGCGATTGCCGGCGTCAGCTTCCAATGTGCGTCAGATCCATGCCTTCAGATTCACTTGACGGATGAAATCTTCCCGGCTCTGCACTTCCTTGCCGGTTCCATCCCGGGTTTCCTCTTCGCCGCCGTTCATGATCCGGCGGAACAGCTCCTCGTTGTGCGTCGCGAGCGCATAGTCGATCAGCGCCTCGCGCTCCACCCGTTCGGCTTCCCGTTTCAGCAGCACTTCCTCCGGCTCGATGTCGCCCGCCGGAACGAACACGTTCTTGTTCACCTTGGGCAGGCGGACGACGTAATCGAACGCATTGTCCGCATTCCGGTCATACGCGATGATATATCCGTACTCGCCGATCGGCAAATTTTGCTCGAAATGATCCGCGACGACTATGACCCGTTGGCCAAGCTTGTACATCGTTCACCGCCCCTCTCGCTGCTCGTTGCGGCACGCCGCCTTCCCGGAACTCCTCCGGCTTGCCGCACCCTATAAATCTATCCTACTCAAAAACAGACCGGTATGCAAATCCCGGGAAAAGAAAAGCCCTGTTCAATTCTATGCGGGACTGCCGGTTTCGAGCACGGCGGATGACCGGACGGTTTGCCCCTTTCCCGCGGGATGGCCTTTTGCCGGACGGTTCGCCTCTTTCCCGCGAGATGGCCGTTTGCCGTACGGTTTGCCTCTTTCCCGCGAGATGGCCGTTTGCCGTACGGTTTGCCTCTTTCCCGCGGCCGTTTCGCCAATCTTCCCCGGCGCTGGCCTTGCCTGAAGGTCCGGCATGCTTCCGTTATTCCGGCCGCCCTCCCGCATGACTTCCCTTTTTTCCCGATCCGTCCGCTTACGGCAACCGGATCAGCCGCTCGGGCGTGAGCGTGAGCGCAAGAGGCGGGCCTTCGGGCTGAACGGCGTAGCTGTTCTCGACGCCGACGACGCCGCGGCCGGGGAACGTGAACTTCGGCTCCACCGCGATTACCATGCCGGGCTCAAGCGGCATGTCGAAGCCGCGGGCGAGCACCGGCCATTCGTCCACTTCCAGCCCGATGCCGTGGCCGAGGAACCGGACCCGGTCGGCGCCGAAGCCCATGAAGTGATCGGCCAGCCCGGCCTCGTCCGCCATCCGCAGCGCTTCCGCGTACAGCCGCTCCGCCGGAACGCCCGGCACGAGCAGCGCTTCCGCGCGGCGGATGATCCGGACGGAAGTCTCGTACGCCGCAAGCAGGTCGTCCGGCAGTTCGCCGATCACCGCGGTGCGCGTCTGGTCGATGATATACCCGTCGATGCAGCAGCCGATGTCGATCAGAATCGGCTCATCGCGTCCGATCGGCCGCCGGCTGACGCTCTGCGCCGCCGTCGGGCCAAGCCCGCGTCCGCCCGCCGGCCCGTCGAACGCCGACGGCTCCGCCGCCGCATCCCCGGCGCCGACCATGCCGGTCAACACCTCCAGATTGTAGGCGCGCATCCGCATCGTCCCGATGTGGCCGCGCTTGCGAATGGCGTGTTCATACGCCGCCATCCACTCCAGCTCGGTGACGCCTTCGCGCAGCAGCGGCAGCGCCTCGTCCAGCGCTTCGGCGGCGGTTCGCGCAGCCTCCTGGATCCGCCCGATCTCGTACGGCGACTTCACCATGCGCAGCCGGCGCATCATGGCCGAACCGTCGGCCAGTTCCGCGCCCGCCGCGCGCAGCAGCCCGGCCAGCCGCAGGTAGATCTGCGCGGGCAGCGCGTCAAGCGGCGTCAGGACGGTCGCGCGCCCACCGCTCCCGGCCAGCCGCGGGAAATCGGCGGCCAGCTCCGCGCCGAACGCCTTGAACGAACCGAGCGGTTTCGTCCTGACGCGCGACTCCCGCTCCGCCCGCGCGAGACTCCGGCGGACATAGAGCACCGGTTCGCCTTCATCGGGCACGAACAGATAACCGGCCTGCATCGTGCCGGTCAAATAATAGAGATCCGTATTCTGCGAGGCGAGCATGCCGGCATAACCGCCCGATTTGAGCTCCTCCTGCAGTCTGGCGATCCGCTTCTCCGTCTCTCCCGCCGGCAGCGCATGTTCCATGGCATGGCCTCCCCGTTCAATTTCTTCCCACGATTATCTTCACCCACGGCGTCCCGATTGTCAAAGCCGTCCTGTCTCTCCTGAGCGAAGGGGATAAATGCAATACGCCGTGCGGAAAACCTCCTGAGACTGCGCCCTCCCCTCTCCGCCAAACGAAATATCCCGGGGGCACTCGCCGTTCCCCGGGACATTCAGTCAAGCGGCACCAGTTCCGCCGCTCCTTTCACATACCATTCGACCGGCCCCATCATATCGAAAGCACGCGGATACCGGACTCGCGCGATGAGAATGACGCCGGGCCGCTTGAGCGTCACCTCGTAATTGTATGTCTCGTTTCGGTACGTGTATGGAAAAACCGCATCCGCGTTAATGACGCGCAGCACGGTGATTTCGACCGGATCGCGCAGCATCGAGTTCGGCAGCGGCGCAAGCGACGGGTCCAGCCGCATGTTCGCCCGCAAATATTGCAGCGCGGCCGATGCCGCCGCCGCTTCGTCGATGCGCATTGCGCCGGCCGCGAGCGCGTCCTGGTCAAGCTGCTGCGCCGCCGCGTGGGCGGCTCGGTTCACCGCCCGCTTCGCTTCGAACAGGGTGCGGATCGCCGTCTCTTCGTCGATCTGCAGCGCCAGCAGCATCATCCACACCCCCGCCATCAGCGTCAGCAGCAGCAATTTGTGCATGCCGGACTTAACTCCCCCCTTTCGTTCCGCCCGAAATGAATCGGCTGAATCCACATCCCTCCGTTTCTTGTTCGACCCGATGGCTCCTGGTCCGGGCAACCGGGCGCAATGTGTATGCAATCGGCCGGCGGACATCCATCCATCCGTCCGACCGGCCGCCTGCATCCGCTCGGCGGTCAGGGCACATACTCGCTCATCTTCATTCCTGTGGCGCTGATCAGCGCATGCTCGTCCGGCGGCGCGATGCCGATCAGACGGTCGATCTCGAACAGCCGCTCGTACGGATAGCGGATCGTGAGCACGATGCCGGTTCCCCGTCGGACCGGAACCTGCGGGTTCGTCGCATCTTCGCCCGAAGTTGCGGCCACCTCATAGATCAGCTTCGCGGGATCAAGCCCGCAGGAAGCGAGCCGGTTCCGGGAAGCGTCGATCATCGCGGCGTCGATATAGCCGTGCGATCCGTTCGCGCCAATCTCCAGCAAATAGTCGACCTCCTGCTGCAGCACCGCCTGTCTGACGATGAACACATGCTTGTAGACCGGCGCGAACATCAGCCAGCAGAGCATGGCGGCGAACAGCACGAACACGAGAACCGAACGCATCCGCCGGAATCCCCGCTCACGGACTCAAATCTTTGATCCGGTCATTCGCGTCTTCGCCGTGTTTCACGATCAGCGCTCTCGTGCCCTCGGACGGATCCGCGATGATCGCATTGAACATCACCACCACCACGATGAGCAGCATGACCGTCATCAGAATGTTGCGCATTGCCGCATCTCCTTTCCAATAAAGATCAAGCCGGTTACGATTCCAGCGATTGAAACAACTGATGGCCTTCCTGCACCCACGGATAGATGAAGATCTGGAACATGTACAGAATCGGAATGCCCGCCAGCACGAACAGCACGTAGGACGCCGCTTCCTTGCGGCTCTCCCGGCCGAGCTCGATCTTGGCCTTGTAATCGGCGATCCGCTCGCGGAGCAGCGCGTAGAAAGCGTCGTCTTCGCGCAAGCGCAGCGCCTCGATCGTCTCCGCGAAGCTTGCCGCTTCGGCCGTGCCGACGCGGCGTTTGAAGCGCGCGATCGCTTCCCCCGCGTCGTGGTACCACTCGGCCAGCATGCGCCGCAGATCGGAACGGATGACCGACGTGTAGGGCAGGCAGCGCGTCAGCTTCACATGCAGATGCAGCGAGGCGCCCGCGAAATAGAGCAACTGATTGCTGACGGCGAGAATCTCCCGCATGATCCGCTCGGAACGCGCCTTGCGCAGCGATTCAAGCAGCGGCTTGTCGCACAGCGCGCAAGCTTCAAGCGCGATTCCCGCCGCCTGCAGCCACAGGATGCGGTCGGGCGGCAGCGGCACGGACGCGGGGAAAGCCGTACCGCAGAGGATTGCGGCCAATCCGATCACGATAGCCAGACGCCGGGCGATCATGTACCAGGCCGGGTCATGGGCAAATCCGCATCCCGAAAGCAGCGGCTCGCGCGACAGGAAGCTCTGGCTGCCGCGGCTCACGCCCATGGTCCGCAGCAGCCAATCCGGCGCGCGCCGTGTTCCGTCGTCCTCGATCTGCAGATGCACCCAGCGCGGGCGGCGCCGCAGCCACGCCCGCAGGAAGGCCGAGACGGCCAGCGCGCAGAGTCCGAACTGCGCGGCAAGCAGCAGCACGATCAGACTTCGGAAGAACAAGGGATCGGTCAATACGGTCAACACGGTCACCCTCCCGTTCACATTTTGCGGCGCGACAGCCAGATTCCCATCAGGAACGAGGCGAAGATGAGCGCCGCCGCGTTCAGCAGCATGTCGCGCCCGTGCGGATCCAGCACGTAGTACCGGTAAGCGCCGTCCGGGTTGTAGCGGACATTGATGCCGATGAACAGCGCGAGGAACAGAATCGGCGAGAAATTGGCCAACCGGATCTCGAGCAGCCGGTTGCGCTCCTGCTGATCCGCCCGCGCCGCCCGGCGCATGTCGCCGATCAGCTCCTTCAGATTGTCCGCGATCGGCGTGCCGTCCGCCAGCGCGACCCGCAGCAGATTCGCAAAATAATCCGCCCAGACGTGGCCCACGGCCGACGCGAAGACGCGCAGGCTCGCCTCGTCGTCGCCCTTGACCGACAGGTTGATGTAGAGCTGCTCGAACACCGGCAGCAGCGGGCCGGCGAGCCGCCGCTCCTCGACCATGCGGCCGAGCGCGACCCGCACCTGCCGCCCGCCGGTCGTCAGATAGCTCTGGTAAAACAGCTCCACGGCCGGCAGAAAGTCGATCCGGCTCTGCATCTGCCGATGCGTCAGCGTCATCCGGATGACGATGTACGGCAGGCCGCCGATCAGCACGGCCGTGATGATCGTCCCCTTCACGGTCTGGATGGCGAGCGCGCCCGCCGCCCCGCCCGCCGCGGCCAGCAGCGCGGACAGCCCGAGGAACGCCGCCGGTCCGATGCCGGCCCGCGCGCTCTCCAGCATGAGCGACAGCCGCGCGGCCGGTCCGGACGCGATCGCGCCGAAGCTTCGCTCCGCGCGGGCGAGAAGTCCCGCCCGTCGGCGGCGGCTGAGCCTTGACGCGGCTTCGGAGCGGGACGCCGCCGCCGCCAGCCAGCCGCGGATCGCGGTGAACACGAGCAGGAACATCGCGATCGCCGCCACGGTGATCATCGCATCCACGCTCAGCATGGCGCATCCGGGGCGATCGTCCAATCGTCCCGCTCCGGATCGTACACCGCCCAATTCCGCACATGAGGCCCGTCCGGCCGCCATTCGAACCGCCCGATGCGGACGATCCGCCGCTTTCCGCCGAAGATCCGCATCTCGATGCCGACTTCCGTCACCTGCCGGGTGATGCGGCGGACGAGCCGGTTGTCGTCCACCGCGCGCCCGTCGAGCATGCACATGTCCGCGATCGTCTCCGGCACGTCCTCGAGCGTGTTCGCGTGCACCGTCGTCATGCTGCCCTGATGGCCGCGCGTGCAGGCCCGGACATACATGTTCGCGTCTTCGTCGCGGATCTCGGCATGGACGATGCGCTGCGGCGACTGGCGCAGCGCCAGCTTGAACGCCTGGGCGGAGTCGTGCAGCGGGTCCTCCTCGTCGGCCTCGTATTCGATCACGTTTTTGTCCGGGAACGTCCTCCGCAGCATCAGCTCGAACCGCCCCTCGATCGTCACGATCCGCTCCTCGTCGGGCAGTTCGGCGATCAGCGCCTTGATCAGATGCGTCTTGCCGGAGTTCGTCGGACCGATGATGACGAGGTTCAGGCGCCGCTCCAGCACGTTTCGCAGCAGTCTCGCCACCGCTTCGTTCATCGTGCCGTACTCCGGCCGGCACAGCTCGTCCAGCCGGTAGTGCCGCACCGTGTAGAACCGGATCGTCAACGTCGGCTCGGCGGTATAGCCGAACCCGGTCATCGTCACCCGCGATCCGTCGCTTAACGATACCTCCGCCCACCGCTTGCGCGGGCTGATCCGGTCGTTGTTGAACAGGACCAGGTTCTGCTGGATCCGCTCCACGTCTCTGACCGACTGGAACCGGTGAACCGACCGGGCGGGCCGGCCGGACCGCACCTCGTAGATGCGCGTGCCGACCACCTGAATTTCCTCGAGGCCGTCTTTCGCCGCCAGGATCAGCTCCAGCACGTTCAGGCCGATCACCTCGGCGAAAATCGCTTCGGCAAGACTCCCGTAAGGATGGTGGTAGCCCGGCAGCCGGTGGATCCGTTTGCGCAACAGCCGCTCCCGGATGACGGCGAGCAGTTCCGCCCTCTCCTGCGGAAAACCGAGCACGGCCCGGTTCAGCCGCTCGCCGTAGGATTGCCGCTGCTCCTCCGTCATGCCCTGCGGCGCCGTCAGCCAGGCGCGCATGTCCTCGACCAGCCGGCGGAACGTTTCCTCCCCTTCCGATTCATGCACAACGGCGTCCGACCCGGCTTCTTCCGGAATGGCCAGCCGCAGCTTCGCCGCATAGTCGGTCGGCGAAAATTTCGCGCGCTCCGGGCCGCCCATCAGCTCACACCGTTCCTGTGGGCGAGCAGCCGGCGATACCAGGGCTGCCGGGCGATGCCGCGCCCGAACCGGACGCCGTGGCGGTTCATCAGTTGCCGCGCCGCATCGTCCATCGCCTTGCGCCCCGTGTCGTCGGTCCGCAGCCAGTCCAGCAGCGCGCCGTTGTCGAGCGCCGCAAGCAGCGTTTCCGTAACCTGCATCCGCCCGATGGCGCGAAGTCCGGTTTCTTTCTGCACGTCTTTCAAGGTATACCCCCCGTTTCTCCATGGCGATGAAATGATGACCGCGTCGCAGGCTCCCGGCTCGATGCCGAACAGCGACTGGGCGAGCGCGAACCAGCGGCGGCCGTCTTCCTGGAAATGCGACAGCGCCGTCGTCGTGGCGACGATCCGGCTGTCCGCGGCCAGCATCGCGGAGATGGTGGCCGCGTTGTCCCAGTAGGCGCTCACATCGGCGATCGTCAGCGGGAACGCCTCACGGGCGGCATCGAGCAAATGCCTGATCTCGTCCGGCTCGTAAAACTCCGCCTGATCCCGCAGCAGATTCCCGAAAAACACGAACAGATTGGGCATGACAGCCGGACGGAACGCCGCGGCCTTGAGCCGTTCCGGCGTCAGGGTCGCCGCCTTCAGCTCCGGACGCATCCGGTCGAGCGACAGCGCCGGCCGTTCGACGCGGACATAGCGGTGCAGCTTGGCACTCTTCAGATTGAGGCAGAGATAGCCGACCGGCTGCCCGCTGTATTCCGCGATCCGGCAAGCGGCGGAGAAGGCGACGACCGTCGTGCCGATGTTCGGCGTCGTGCCGGTGAAGGTGACGAGCGCTCCCCGGTTCACGATGCCTTCGCCTCCGCCTTGCCGGCATCGGCCGCGGCGCTCTCGTGCGCGTCCGGCACATACGCGATGACCAGTTTCACGCTGCCTCCCCGGCACAGGTTGTCGATGCGGAGCCACTGCTCCTCGGTCAAATTCAGGTTGACGGCGTCAATCGCGCCGTTCGCGTCCCGCCGGGACAGGTACAGTTGCTCGTAGTCGCCGCCTGCCCGCGACACGAGGCCGGTATGCTGCGGATCGTCGATTTCCAGGTTCGCCGACGTCTTCACGGCGGCCACCGTCACCGGTTCCGGGAACAGCCGGCCGGATTCGACGCTGTCGCCCGACGCGTAAACAAGCGCCTTGTCGCCCGCGCGCAGCCCGTTCGACACCGAGAGAATGTAGGCCTTCGGGATCTGGAACGTCGATTCGCCCCGCTTCGGCAGCAGCCGGTATCGGTCCAGCTTCCAGTCGAGCACGGGCTCGTCCCGGCCGAGCGGGACCGCCGTCTCCATGCCGGCGATCGCGCGAATGTCGGTCACCATGCCCGGCATAAAGGACGCCTTCGTGATCGTCTTCAGCCCGAGCGCGTCGGCCGACAGCCGCTCGCCCGCCGGGATGAACCGCACCGGCACGACGACCCGCACCGTCTCCTGCAGTTCGATCTGCCTGAGCTGCAGCTCATGAACGCAGTAGATCAGCACGCCGGAGAGGGCCGCGGCCACCGCGCTGACCGCCAGGTTCCGTCTTCTGTTCATCGGGTCTCCTTTCCGCCTGCAACAAAAAAAGAACGCCGCAAAAGGGACACTCCCTCTGCATGCGTTCTTCGCATGTCACAGACCATATGGAATTTTCGGTGAATCTTATATTAACAAAATATTACTGCATTGTCTATATCATGGATCAAAATTTTGCGGGGTCTCCGCAGGCTCCCTCAAGGCTACGCCATTCGCGCTATTCGCTCGCCACCGTGCGGCCGAGCGTGTGGTCCGCATCGTCTTCCGCCTGAAACGCTTCGGAGGCGATCGTCAGGTTGATGCCCGCCATTTCCAGGTAGCCGCGCTTCAGCGACTCCACGGAAAGGCGCCCGTTCCGCTCACGCAGCCACTCGGCGACGGCCCGGCGAACGATTTCGCCCCGGCTCCGCCGCTCCCGCCTGGCGACGGCATCCATATCGCTCAAGAGCGATCCCGGCAGATGGATCGTAATTTTTTTCATCCTGCGCTGTTTCGACAATCGCGACGCACCTCCGCAGCTCTCCGCCCGCATGGCCGTAGCCGGCCGCGGCCCATACCTCTACTCCAGTACAATTCGCCTCATTCCGCGCAAATCCTCTCACCCGCGCCGCATTTTCTTCAGGTAATTCATTCCTGATAATGACGGTTATTTCCATCCCCGGGCACAAAAAAAGAACCGATTGCTCGGCTCCGATGATCCGTATGAAACAAACCCGCGAACGTCCATCGGTCCCGCCGCGCTCTAGAAATCGATCAGACCGACACTGATGGAGAGCGATTCGTCGACTTTTTTCATCGTCTCGTCGTCCAGATGGGTAATTTTGTCCGTAAGACGCTGCTTGTCGATCGTGCGGATCTGCTCGAGCAGCACGACCGAGTCCCGGTCGAAGCCGTGCGCTTCCGCGCTGAGCTCGACATGGGTGGGCAGCTTCGCCTTCTGGATCTTCGCCGTAATCGCCGCGACGATCACCGTCGGGCTGAACCGGTTGCCGATGTCATTCTGAATGATCAGCACGGGGCGTACGCCGCCCTGCTCCGATCCGACCACCGGCGACAAATCTGCGAAAAACACATCCCCGCGTTTTACGATCAAACCTTTACACCCCGCTTACGAGACGGCCAAGCGTGTCGTCGGCATCATCCTCCGCCTGGAATGCTTCAGCGGCCATGTGCAGGTTGATGTTCGCCATCTCGAGATATCCCCGCTGCATGGAATCACGGATTTGACGCTTCTTCCGTTCGGTGAGATAGAGCTTCATCGCCTGGCGGATGAATTCGCTGCGGTTCGACTTCTCTCGCGCCACGATCCCGTCCACTTCTCTGAGCAATTGATCCGGCAGACTGATCATGATCCGTTTCGTGTTCCGCAGATCGGCCAAATCCGTCGCACCTCCAAAACATTTCCAATCCAGCCTGTTACCAGTATGCCGTTGCTTCAGTTCGATTATACACCCATATCTATGATTGGCAAAACGCGGAAATGCCGGAGACATGGCGTCATCCGGCTAGTCCGTTCCGCACTTCCACAGGCTTGCCGCCGCGGAGATAGACCCTAGGCACCCGGTCGGCAATCATGCAGACGATTTCGTAATTGATCGTTCCGAGCAGAGAGGCGATCTCGTCGGCCGTAATGACCTCATCGCCCTGCCGGCCGATCAGGACAACTTCTTCCCCGGCCTCCACCGGACCGGCGAACCCTTCCGCCCGATCCGCGGGATCGAGCGCGATCATGCACTGGTCCATGCAGATCGTGCCGAGCACGGGCACGCGGACGCCGCGCACCAGCGCCTCCGCCTTGCCGGTCAGCATCCGGCTGAAGCCGTCCGCGTAGCCGATCGGCAGCGTGCCGATCCGCTCCTCGCCGCGCGTCACATAGCGCGTGCCGTAGCTGACGCCCCAGCCGGGCGGCGCGGTCTTCGTCATGACAATCTCCGTCTTCAGCGTCATGACCGGCTCGAGCTCGACCCGCGTCTTCCCGACTTCCGCGGACGGGTACAGGCCGTACATGCCGATGCCGAGCCGCAGCATGCCGCCCGTCCATTCCGGCGTGTCGATGCCCGCCGCGCTGTTGCCGAGGTGGATGAGCGGAATTTCTATCCCGCGGCGCCGCACGGCCGCCTCCAACTCGGCGAACCGCTCGTGCTGCATGCGCGTGTAGGCTTTGTCCGCCTCGTCCGAGCGGGCGAAGTGGGTGAACAGCCCTTCCACTTCGACGCCCGGCGTGCGCACGGCCCGCTCGACGAACCGGACCGCTTCTTCTCCGGCCAGCACGCCGAGCCGGCCCATGCCGGTGTCGACCTTGATATGCACGCGCAGCGGCCGCCCGCCGGACTGCGCCGCCGCTTCCAGCGCGTCTTCGCGGAACAGGGCGACCGAGACGCCCAGCTCGCGGGCCAGGGGGAAGCCTTCGGGCGGCACATACCCGAGCACGAGAATCGGCGCCTCGATCCCTTCGCGGCGGAGCTGCACCGCCTCGTCGAGAAACGCGACGCCGAGCATGTCCGCGCCGGCCGAGACCGCCTCCCGCGCCGTCTCGACGGCGCCGTGGCCGTAGGCGTTCGCCTTCACGGAAGCGAGCAGCCTCGTTCCAAGCGGAAGCGCCCGCCGGAACGCCTGAATGTTCCGGCTGAGCGCATCCAGCGAAATCTCCGCGCGGGTCGGTCGATAGTACGTGTCCATCCGGGTTCACCTTCGCTTCGTTCTCCAGAACCGATGCAATTATCGTATACGGTTCAAACCCGGACTGTCAAACAGACAAAGAGACGCCAACGCCAACTTTTTGAAAACGCCTGGTGCGGACCCGCGTCAATCAGTCGTGCAGGTGGCAAGCCGCCCAGTGCCCGGGCCGCACTTCGCGGAACGCGGGCGCTTCCAGCGCGCAGCGCACCGACGCGTGGGGACAGCGCGTCCGGAACGGACAGCCGCTCGGCGGGTTCATCGGATTGGGGATCTCCCCCTGCAGAATGATGCGCTCCTTCTTCGCCTCGGTTTCGGGGT
>Ga0310838_1000747_pt1 | contig 23479 bp, 17 predicted proteins | sample SM_ome_6_FD_202241 | JGI IMG/M metagenome (GOLD analysis project Ga0310838, IMG submission 202241) | Sorghum-adapted microbial communities enriched on stacked mutant (SM) sorghum from Joint BioEnergy Institute, Emeryville, California... ...
TTGTAGGAGTTCGTTTTTTCGCTGATGTCCGCTTCGATCTGCGCCACCGCGTCGCCGTCTTCGATGACGGCGTAGAACGCCCGGTCGCCGCGCTTCATGCCGAATACCGGCAGCCGGATCGGCTGGTCGAACTGCACCTGCATAAGCTGCTGGCGCGCGCGGTCCGTTCCGTATACCGGCGCGAGGTAAGGATCCGCCCGCAGTTTGCCGTTGTTCAGCCGGATCAGCGCGCCGCTGCCGTCCGGGACGAACATGTACCCCTCCTCGTTCATGCCGGCCGCGCCGAAATACGGCAGCAAGCTGAGCGTATGCAGCTTGTACCGTTCCGGTTGGACGATGTGTTCCGCCGGAACCGTCACGAGCAGATGGCGGCCGTCCAGACGGTATTCCACCGGCACCGTGAACACCGCGCTTTGCGTCGCGGCTCCGTCTTCATAGGCGGCACGGTCGATCGCCATCTGTTCCTCGTCGTAGCCGACGGCGGCGAACAATTCCAGCGTCTTCTGCAGCGCGACGCCCCGCAGCGCGGCGTCGCGGCGCTCATACACCTTCTTCTCTTCGTTGTACTTGAACCGCCGTTCGATATCCCTCCGCTGCGCATCGGTTTCCAGTTTGTCCAGAATGAGCGTCCGGAAGCGTTCCTCGCTGATCATCTTCGGAATTTGTTCGGCGCCGCGAGGTTTGTTGCTCAGCGTGTAGGTGATCCTCACGCCGTTTTCCAGCGGCTCGATCCGAAAGTCTCCGTTCTGTACGCTGTGCGTATAGCTGTCAAACGTGAACTGCTTGCCGAGCTGGTCCATGTAAACCATCGTGAACTGGGCGGCCAGGAGCGACTTGTTGGCGCCGGAAGCGATCGCGTCCGTTTCGCGGTCCGGCGGATTCGTGTACCAGACGACGCCGGAAGCTTTGTCCAGCACGGCCGCTTCCGCCGTGCCGGGATGCACGTACAGCGCCAGCGAGCCGTTGTCCGCCTGCGGCTTCATTTCCGCCGGAATCGCCGCCACGATACCGGCACGGCCTGCCGAATTTGTCCGATCCGCGTCCTTGCCCTCTTCGCCGCCCGCCGCCGCATCCTCCGCCGATGCGCCTTCGCCGCCGTTCGCGCCGGCCTCCGCTTGCCCGCCCCCCGGCGCCTCCGTCGACATCGTATGCTGCGCGCCGTCGCTGTTCTTAACCGCGCCGTTTTCCTCTGCCAGCAAATGCGGCGGGGCGGACCCAACGGACGCCAACAACAAAATCAGCGCCGCAATGACGCACAAGCGCACGTAAGTTTTCCGCATCGGTCTCCCCCCTACATTCGCAAAGACAGTTCATGATAAATCGTCATGACGAAGCTGGCGATCTGGTTGACCAGCGAAAACGCCAGCAGCCCCAAAAAGACGATAATGCCCGCCACCACCAGCGTCAGCCCCATCGTCACCAGCGTCTTGGCCACCGTGAACTGGTGCACCGTCATCGTGCCGATGAACAGCAGCCAGACGAACCAGAGAAACGCCAGCGAATTCAAGAAATCGTAAAACGCGCTTTCCCGCAAAATGATGACGTTGCTGAACAAGATGTTCGGCAGATGGATGACGATCAGGGGCAGGAGCGAATAGCCGGTTACCATGACGATTTCCCGGAATTTTCCCTCGCCGTCCATCAGCGTCGTCAGGCACCAATTGGACACGCACCAGAGGAAAAACGGAACGACGAGATATTTCAGCTCATTGATGCTGTTCAAATGCCGGGGATCGTTGTCGTTGACCAAAAATCCGGCGTACTGCCGCTCCAGGATGAAGGTGACGGTCAGCAGCGCCAAGATGGCGAAGGCGATGCGCAGTTTGCCCATCCGCTCGTACTTCAAATCCCAAAACCCCTTGAACGGATGAAACAGCACATAGAACGGGTACGTCCAAAGTTCAAGCCGCATTCGCCTTCAGCCTCCTTTTCCGGTATTTCCATACCGCAAGCAGGACGGCCCAACCGACCGCCAGCGCCACCAGCCCGGTCATGATCGCGCCGAAATGTTCCCGCAGCACTTCTTTCCGGTATCGCTCAAACGCCTTGGAATAGTACTTCCTGTCGTAACCGAGCTTCAAATAGCCGAGCGCTTCCTTGTTTTTGCCTTCACGCAGCAGCGCCTTGCCGACGCCGACATAGGCCATCTCGTAGTTGGCGTCGTATTTCAGCACTTCCTTCCACACTTCGGCGGAAGCGTCATGCTGGCCGATGCTGTACAGCCGGTTGGCCTCGTTGACCAGCTCTCCGAAGCGCGTCGGTTGAAACAGCGTAATTTGGCCCATGTCCCGGTCGAGCACGGCGATGTTTTCCCCCACGCGGTCCAGCGCGACCGGGCTTTTGAACGTGCCGAACTGTTTGCCGATTTTGCCGAACACATACAGCAAGCTGCCGTCCTCGTTGTAGGTAAAAATTCGGCCGCGATTGGAATCCAGCACGCTGTAGACGCCGTAGTCGTTCACGTCGACGTCGATCAGCAGCGAACTGCCGGAAAACTCGCCGCGATAAGCGAACTGCAGGTCGCCCCGCGGCGGTCCGTACCCTTCGCGTCGCAGCACGTCATTGCCCGAAGGATTCAGCTTCTGGATGGGGCGGGGCGTATTTTTCTCCTGATTGGTCGCATATAGAAATCCGTCCGGATCCAGGTCCAAATTGTTGAATTCGGTCGGGATAAACCGGACGAGCTGTTCCCGCTGCGCCCGTGTGGCCAGCCGTTTCCACATGTATTCCCACGGATCGACCGTCACCCGGTTCGTGCCCATAAATCCCATGAATTCCCCGTCCGGGTCCAGTTCGATAATCCCTTCGTACACGCCGCGGGCGACGACAAAGATGCGGCCCGCCCGGTCCACCGCCACCTTGCGCGGAAAGTACTGAAAGCCGTCCTTCAGCACCTCGGATTCCGGCGCGCCGATTTCCCGCACAAACCGGCCGTGTTCGTCCAACTCGACCAGCCGCCGGTTTTCGGTGTCGGCGACATACAGGTGCCCCTGTTCGGTCACGAACAGCCCTTCCGGAAGATTGAACCGTTCTTCCGCGCCGCCCTTGGTAAACCCGGTGATTTGCCTGACGACGTTCCACCCGGAATCCAGAACGACGATCCGGCTGTTGCCGCTGTCCAGCACATAGATGTGTCCGTCGCGGGTCACATACAGATCTTGCGGGTTGTTCCAATCGCCGATGCCGAGCGTCCTGCCGCTGATCAGCCGGGCGGGCAAATACGCTTCGGGCGACGGGGTCGCCTCCGTCCAATACGAATAAATGTACCCCTCATAGGGCGCCGCCGCCAAAGACGGTCCGGGCGGCGACAGCAGCAGGAGGAGCGTCCCCAACGCGAGCAGCATCCGTTTCATACGCTGTGACACCCCCATGTCAGTCCTTCATGCCGGAGAAAGCCATCGTCTGGATGACCTTGCTCTGGGAGACGACGAACGTGACGATCGGCACGGACATCATCAGCACCGCGACCGCCGCCCCCGCGCCGGCCCGGGCGATGCCGCCCTGGACGATTTGCCCGAGCGCGTAATGCATCGTCTTCAGTTCCTCGCTGTAAATGAAACTGCCGCCGTCCGACCCCCACAGCGTCTGCAAAAGCAGGATCAACAGCGTCAGCCAGGCCGGCTTGACGAGCGGCATGACGATCGTCCAGAAAATGCGGTATTCGCTGGCCCCGTCGATTTTCGCCGCTTCCAGCAAGGCGTCGGGAATTTGCTCCATGAACTGTTTCATCAAATACAACCCGAGCGGATAGGCGAACGACGGCAGGATGACCGCCCAGTACGTGTCGATCCATCCGAGCCACGACATGGTCATGTAGTTCGGAATCGCCGTCACGTGACCGGAAAACATCAGCGACAAGACGATCAACGTAAAAATGACGCGGGCGCCCCGAAACTTGTGTTTGGCCAGCGGGTAGGCGGCCGCCGAGGCCAGCACGATGTGGCCGACGGTTCCCGCCAGCGTGATGAACACGGTATTGAAAATGTATCGGGAAAACGGCACCCACGAATTCGCCATCAGCTGGAACAAGTCCGAGAAATTGTCCAGCGTCGGGTTGCGCACAAACAGTTTCGGCGGAAACAGAAACAGTTCGTCGAGCGGCTTGAACGCGTTGTTGACGGCGAATACGAGCGGCACCGCCATGAAGGAGCCGAACAGACACAGCACGAACAGCAGCGCGAGATCGCCGTACCACGACCGGTTGACTTTTTTGGCGCCGCCGAGAAGCCATGACCAGATCATTCCGCTAGTCGCCCACTTTCCTCAGCAGTTTTTGCGTCAGCAGGTTGGTGCCCAGCATGATCATGAACAGCACGGTGGCGATGGCGGAAGCGTAGCCCATTTCAAACCGGATCGTGCCGTAGTCGATCAGATGGGTGACGACGGTGTGCGCGCTGTAATGCACACTGGGGAACCCTGCCAAATTCATCGCCACTTCCGCCACGGCAAACGAACTCGTGATCTGGATGACGGCGCCGAACATCAGCTGCGGCCGCATGGACGGCAGGGTGATATACCACAGCTCCTGCCACCGGTTGCGAATGCCGTCGACCGCCCCAGCTTCAAACAGCGTCTTGTCAATCGTCTGCAGGCCGGCGATGAAGGCGAGAAAGCTCGTGCCGAGGCTGAGCCACAGCTGCACGATGATGATGATCGCGAGCGTATACTTCGCGTTTTGAAACCAGAGAATCGGCTCGTCGATGAATCCGGTGCGCATCAGAAATCCGTTGACGATGCCGTAGGAGTCTCCCGAGAAGATCAGCTGCCAAATGAAATAAATGTTGCCGGAAATCGACGGCGCATAAAACACGAGCGTCATCAACGCGCGCAGCTTGGGCCGGAGTTCGTTGATCAGCCAGGCGAAGACGAAACAGGCGATATAGCTGACCGGTCCGGTAATCGACGCGAAGATGAACGTGTTTTTCAGGCCGATCAGAAAAACATCGTCGTCGAGCAGCAGCCGGGCGTAATTGTCCCACCCGATCCAGCGCGGAAACTCCAGCATGTTGAAATACGTGAAGCTGATGACGATCGAAGCGGCCACCGGCAGCACCGTAAACAGGCAAAACAACAAAAAATACGGCGCCAGCAGCGCATAGGAATGGCGGTCGCGCTTCAAATCGCGGGCGAGATTCCCCCAAAACCCCGGATGCCGGCGGGGACGCCGATCCCAACCGGTTCTCGTTCCGGCTCCGATGTTCGTTTGCGGCAAATCGGTCCCCTCCTATTCATCCAGATGGAATTCTTTCCGTTTGATCGCGATTTCCTTGTTGATTTCCTGCACATAGTCGTACAAAGCGTCGCGGGTGTTCGTATTGTTGTTGAGCACGTCGCGGAAGGCGTTGTCGAGATGGCGACCGGTAAAGTAGCCGCCCGGCACTTCGGGCACGCCCCTCACCCATTCCCACTGCGCTTCCAGCTGCCGGAACTCCCTGAACGGCCAAGGCAGTTCGCCCATCGCCGCCACGTTGGCGGTCGGATACCGCGCCGCCGCCCCCATCAGGCCTTCCATTTCTCGGCCGAAGCGCACCTGCGTGTCTTTGTCCGTCCACCATTTCAAAAACCGCCACGCGGCCTCCTTGTCGCGCGCGTGTTTGAGCATGACGGCCGCCGTGCCGCCGCTCGCCGTGTCTCGGCGAATCGTGCCGTCGTCCTGGCGGATGCCGGGAACCGGAGCGAACTCCCACAATCCCCGAATTTCCGGAGCGGATACGGTCAAATAGTTGTATGTCGTATAATCGGCGATGCCGACCGGAATTTCGCCGGTGCGGAACCGGGTCGGAAAATCGAACTGAACGGGCAGTTTGTAGGCGGTATAAAAGTCCGTCCACATCTTGAACGCCCGCATCGCCGTTTCCGAGTCGAGCGCGCTCGCCTTTCCGTCCTCGTAATAAAAAGATCCGCCCATCTGATACAGCAGCATCGCCATTGCGGCGTTCGGTTCCAAGACAGGCACGCCGACGGACTGCGCGAGCGGCAGCGCGAACTGCATGTTGTGCTTTTGCAGCACGGGGATCATCTCATAGACGTCGTCCCACGTTTGCGGCACCTCGAGACCGAGTTCGGCCAAGATGTCCTTGCGGTAAAACAGCATCGGAAACACCTGCTGCTCCGGCAGCCCGTACACGCCGCCGCGGAACCGGTACGGCACAAGCGCGCTCTCCTTGAATCGCGCCGCCACCTGCTCGAAGTCCGGAAACGTCGACAAATCGACGGCCGCGCCGCGCATGCCGTAATTGACCGGAATATCGTTGCCGATCTGCAGCGCGATATCCGGACCTTCCCCGGACAAGGTCGCCGGCAGCAGCACGGACATGTTGACCAGCCTCAGGTTGACGCTGATGCCGGTTTCCGGCGTAAACGTGTCGTCGATCATCGTCTTCAGCACCTGCGCCTGGTCGCGCCCGGTGCCGACCCAGACGGTGATCGTCCGCCCGCTGTCGGACACGTTGCCGATGCTGTTGTAGTCTTCCGTAAACGAAGCGATGAAGCTCGTGAGCTCGTGCCATATGCGCTTCCACCACGGCGCTTCCGCCTTCGGCATCGCCACGTCGGGGGAAGCGACGACCAAATAGTCGATTTCCAGCGGCTGTTCCTTGACGCTGAGCATCCACGTCCCCAGGCCGCCCACGTTGACTCGGAACTGCGACAGCCGGCTCGGCACCGTTTCCGGCCGATCCGCCATGTCGCGCAGCTGATACACCATCTTGTCCAGCACGGCGGTTTTGTCGCTCGTTTCCCCGGAAATGCGCCTCAATTGTTCGGCGACCGCTTCCAGCCGGTCGGCCTGCTCGCGAAACACGCCGATCATGTCGCGAACTTGCTTTTCCAGCTCATAGTCGCGGTACGGGTCGGGCGTCGTGCCGGTGATCATGATGATTTTGCGGTAAATATCGTTCAATTCGAGCACGGACGACTCCACCTCGCGGATCAAGGGAGCCAGCCGGCCCAAACTTACTTCCAATTTCAACTCATGCGTCCCTTTGGACAAATAAAACAGATAGGGTTCCTCTTCGCCCAGCGTAATCATCTGCCAGCTGTTTTTATAGAGAAACGGAATTTCTTTCATTTCCGCGAACGGCAGTTTGCCGTCGATATAGAGGGAACGGGTCGAATAGACGCCGCGAAGCGTGTTCTGCTTGAACTTGATGCCGATTCGATACAGTCCGTCTTCCGGCACCACCACCCGCCAGGACAACCACTGGCCGGGAATGCGCCAGTTGTAACCCCCGATCGTATTGATGCGGATTTTGGACACGTGGTACGGTTCCGTCGCCGGGCTGGAACGGTCGGTTATCGGATAGAGGGTCGGGGAGGATTTCAGGACGGCGTCTTCTCCCTGCACCTTGATCAGATGGCCGTGTGTCGGCGTATAACCCGCCGCTTCGTACCGCCGCCGAAGTTCGGCATATTCGGGCGGCTGTTCCGCCTGATGGAGCCGGAGCGCATCGATGACGACGGGCTCCCTGAGCGAAACCAGCGTGATCGTGTGCTTTCCTTGTGAAAAATACAGTTTGTACGGTTCCTCATAGTACCCTTCCGCATCTTCGAACCACGCTTCCTGCCAGGCGGGCGATTCGATTTGGCGCGGCCGGATGTCGTTGCCGCGGTTGTCGCGTGCGATCTCCTGACCGTTGGTCCACAATCGCGGGAACAATACACTGGACGCCTCGTGAAAAGGCGTTTCTCCGTCGATCAACAGCTGCCGCTCGATGGAAGAGCTCTTTCCTTCCACCGGATAGTAACGCATGGACAGCTGATACAGCCCGCTTTCGGGGATGTCCACGGTCCAGGTGACGGAACCCGACTCTTCGGTGCGCAAAAACGGCCCCTGTTCTCCGCCGATGCTCTCCACGACCGACGGCTCCATTCCTTCCGCCGACGCAAACGAGACGCCCGGAATCGTGATGACGCGGTCGGGGCTCGCTGCGCCGTCATGCCGCAGAAGGTAACTGTCGTAACGGTCCGCCCGAAACGAGTCCCGATCCATGTTTGGCGTTGTCCGGGCTCCCTCCGCCGCGCCGCTCGCCGCTTCGCCGGCGCCGAATGCGCCGAAATCGCCGAATGCGCCGAACAGGCCGCCGATCAGAACGGCAACCGCCAGGAGCCCCCATTTTCGGACACGGTTCACGTCGACCCATTTCGCTCCTTCCGTTGTCTATTGTCACGAACGCGATCGGGACAAGAAATCCCCATACGCCGTAGGCTGAAATATGGGGATTTCTTGCTGCTTATTCAGTCCCGGCAGCTATTCGACCTGCTGAACCGAAGCCAAAATTTCGTCCACCTTGGCCTGCGCCTGGGCGACGACCTTGGCGATGCCGGAAGCGGGCGTTTCGGCGCCGGTGATGAATCCTTCGGTGATCGGATACAGCGCATCCTGGATACCGAGGCCGCCGTATCGGCCGAACACCTGCTTCATCTTGCCGTCCAGGTTCAGCACGTTTCTCATGGACGGCTCATCCGGCATCGTCCGTTCCGCCCATGCGACGCGATTTTCGTGCGCGCCTTCGAAATCTTGCAGATCCTGCCAGATCAAATACACCGCGCGCGGATCTTCCACGCCTTTCGGAATGACGATGCCGACCGCCTGGGTCATCGGATCGACGTATTGCGTCGCCTTCGGCCCCTTCGGCAAGTAGACGTACCCCCAATCGATGACGTCGGCGCCGATTCGCGGCCCCATCTCCCAGGTGCCGCCGGGATACATCGCGACTTCCCCCGCGGCGAAATAGCGGGACGGATCGTTCCAGGGATCGCCTTCGTTCGGTTTGATGACCTTGTGTTTGTTATACAGATCGTACATGAAGTTAAACGCTTCCATCGCGTTCGGCGAATCGAACACCACTTTGCGGTTGGCCTCGTCGTAGTAGTTCGCTTCGTTCGAGAACACCAGGTATGGAGCGATCATGTAATGCGCCACCGCGACCCCGTATTGGTCGATCGTGCCGTCGCCGTTTTTGTCTTTCGTCAGTTTGATCGCCGCGTCCAGGAACGTGTCCCAGTTCCAGTTGTCCTCGTCCATGAGCTGCTGCGGCGTTTTGAGGCCGGCTTCCTCGAACAGCGTTTTATTGTAAATCAAGCCGGTCATGTTCGGCGCATACGGAGGATAAAACGCCCACACCTTGTTGGTGCCGAACTTCATCGCCTCGATCAAATCGGGCGGTAGAACGCTTTCATTGGCAAAATCGATATAGTCGCTGAGCGGCGTCAAAAATCCGCCGGCGAGCAGCCCCCAGATGAAACCGTCCGGAAGGTTGACGATTTCGGCAAACGGTTCCCCGGCGAGCACCGTGGACGACACCTTGTTGGCCGTTTCCCAGTAATCGGTGTTGAGAAACGTAATTTTGACGTTGTACTTCTCCTCGACCCTCTTAATGCGTTCCAGCATTTTTTCCCCTTCTTCGGTATCCGCTTTCGGCGTCTGGTCCCACCAAGCCGAAATGCGGATCTCGCGGCCGCCCAGATCAAACTTCTCCTCCCGGGGCGCCGCTTCATCGCCTTCGCCGCCGTCAGTCGAGCCTTCGTCGGTCGAACCGTTGTTCGCGCCGGCGTTGCCGCCGTTGTCGGTCGAACGGTTGTTGGCGCTTCCGTTGTCGGACGTTCCGTCGTTCGTGCCGCCGCCGTTCGAACCGCCGCAGGCGGCCATCAGGATCATGACCAGCATCAAGGCCAGCATGGCCGTACGTTTTATCACTTTCATGGCGGAAAACCCCCGTCTTCATGATTGGCATCCGTACTTTCCCGATGCCTCCAACAATGGATTGTTGGCGTGTTTTGCGACAATGTCTTCCGAACGGTTCACTCCGGCAACCATTTGCGCGATTTTCCAGCTCAATCGTTCGGGTACGAACCGTGAACCGCTTTCGAACCGCGACCTCCTTTGCCCATGATCGAAAATTCCATTGAAAAATCCGGGCGGGCCGAAACAACGCCTGTCAGCATCATTTTTCGGCACCATTCCCGGCCAGACCGGTCCGTTCAGGATTTTGCGCGCATCCTGATTCTGATTATAGAAAAGCGTTACCATGACCGGAATGAAATAATGCGCCAAATTTCCTCACAATTCTGCTGTCATCTCACGATTCTGCTGTCGTATCACGAGACGTCCTCGACCGCGCATTGCGCTTTGCGCCGCCGCCTTCTCGAAGTCGATCATGGAGATTCACCACACGGCTGCCGCGTCACAGTCTGTCCCGGACGAGGGGCAAAAAAGGCGCGCGGCCTCACGCCGCGCGCCGTCGTCTTCACGAAGCCGATCCTATGGTTCACAGCCGACGCTCCCGCCGGCTGGATGCCTTTTCGTTTCGCTGACAACTGCGCGCAGGGAGGCCGCGGACGTTTGGCTTATGAAATTCAAACTTCTTCCGGCCGACGGTTCAAGGGGCGGGATTGACCGCGTTGCGGAATTCGTCGTATACGAGCCTCCGCGTCTCGTTGTCGAACGTGACGAGGCCCATGTAAGAAATGCCGTTGTACTGCTGATTATAGTTGCGGCGCTGCTTGTAATCTTTCAGGTTCCAGAACGTGTACCCGGCCATGAAATCGGCGCGTTGGACGACTTGTTCCCAATGCAGCCGGAATTTTTTCGCCTGCCACTCTTCCGTGCCCGGCTGGTCTTCAGAACCGTAGTTTCCGAAAAACGACCAGGTTCCGTTTTCCGTAATCAGAATCGGTTTGTCGGGATATTGGCGATGCACCGCGTCCAGCGTCGGTCCGAGATCTTCGTCCTTGCCGTAAAAATACCCGAAATATTCGTTGAACCCGATGACGTCCGCCAGATCAAACGCCGGATCCCAGCTGCTCGAGGAAGCCCAGGTCACCGGCCGCTCATGCCAGTCCACCGCACGGATCGCCTGTTTCATGTCGGACAGCCATGCGCGGTACATGTTCTGGTCGGTCCATATATCGGACTCGTTTTGCAGCGACCACATGATCACCGACGGATGGTTGGCCTGATTCCACGCCATCATCAGCGCCAGGGCGCGGGAAAGCCCGTACGATTCCGTCTGGGTCTTGAAATCGTTCAATGAAAGCCACATGTTGTCGAGATCGTCCAGCACGAGCAAGCCGTGACGGTCCGCATATTCATACACGTACGGATGGCGGTTGTAGACGCTGTTGCGGATAAAATTGGCGTTCAAATCGGCAAGCATGCCCAGTTCGATGTCGTATTCCGCGACGGTCATCGACCTTCCGCTCGCCGACGTTTCCTCGTGCCAGTTGACGCCCTTCAAAAAGATCGGCCTTCCGTTCAGCTGCAGTCGGCCGTCCGCGACTTCCACCGTACGCATGCCGTAGTTGACGCTCAACCGGTCGTCGACGGAACCGTTGCCGTTTCGCAACTGGCCCGCGCCGCGGCCCTTGAACAGCGTGACCTCCGCCGTGTACAGACGCGGGCTGGACGTATCCCAAACTTCGGCTTCCGGAATCGGCAGCTCGAACGTGACCGCTCTCACCTGGCCGGGGGCGAGCGTCACCACTTCGCCCTGCGGAGCCCCTCCCGTTCCATCTCCGGGATCGGCCTTCACGAGGCGGGTCTCCTCTTTGTCCCCATGGTTAAACAAGATGGCCGCCAAACGGAGGCGTCCGTTGCGCGCGTCCGTCAAAATTTTGCTGACGGTCACCTGGGAAGTCGCTTCCAGATACACGCTGCGCGTCAGGCCGGCATACGGCCAATAGTCGACAGGACCGGAAGGAATCTCGGTCACCGATCGAATCGGCGTCGCATTCGGCGACGTGTAAGAGTCATAGTCCGGACGGCGATGGATGCGAACGGCGATCACATTGTCGCGACCGGGCTCGAGTTCGCCGCTCACATCGATCGAAAACGGCGTGTGGCTGCCTTCGTGTGCGCCGACAAAGCGCCCGTTGACGTACACCCACGTCTTGTAGCCGGCTCCGAGAAAATTCAGTTTGATAAAACGGTGCTTCCAATTGGCTGCAGGCCGCACCCGCTTGCGGAACCAAGCGTACCCGTCCTGAAACGCGCTGCCTTCACCGAACCGGCTGCCGTCGTAAGTGCCGAAACCCGGCGTATCGTACAAATCCCAGCTGCCCGGCACCGGTTTCGACGCCCACCCGGAATCGTCGAACGAACGGGTATACCAGCCTTCCGCCAGCCCGACGTTGTCCGGATCGAACGCAAACTTCCAGTCGCCGTCCAACGACAAATATTCCCGGGACGGCTCCGGACGGTTCCACGTGTCGAAAGAAGGTACGGGCAGCCCGTATTGGAACACCACGTTCACGCCGTCCAATTCCCTCACTTCCGTCGCCATCGGTTCCCGCTCGAAGGAATCCGCGTCGGGCCACGGTCCGGGATCCGTTGTATCCGCTTCCAAAATCGCCGGTCCGGACGCCGCTGCGCTCATCGTCCCTCCCAGCAGCAACGCCACGAGCGCGACAACCACCAGTCTGCTCTTCATCATACCCACCCCTTGCCATTGCAAAGTCCGGCTGTGCGGCCTGCCTTGGGACGGACAAGGACCCGGGCGCAAGCCGACTGCTTCCATGATAATCCATCGGGAAGCCGGCTTCATGAAACAAACGGCTGACTTGCCGCATCATTCGGCTGAAGAACCGGACGACAGCATTTCTTAAAAAAACAATCGGAAAACGAATTTTCGCGGAGACGGGGGATGGGCTATGATGAAGCGGAACATTCCGTTCAGAGGAGGAGATCGTCATGAGGATTACCGACGAACATCTCGCCAGATTCAGGCGGGACGGCTTTGTGCTCGTCGAAAACTTTTTGACGGAGGAGGAGAGAAAGGCCGCGCTGAACGGGTTTCACCGATGGTTCGCGCCGTCCTACGAGGAATGGTTGGCAGCCGGAAAACGCAACACGCGGCCGCAGCAAAAAGTGTTTCCGTGGGATGACAGCGGTCTCAATCACGCGATGACGCATCCCGATCTGATCGACGCGGCGGAACGTTTGATCGGCACGAGGGAAATCCGGCTCAGCGAAGCGCACCTTGGCGTCAAATATTATGAGATGGACAATCCGCCGGGCACGCCGCCGGGGGCGTTTCACCGCGACTACGGCAACAATACGCTGGGGCCTCTCATCGATCCCGACGATTACCAGCACATTTTCTTTTTCTATTATTTTGAGGACGTGCGGCCGGGCATGGCGCCGATCCAAATGGTACCGAACGGCAAAACCGAGGCGGACGCCGTGCCGATCCATGCGCCGGGAGGTTCGGTGTGCATTTATACGCCGTTCACCGTTCACGCCTCCTCCGAATTCCAGGTGCCAGGCTACCGTGCGGTGGCGTGGGTCGGCTTCACCCGCAAGGACAGGCCGTGGGACGGAGCCAGAGCGTTCACCTACAAAAACGGCGCCGATCCCAATGGAATGCGCCGGTTTATCGCCGAGGCGTCCCCGCGGCAGCTGGAGCTGATCGGTTTCCCGCCGCCGGGCGACCCGCTGTGGACGGACGCGTTCCTGGACGGCATGGCGAAACGATACCCCGGGTTTGACCCCGCTCGTTACCGCGTGCGGTAAGCGGTCGGGCTCAAACCGGTATACTTTTTGAATGCGGCGCTGAAGTAATACACGGAGGAAAATCCGGTCAGCGCCGCGATTTGTTCCACGGAATGCGCGGTGTAGCGCAGCAGGTTGGCGGCGTGCCGCAGCCGCATCTTGTTGAACGTGTCCATGATCGACCGGCCGGTCTCCTGCTTGAACAGGTGGGAAAGCCGCGACGGCGACAGCGCCACATGGCGGGCAACGTCCGCCACGCGGAGCGGCTGGTCCATGCGGACGGACAAATACTGCATGGCGGCGGCGATGCGCGGATCCATCGGCTTGTTGTCCTGGCTGTCTTCCCATTCCTGCGCGATCAATATGAAAATGTGCTCCATCACGTTCAATGCCAGCGCCTGCCGGTATTTGCTGCCGGCATACTGATTCTCGTGGATGGACTGAAAAGCGCGCACCATTTTGGCGTACCGGTCCGGGCGGCGAATGCGCGCCGCGTAGATCCCGTCGGCGGAATGCGGCAGCTTCACTTTGGCGAACCATTCCTCGCACGGAACGAAGTGCGCCCAATGGAACGCCCATTTTGCGCCGTGCGTGCGATAGTCGTGAGGCACGCCTGCCGGCAGGATGACGACGTCCCCCTTCTCGCAATAGCGCGTCGCCTGCCCTTCCGCATACGCGCCGCAGCCGTCCGTCGTAAACAGAATGAGCCACTGGCGCGACCCGCCGCTGCGGACGACATGGTACGCGGCCCCCTGTTCATAATAGTCGGACACGTAAACGTCCGGCGCCTCCTGCACGCGCGCTCCCTCCTCGCCGCTTTCCGCCGGACCGCAAGGCTGATTCCGCCGCCAACGTCCGGACGGACAGTTCAGTACCCACATGATACATGTTAGGTGAGCCGGGTATCGGAATCAACATCATTTTGCCAAAAAACTACACCATGGCCATCTGCGCCGCGCCGCTTCCGCGACGGCAGCCCGGAATTGAACAGACCGCCCGCAGCCAACCGCGGCGGCGGGCGGTCTGGCACCAAACAGGCAGCGTAGCAGGCGGCCTGTCCCCATTCCGGCTGAGGCGGCGAGCTGCCGGTGCCAAAGCCGACAGCAGCGGTGGCAACCCGCGCCCGAAGCCGATTGCCGTGGCCGGTGATATTCCCCCAATCCGGCAACGGCGGACGGCCATAGCCGACACCCTCTGCGCCTTGTGCAACCTGTGCTCGGGCCGATGGCGGCTGCCCGCGGCCTGAAACAGCCTGCGCAGAGCGTTCCCGGTTCCACGCCGCTTTCGTCAATGGTTTTTCGTCGAATGGGTGCGGAGGTATTCCTCATCGTGAACGACTTCCTCCGGCGGCCGGTACAAGCGGGCGTCGTCGAGTTTGACCAGCACGACGTCCATGCCGATCTTCACGATATTTCTCCACGGAATGACCAAATCCGTCCCGCCCCCAAACAGTCCGAAAAAACGGTTGTTGGTCGGAACGACGATCGATTCGATTCTCCCCTGTCTCAGATCCAGTTCCAAGTCGCTCACCTGGCCGAGTTTTTTTCCGTCGATAATGTTGATGACGTCCTTGGCCTGGAAATCGGATATTTTCATCGGGCATTCACCGCCGTCTTCCCTGTGTTTATACCTAATATATGACAGGGCGGGCAAATCTGTACAAAAAACCGTCGTTCCCCGGCATTGGATTGTACTCGGCTCACTTCTTGCGGACACGGATGACCGTTAGCGGACATTTTCCGCTGTTTTTGATTTTTAACGGTCACCGGTGTCCATGAGCGGCCTCTTGAAGACTTTTTTCGAGTTTTTGGGTCTTTTGTGGACATGGATGACCGTAAGAAATGAAAACTTGGCCAAAAGTAGTTCTAATGGACATCAGTGACCGTTATGACCGTTACAAGATGCGGATAGCCAAAAATCCACTTTAACGGTACCGATGTCCGTTGCGATGAACGTTATTGTCAAGGGTAACCCTGAGAAAATGAAAATCCCCGGAAGCGGAATTGTTCGCGCATCCGGGGAAATATGTTCAGCTGTGGGATTGCCCGTCGATCCCGGGGAAGATGGGTCAGCTTCTGACATGTTTTTGCATTTGCGCAATCGCCGACTTTTCCAGACGGGACACCTGCGCCTGCGAAATGCCGATCTCGTCGGCCACCTCCATTTGTGTCTTGCCTTCGAAAAACCGTTTGGACAAAATCATTTTTTCCCGGCTGCCCAGTTTGCGAAGCCCTTCCCTGAGCGCGATCTCCTCGATCCAGGTCACGTCTTTCGATTTGTCGTCGCTGATCTGGTCCATGACGTAGATCGGATCGCCGCCGTCATGGTAAATCGGCTCGAACAGCGACACCGGATCCTGGATCGCGTCGAGGGCAAATACAACGTCTTCCTTGGGAACGTTGAGCGCCTCCGAAATTTCGTAGATCGTCGGTTCCCGCGAATGCTTGTTGGTCAGCGCGTCCCGCACCTGCAAAGCCTTGTAGGCGATGTCGCGCAGCGACCGCGAGACGCGGATCGGATTGTTGTCGCGCAAATAGCGGCGAATTTCCCCGATGATCATCGGCACCGCGTAAGTGGAAAACCGCACGTTTTGGCTGAGATCGAAGTTGTCGATCGCCTTCATCAGGCCTATGCATCCGACCTGAAACAAATCGTCCACGTATTCGCCGCGGTTGTTGAACCGCTGAATGACGCTCAAGACGAGCCTGAGGTTGCCGTTGACGAGCTTTTCCCGCGCTTCCCGGTTTCCGTTCTGCTGAAGTTCCACGAACAGTTCCCGCATTTCGGCGTTGGTCAGCACGGGCAATTTGGATGTGTCCACACCGCAGATCTCGACTTTGTTTCGGGTCAATGTCCATACCTCCCAAGGGGCAGCATTACTGTTCATTATCTCCTCGGGAGGTGAAAATATTCGATGACGCCATCATGTTGAATTCCTTGTGAAACCGCTTGGCAAAGCGCTTTTCCAGGCTAGAAACGCGCGATCGGGATATGTCGGTCTTGTTGAACTCCTTGCGAAGCCGCCTGGCGATGCTATTCCAGGCAAAAAACGTGCGACGGAGACTTGTCGGGCAAAACATTCGATTACACCATCTTGTTGAACTCCTTGCGAAGCCGCTTGATGATGCGCTTTTCCAGGCGGGAAATGTACGATTGGGAAATGCCGAGCAAATCCGCGACGTCTTTTTGCGTTTTTTCCTCGCCGTCGTGGAGCCCGAACCGCAGTTCCATGATCGTCCGTTCCCGTTCGGTGAGTTTGTCCAGCGCCTTGATCAGCAGCTTGCGCTCCACCTCTTCCTCGATATTGCGGTAGATAATGTCGTTGTCGGTGCCGAGCACGTCGGACAACAACAGCTCGTTGCCGTCCCAATCGATATTCAGCGGCTCGTCGAACGACACTTCCGTACGCGTCTTGCTGTTGCGCCGCAAATACATCAAAATTTCGTTTTCAATGCACCGCGAGGCGTATGTGGCCAGCTTGATTTTTTTTTCCGGGTCAAAGGTGTTCACCGCTTTGATCAGCCCGATCGCCCCGATCGAAACGAGATCCTCGATATGGATGCCGGTGTTTTCGAACTTGCGGGCAATGTACACGACCAGCCGCAAATTGCGTTCGATCAGCATCGCGCGGATGGCCGCGTCGCCGGACGGCAGTTTTTGCAGCAAGTATTCCTCTTCTTCGCGCGTGAGCGGAGGCGGAAGCGCCTCGCTGCCGCCGATGTAGTATATTTCCTCCGGTTTTACGCCCAGCCGCATCAGCACGCGGTACCATTTCCATCGCCAGTACAGTTTCCATTTCGCCGGCAGCATTGTCCGTTACCTCCCGATGTATGTAGTATTCAGGACCGCCTCCCGGTTTCATACGGCCCGGGATTCCGGTGTGTCCGCTTCCCCACGGACGAGATCGGGGTGAATGATCGCCCGGAACGCGCCGTCCGAAGACAGCGCGTCCGCGCGCAGGCCGACGAGCGCTTTGTCGGCACTATACGCGTGTCCCCGGTACGTAATCACGACCCGGTCCGGCTTCCATGCGAGCAGAAAGGGGGTGCCCTGCTGAATGCCTTTGTAGGGGACGATTCTCATCCGCTGCAGCCATGGAAAATCCTCATGTTCCAAAAAATCCGTGCTTCCGTCGCGAACCCAGCGGCTCATCAAAGCGTGCCACCGTTCTCCGAGCGCGTCCCGCCACAAATCCAGCTCCATGATCAGCACCGGCGTGCGGGTCAGCGGTTCGTATAGCCGGTTGCCGGTGTCGATCAGCCCCTCGCACGAAGCGGTCGCGTCGCCGATCCACACTTGGACGGAGGCGGTATGCTGCGCCAGTTCCTCCGCTTTTCGCACCCCGCCGACGACGCGCCGATAAAAGCGGGCAAAGCCGAAATAGACGAGCAGCACGAACAAGAGCCCGATCTGAAGCGGAAAGCCCGCTCCTCCCGAGCGCGCGCGGAAGATGCCGTTCATGACGTCCCCGTAGCCCGCCAACATGAAATGCATCCCGATGATCGCGCCGGCGGCGGCAAAATTGACAAGATAAAAGGCGCCCATATTGCCCAAAAATCGGCGCCATCCGCCAAAACCGAACGCGATGAGGATCATGACGGCGGAAAACGCCGCCTTCACCCAAAACAGAAACAAGGAGGACAGCGCGGGAACGAACATCATCGCCGCATAAGCGGCGCCGATCAGCGCCGAGCACCAGATCCTCCACGGCTTCGGGCGCAATTTTCGACTCCAGGCGGTGATTCGGAGCGTGCTCGCGTCAATGAGCAAATTCAACAACACCACGACGTCCGCATAGATGACCACCCGTCGGTTCCTCCCGCCGGCCGTGCCGATGTTCGGCCAGTCTGTCCATGATGAGACCAGTATAGCCGAACGCGCATCCGATGTCTGTCTAACCGTGCCGGGCGAATCCGCGCTTTTTTTGTCGTATGGCGGGTGAAAAAGAAAAAAAACCGCCTGCGTTGGAAAACGCAGGCGGTTCAGGAGTCGACCTTCGTCACGCACAAAGCGGCAGGCCGATCTGTTTTGTAATTGTGCGCCTTTCGATTGGCGAAAACGTAGGCGGTAATGCGCGCTTCCGTTCGTACAAAAATCGAAAGCGGTCATATGCACATCCGTTCGCACAAAAATGGCAGGCGGAAAATATATCCCCTTTCGCTCGTTCAAAACCCGGACGAATTTTGTTGCACAACATCGACGGAATGGTCGATTCGTTCGCGCTATAAGACGGGGATGTGTGCCGTCCCGATCGCACAGACGGCGGTTATTTGTCAAACCCGCTTTTGCCGCGGTTGCGCAAAAACGTCGGAATGTCGAGCTGGTCGCTGGACAAACTGCCGAAAGGACGCAAATTCGTCGGCCGCTGCTCCTGCTGCGCGGTCTCTTGCCGAGCCGCGGAAGCGCTGCGGGAAGCGGGAGCCTCCGGCCGGTTTTCGAAGCCGGTGGCGATGACGGTCACTTTGATCGCGTCCTTCATATTGTCGTCGATAATCGCGCCGAAGATCATGTTGACATCGGGGTCCGACGCCGCGGTGACCAGTTCGACCGCTTCGTTGACTTCAAAAAGGCTGAGATTGGATCCGCCGGTAATGTTCATGATGACGCCGCGCGCGCCGTCGATGGACGTTTCGAGCAGCGGGCTCATGATCGCTTTCTTGGCGGCTTCGGCGGCGCGGTTTTCCCCGGTCGCCTCGCCGATCCCCATCAGTGCGGCCCCGCGTTCGGACATGATCGTCTTGACGTCCGCAAAATCGAGGTTGATCAGGCCGGGCACCGCGATCAGGTCGGAAATGCCCTGAACCGCCTGGCGCAGCACGTTGTCGGCTTCACGGAACGCTTCGATCATCGGCGTCTTCTTGTCGACAATTTCCAACAGCCGGTCGTTCGGAATGATGATCAGCGTGTCCACTTTTTCTTTCAGGGCGGCGATGCCGGATTCCGCCTGCTGCGACCGTTTGCGGCCTTCGAACGTAAACGGCCTCGTGACGACGCCGACGGTCAGCGCGCCGCATTCCTTGGCGATTTCGGCGATGACCGCCGCCGCCCCGGTACCCGTGCCGCCTCCCATGCCCGCGGTCACGAACACCATGTCCGCCCCCTGCAGCACTTCCGCGATTTGTTCACGGGATTCCTCGGCCGCCTTCTTGCCGATTTCCGGATTGGCTCCCGCCCCGAGCCCTCTCGTTAGCTTCTCGCCGATCTGCAGTTTAATGGAGGAATTGGACAGCTGCAGCGCCTGGGCGTCCGTATTGACCGTGATGAACTCCACGCCTTTCACGCCGAAGTCGATCATCCGGTTCACGGCGTTGCTGCCGCCTCCGCCCACTCCGATAACTTTGATCTGGGCCAGCTGATTGGTGCCTACATCAAATTCCAACATTGCAATCGGAATCCTCCTAACCAGTCGCTAAATAAATTCTTTGAAGAAGCTCTTCATGCGCTCGAACATCCCCGGTTTCGCCCCGTCGGCGGCCGGTTTCCTGACGTTTTTTTTGCTGACGGCGGTGCTCCGGTTTTTGACATGCTTGTGCACGTATTGGATGATGCCGACGCCGTTGGTGTAAGAAGGATCCCGTACGCCAATGTATTCGGGAATCGCGATACGCACGGAAGGGCCCAGTTCGGCCTGCGCCAGCTCCAACACCCCCGGCATGGATACCGTCCCGCCCGTAAGCACAAACCCGCCGGTAAAATCCTTTCCGGCAAGCCGTACCGTTTCCTGGCGGATCAGATGAAAAATTTCCTGCATGCGCGGTTCGATAATATTGGCAAGGTCGACCTGGGAGAACTGTTTTTCCACGTTGCTGCCCAAGCGCGACACTTTGAACACCTGGTTCGGATCGGCCAGTTCAATGCTCGCGCAGCCGTATTTGAGCTTGATTTTCTCCGCGAGATCCGCCTGCGTGCGCAGCCCGATGCTGATGTCGTTCGTCACGTGTTCGCCGCCGATCGGCAGCGAACCGATGGCGGACAAATGGCCGCCCTCAAACACCGAAACCGTCGTGACGCCTGCGCCGATGTCCACCAGCGCCGTCCCCAATGTCAGCTCATCCTTGGACAGCGACAGCTGCCCGGCAGCCAGCGACATCAGGATCAGTCCGGAGACGTTCAGCCCGGCTTTTTCGACGCAGCGAATAAGGTTATGTACAGCCGTTTTGGCCCCGGTCACGATCGTAGCGTCGACTTCCAGGCGAACGCCGATCATCCCGATCGGATCCTGGATGCCGTCGAGACCGTCCACCACATACTGCCTGGGCACGACACCGATGATTTCCCTTTCGGGCGGCAGCGCGATCACCTGGGAAGCGACGAGCACCCGGTCGATGTCGTCCCTGCCGATTTCCCGGTCCTCGTTGGAAACCGCCACCACGCCGTGGCTGGTCTGCAAACCGATATGGCTGCCGGTGATGCCGACATATACGCCGGATATCTCAATCCCGACCATCCGCTCCGCGTGATCGATCGCACTGCGGATGGATTGGACCGTCTGATCGATGTTGACGATGGCGCCTTTGCGGATGCCTTCCGATTCTGCTGAGCCGACGCCGACGATGTGGATGGAGCCGTTGTTGATCTCCCCGATAATCGCCCGAACTTTCGAGGTTCCTATATCGAGACTGACGATGGTTTCATTGTTGCTCAAACCGCGGCACCTCCTGCAACGATTGAATGGGTGGTCTCAGCAACGCATAGAGCAACGCAATTGATTCTATTAATTCCACACAACTTATCAATTCCCTCTTTTATCCGTCGAAATTTCGCGCCATCAACAGGATTGCCGAGCGGTCTGACGCATTTCCATAAGTTTTATTCTAACACTATTATTTCCGTTTTGATAGTCTCTTTTTGATTTGTCAGAATGGAAGATATTGATTCTCATGCCAGCGATTACCGCGAATCCGACTGCTCTTGTTCCGAATCCCGCGCATCCCCGTCCGCCTTGTCCGAAACGGCGTCAAAAGGCCGCGCGCTGTTGCCTTCCAAAAGCAAAATTTCCCCCGACTCATGTCCCTTTTCCTTCATGCCGGCGATGATGTTGTCCAAGAGCGGGAGTTTTACCGGCAGGTAGGAAACGGAGGTGATCACTTCAAAGCCGGACCGGGTATACATCCTGATTTTGTCCGGATAAGAGGCGGAAGGCAGCGGACGGATTTCCGACACGTCCGACAAGAGCGCGAGCGGAAGTTCGCCGAGCGTGCGGCAGAGCTTCAGCCGGAGTTCCGCATGTTCCTCCCATCCTGCGAGCACCGGCGCGTTCAAGGGGCCGACACGGCCGTCGTCCGGTATGGTTACGCCGTTGGCCAGAACGATCCGTACACTGCCGGCGGCGCCGTACTCCCGGGCGACAGCGGGATATTCCCGGACGGTGATCGACACTTTACCGGGAAACGATAGCGTGACCCGCGCGTCCTCGATTTCCGGAAATTCACGAATGCGCCCGGCCGCTCGATCCGGAAATACGAGAAAGAAAGAGTCGTGCAGCTGCACGCCGGCCGCATCAAGGATCGCTTCCTCGGTCGTGTATATGTTGCCGGTAATTTCGATTTCGGTGATTTTGCTCAGAGAGGAATGAAAGAAAAGAATGACCAATATAGTAATAAAAAAGAGAAACAACAAAAACAGAAGCTTCCGGCTTCTCGACTGCCTGCGTGCGATTTTCGGTTCCCTGAACGCAGGGATTCGGTCTCCTGGCATGGTACGCACCTCAACGTTGGTCTAGCCCGCACCGCTTGTCCGGTTCAGCCGCAACAAAAACCAAAAATCGCTCTCCGGCGGGAGAACCGATTTTCGGCGTAAACGTTCCGAAATTCAGCTGAGGCTCAGCTGAGGCGCTGTGAGGCGGGAGCGGCCGTGTATCTCTCGATTCGCGCGCCCAGGCGGTTGAACATCGATTCGATGCGTTCATAACCCCGATCAATGTGGTGCACCTGTTCGACGACGGTCGTTCCTTTGGCGGCCAAACCGGCGATGACCAGCGCCGCTCCCGCACGCAAATCCGTCGCTTCCACGGTGGCGCCGTACAGCCTCGGCACGCCGCGGATAAACGCGCAGTTCAAATCGACACGGATGTCGGCGCCCATGCGGTTCAATTCGTCGACATGCCGGAACCTCCCGTCAAAGATCGTTTCTTTCATCACGCTCAATCCGTCGGCCAAAGACAGAAGCACCATCATCTGGGCCTGAAGATCTGTCGGAAAGGACGGATACGGAGCGGTCACAATCCGTTCGATCATCTTGGGGCGTCCGGTTCCGATCACTCTCATTATATCATCACCGGCGACGATGTGAACACCGGCCTGCCGCAGCACGTGCGTCAGCGCCTGCATGTGCGGGGGATGCACATCCATCAGCGTGATGTCGCCCTGGGTCGCCGCCGCGGCGATCATCAGCGTTCCCGTCACGATGCGGTCGGGAATGATGCGGTATTCGCACGGCACGAGTTCGTCGACGCCGTGGATGACGATCGTGTCCGTACCCGCTCCGGTCACCTGCGCGCCCATGCAATTCAAAAACTGCTGCAAATCGCGGATTTCCGGCTCCCTGGCCGCATTGAAAATGCGCGTCGTCCCTTTCGCGGTGACGGCGGCCATCATGATGTTTTCCGTCGCCCCCACGCTGGGAAAGTCGAGCAAAATATCAGTGCCGACCAGACGATCCGCGCGGCATCGGATCGTCTCGTGCGATTCCTCGATCTCCGCTCCCAGCGCCCGCAGTCCCTTCAAATGCAAATCGATTTTTCGCTCGCCGATCGCGCAGCCTCCGGGCTGGTACACCTGGACCCGGCCGAAACGGGCGAGCAGCGGGCCCATCAGGAAGATGGAAGACCTCATTTGCCGCATCAGGTCTTCGGGCACACGGGACGAGTGAAGCGGTCTCGTGTTGACCGTCAGCCGGTCTCCGTTGCGCGACGCCGCGCAGCCGATCCCCCGCAAAATCTGCAGCATTACGTCAATGTCGAGCAGGTCGGGAACATTGGAAATGACGTGC
>Ga0310838_1000753_pt1 | contig 23355 bp, 27 predicted proteins | sample SM_ome_6_FD_202241 | JGI IMG/M metagenome (GOLD analysis project Ga0310838, IMG submission 202241) | Sorghum-adapted microbial communities enriched on stacked mutant (SM) sorghum from Joint BioEnergy Institute, Emeryville, California... ...
ACGATTAACCGGAAAATCTCAGCCCTTAAATCGCTTTTCCATTATTTGCAAAACGTTGCTGAAACGCCAGACCTCAAGCCGTATCTCTATCGGAATGCGATGGCCAAAGTGGAATTTAATCCTGTCAAAGAGGATCAAGAAACGATTGCGCAGAAAATGTCGGGTAAAATCCTTTGGGATGAAGAATATGAGCAATTCCGCGAGTTTGTTGCTTCCGGCTATGGTGAGTTGTTTAAGGATAATAAAAAATTGTTTAATTTTCACCAGCGAAACCGCGAGCGCGATACGGCTATTGTCTCACTCATTCTCGGCTCGGGCTTGCGTTTGTCGGAAATTGTCGGCCTCGATATCGATGATCTCGACTTAGTCAAATATTCCGCTCGAGTGATCCGGAAAGGCAATAAAGAACAATACGTCTTTTTCAGTGAACAAGCGATGCGCGACCTACAAGACTATTTAGCCGTCAGAAAAACAAAATATCGGCTCGATGATAAAATCAAAGCCTTATTTGTCTCCTCCCCTATTGGGCCTAAAGGAACAACGCGGCGTTTAACACCAAGAGCGATCGAAAAAATGGTAGAAAAATATGCGAAAGCTTTCGGCAAACCGGCCTTATCCGTGCATAAACTTAGACACTCTTTTGCCACTAGGTATCATGCGGAAAATAATGATGTACCAAAATTACGCCGCCAACTCGGCCATTCATCGATCCAAACGACAATGATCTATACGCATTTGACAAACGATGAGCTCAAAAAAGCCGTCGACAAAATGGATCAAAACTAAGCGCTATAACTTGGTGGTACCGGTGATCATGACGAATAAGGCGCTTGGATTCTGGTACGCAAAACAGACGAACTTTGCCGTTCGGTGAAACGGTGCGCCTTCTCTTCCCTTCTCTCAAATGAACAATGACAATAAAGCCATCGGGTTGCAGCTCTTATTATGGTTTGCGTTCTTTTTCGCCGCTGCGCCCGATGGAGATTTTTTTGCATTCAGCGGCAATATTTTTTTAACAAGGTTTTTAACCACTATATAAACTTCAATACTTGTTATATCTACTAAACAATAGATTCAAATAACATAACTAACTTAAGTTAAAATGCTTTTGAATTGCTCGGATCTTTTTAAAATGATAATAAATACTGCTGATAAACGAGATGAAAAATAAAATAACTAAGTAGATCAATAACCCTTGATGATGACTCAAATATGTCTTCAATATAAAACTATATCTAAATATTATAATGAAAAAAATGATGATGTAACCGAAGACTTTGATGGAAAACAACTTTTTTTCTTGTTTAATTAAAAACGGTCCCCATGATTCGTTCATTTCATTTAAAATTGAAGAGCTGTGTTTAAATGATTGATTGATAATAGTAAATAAAATGACATTAAACAAAGCAGCTGACAAAACTATCCAAAAGGACAATTTAAATATGATCAAAAGCAGTATATTGATGATCGTGAGTCCTAAAGCAGCCGTCTGTATTTTTCCTAAACCGGCGTGATCATAGCTTTTATAATATGTAAATGCAGGACTAATCAAGTAATACTGCAAAAATAAAATAAATAAAAGACTATAGAACATCACTTAACCCCTTTCAACTTTAGAGGATGATTTTCTTATCGAAAACACCCTCTTATATAAATAGAAATAGGTCAAAGCAAAGTGAAAATTTAACCAAAACACCAAAAAGCATCTTAGAACAGTAAGTAAACTCTAAGATGCCTGAAGTAATTATTAGTATAGTTATGCCCCAACAATATCTTCCGAATTCTTATTGATCTCATCAATGATTCTAATAATTTTCCGTGCGTCGTCCATGTTGTCTTTAAAGAGTTCGACAATGCTGCCAACTGTTTTAAATGGTTCTTCCTGCAATACTTTTTTATCCATGACTCCGTTTTTAACGAAGTAATCAATGATGAGTTTAACGAAGCGGCTTTGGTTAATGTTAAGTCGTTCGTTGGATAAAAACTCGGAAAATGCCTCGTTTGCCGCTTGAGGATCAAGACCGACGATTTGGCGGACAAGTTTGGTGATTGGCGTGTCGCCAAACTCTTTTTCATATCACTCGATTAACGAATTAAGAAGAATCACTTTTATGGTTGTTAAAAACCATTCAATAATCTTTACGCCATCATGGGTTCTCAGCATGATACTTTTTCTTGAAGTAACAAGTCCTAATTTTTCATTTACCTTTGATTTCTGTCATAGCTTCATCGACAATATGTGATATTTTACGCAGGTTCATTAGTAACTGTTCCTTAAACTCTTTTACAGTTGTCTTATCAGTTAATATGATCTTCATATTAGCAATTTGGTTGGAACCATTGAAGCATGTGATAGATTTATCATCGAGTGCCATAATTTTTCCGTGAATAATACGTTTTACTATTTCTCTTCGATGAAGATATTGTTCATAACCTACTGCGTTATTAGCTATTTTCTTCTTTGTCAAATATGGTCTTGTTTCATAATGTAATGGTAACGTAAAAGATTGGTTAAAAGCATCAAATGTACATTCTACATGGATATCGAATGTATCCTCGTTTAACAAGTACTTTCCTTCCGCTGTTTTTTGAGCTATTTGTCCCCTCCATGTGTCCTTTGAAAACTGAACGATATAGTTAACTCGTCCAGTTCCTACTACCTCACCAATTGGTGATCGAGTAAGTCCGTTTGGAAATTCCGATATACTATCCATCAGCTTACGGAAACGAATTTTCAATCGTTCTGGTTCTGTTTTTTCCGCAAACTTCTCTAAAATGAGATCATTATCATCAATATTTAAATCTCTATAAAACTCAAAGAGTACGTTAGATAGATCCTCATATAACATTTTCAATCCAACGTCTTCAATTATCGGAGGTATCTTTTTGATTAAGTCCTCATATGACACGTTAATAAAAGAGCTGCTTATTGGTGTCGATTCGGGAACAAGGGTTAGAAATAGGTATTTCTCCTCCACTTTCCTATCCGATATGCTAAGCTTGTTTTTTAATTCCGTGATACACTCCTTACTCGAATATCTCAATGTTTGTTTATATCCTTCATCTGCTTTGAGTTTATTCTCAATGATTAATAAATAACATGTTTTATCATTTTGAATGACAGATACAATATCTGGTATTCCAACCGATGTTGGTATACGTGTATACGTTTGAATTGAAAAATCTGAGGGCTGTTTAATGTTTACAAATTGTGACATAAAGATCTCTCGAAAACTCCTAGAATTTTCTAATAACGCAACAATCATATTGGAAATGATATCTTCTTTATATGTAATTCCTAGCGTTTTCACTAAGTTAATTCTCTCGTTCATGCGTATACCTCCAGTTTGATTTTCTTTTATCCACAGTACTTGCTACATACCGATGCGGATATATTACTTTAGTAGATATTTCTATTAGGTAGATCCAAAGTATAGTTCCAAGCGTCTTCTATAAATCATAATCGGAACAGTAAGAATTTCGATATATCGACTCGCCGAATTTGCATTGGGCGATGCCGCGTATGACAACGAAAAAGTTCGACAAACAGCAGAGTTTTCCATTTTTACAGAACCTTTTTTACCAGCGGGTAATTTTCCGTTGTGGAAAAATCGATATTCCGTTTTTCTTTTTGAGATTGAATTGTTGATGTTGAGTTGTAAAGAATTATGGTAACCTAACATATCTTAAAATAATAACACACATCTAGTTACGAAAACAAAATCCGTGGATATATTATGATCCTATTCATCTTCTTGAACAAGAGCCCATACTCTTTTCAATGGCAATTCTGCTTTAATGAACCAGGAAATTTATCATAATTACGTAAAAAAGCTTTTAAAAACGCATCTGAATCCCAAAGACTTACCTTAAAAAAGTTATTTTTGGCATCTCTAAATAGCTTCTGGAACCATTCGCTTTGCTGCTTGCCACATGAAAAAGGTTTGTTCTTCTACGTTTGGTAAAGGAATTACGGTTTAGTAAGTACTCTTGTTATAATCTTATCGAAAATGAAAAGCTATCATTGATTCTTATCCTTTTTTACAGTTAAAATTACTATAGTTCCATTATTAGCAGAATTCTCCTTACAATTTTTTAGCATGTAAACCGTACTTTCCTCTTTCACTTGTCTGACGAAATCAGAGCAGGTGTTTGAAGTTATCGTTTTGGTACCAGCAAATTTGTCATGTGTTGCATTTTCAGTTACCGTAATATTTCTGCCATTATATTTGTGTGTATAGAAAATCGGATCCCCTTCAATGGTATATCTGACCAATTTAATGGATGAAGGACGTTTATTTTGGTAGTCCGCGAAAAACCTTTCCATTGATTTAAGATTACTTACTTGCCCATGCTGATCGACAATATAACCCTCTTGCATGAGCTTTTTTGGAGAAGGGGTCGTAGAGGACGTCGTGCAACCTACAAGGATCATGAAAAAACAAATGATTAATAATATTTTTTGAGGTCTTATCAAGTTAATCCTCCTCTTGTACAAATGCTTTGACGAAAGCCTTCGTAAAACTACCGAATGATAAAAAGGAGATGAGATTTGATGCATGCACCCTATTTTTGGGATATTGTCGGGCCAATGGTCTTGGTTGTATTTATCGCAAATTTTATTTGGTCCATATTTAGCTACAGAAAAAAAGCGATTTATAGACTGTTCCTAAGCGTTATTTTTAGCCTTGTCGCTTGTAATATTTTTTGGTGGTCCATTGGTAAATTTATGGCAATCGTCCCCTTTTTCCAATTCATCGGCGTTTTACATCTTCTTATCAAAAATAATTTTCGGTCCATGGAAAAGAAAGGTTAATTTTTATAGGTATATGCTTTTTTCAATTTGTTCGAATAGCCCCCTTCCCTTCCATTTCCTTTCATTTTGTTTTACATTAGTGTTCGCAGAAATACAAAACCTTGGTTCCGCCAAGCCTTTTGCTAAAAGAGTCCCCTTTTTATACGTTCCCCACATTATAAAAAAGAACCTTGATCTTTATTCATCAAGGTCCTTCTGTGATGTATTTAATGGCATGCCGAGCAATATCCATATATTTCGAACTTGTGGCCGGTGATCTTAAAATCATTGGATTTCTCCAATTGCTCTTCAAAGGGGCGAACATTGACGCTTTGGGTAATGCCGCAGCCGATGCAGATTAAATGCTGACAGCGATCGTCTTCGCATTTTACCTGATAGTGCTTTTCCCCATTAAACTCGGTTTCTTCCAGAATACCGACTTCGACGAACAATGAAAGGTTCCGATAGATGGTATCAAAGCTTAACCCTTCATAGCGGTCTTTCAACCGTGTCAATACATCACGTGCGGTTAAATACCCTTTATGGTTCATAAAAACCGTCAAGATGTCTTCCCTTTTATCCGTATGCTTATAACCCTTTGCCTTCAGCATTTGGAGTGCTTCTTTGACATCCATATCCTCACATCCCTATGCGTTCAAAGACTCTCCGCTCATCACCTTTCTGCGCTTCTTCATGTCATCGATGAACGTCAAGAGAAAATAGGTGATGCCGGCAATGAAAATAATTCCTGCACCTGATGCGATTTGTAAGGCATAGGCGATTACTATCCCCATTATAACAAAAATTAAGTTAAAAATGACTGAAAAGATGACAACTTTTTTGAAATCCTTTGTTAATCGTTTGGCAATGGCAGCCGGTGCGGCGTATAGGCCAACGGTTAAAACGAGTCCAACCATCATTAAAATGACAATGGTTGTCAATCCAAGTAAAATATATAAAACGATCTCCAATGTTCTGACATGAATACCTTGGACGGCAGCATATTCTTCATCAAACAAGTATGCTTTCATCGTTTGATAAAACGCGATAAAGATAAAAATGACGGCCAAAGCCAAAATAAAAGTCATCCATAATACGGTCTTACTTACGGAGAAGATATCGCCAAAGAGATAATTATCGAAATCAACGTCTATATCGGATAACTGAGTCAAAAGCACGCCGAGCGCCATGCTGACCGACCAAAAAATGCCGATCATCACATCGCTTTTTTCACCGTGACGTCGATTAAAATGGCCGATCCCTAATGATCCGGCTAGTGCAAAGACAATTGCCCCGATCAAAGGTGAAAAATGGGCATATAGACCTAAACCAATCCCTCCGTAGGAAACGTGAGCGATGCCGCCGCTCATCATTACTAATCGTTTCTCAAGAATAATGACGCCGATAATTCCGCAAATAATGCTACCTAAAACCCCTCCAATTAAGGCGTGAAGAAGGGCTGTGTGAGAAATTTCCAACATTTGTTCCCCCTATAACTATACAGTTGTCATGATCATATCAAAGGTTTTCATTTCTGAGCCTTGATAGATCACTTTCTTGTTGATGTAGACAATTGATGATGCGTAATGAAGGAGATGCTCGTCATCATGGGATATCATTAAAATTGTGATTTTTTTATTAATCTCCTGCAGGAGTTCATAGATTTGTTTTCGCGAAGGTGGATCAAGGTTGGCCGTCGGTTCATCCAAAATCAGCAACTTAGGATCCGTCACAAGGGCGCGAGCTAAAAGCACTTTCTGTTTTTGCCCTCCCGACAATTCCCCAATAGGCCGATCTGCCAACGCCTCAATCTTTAATTCCTTCATAATGGCATGGACTTTTTCGTCATCCTCATTGGTAAAACGATGGAAAAAGCCTAAACTTGCGGGCAGCCGTCCCATTTTTACGACATCCTTCACGGTAATCGGAAATTGGCTATCAAAAGCGGATTGTTGGGGAACGTAACCAACAAACCCTTTCGCCTTATGATAATCCTCCCCGAAAATCCGAATATTGCCGGATGCAACCGGGACTAAGTTCAAGATCGCTTTAATAAGGGTGGATTTCCCGCCGCCATTCGGTCCGATGATCGCGGCAAAATCGCCTTCTTTGACTGAAAAACTAATATTGTTAAGGGCGATGAGGTGATCGTACATCACCGTCAAGTGGTCCACTTCAAGCGCTGTTTTCATCTTTCTTCCCTCATTCATGGATTTTTTTTGTGAAATAGCGTAATATAATTTTATTGTTGTAAAAAAGAAGGCTATTCGTCCAAAGAAATTCAAATAGGAATCATTCCGATTTAAATTCGAATTTCATTGTACATGAAAGTCGCCTATTTGTAAATAAGAATGATTCCGATTTAATGACAAAAAAGAAAACTTGGCTCTGTCAAGCCTGTTTAGGTGCAGGGCAGAGCCTTAGTTGCCCTTATGCTGGCAAGGTTATAAAACCAATTCAAGCCTTATGGTGAAGGTATTGCTTTTGTTTCCTATATGCTTTCTGAAAAAATTTATACATTTTAACCCGTATAAAGAAAACCCTCCGAAGAAATATTCTTTCGGAGGGTTTTCTGATCATTAAGCTTTACCGCCATTTGCCTTTCTTTTACAGCCATTTAATTCCCCTAATCCCATTGATCAATGACCGTGACACCGACGCCGGAATAACTGTCCATCTCCTGAAGTGCCCTTCCGACGTCCCGCAAGGCAATGGTGCGCGTGACCAAATCGCCGGGATTGATTTTACCGAAACGAACCATTTGCAAAAGATCCGGATATCGCCATGCCGGCATGCCAAACGTTCCTTTCATTTCGATTTCCTTTTGGACAATGGCATCAATCGGTACAGGAATTTGCCCTTGGTCGTCCCTTGTCGTCAAACCGATTTGTAAATGCCGACCGCGTTTCCGCAAACTTTTGATTGCCGACTGGCAAGTGCTTCGGATGCCCAGAGCATCCACCGAGACGTGTGAGCCCCCACCCGTCAAACTTCTAATCACCCGGTGTGCTGGATGTTCCGATGCATTGATGGTATGTACGGCACCGAGTTTTTTGGCAAGAGCTAGCTTATCTTCGGAGATGTCGACGGCAATAGGCTGCGCTCCTAATGCCCGTGCCACCTGAATAACGGCTAAACCGACGCCTCCACAACCGTGAACAGCGATCCATTCTCCTGGTTTAAGCTGAATTTGGTCAACTAATCCATGAAATGCCGTCATATAGCGGCAACCGAGTGCAGCCGCATGGATAAATGGGATATCATCTGGTAGTGGCATTAAATTCAAATCGGCTCTTGGTATATGAACAAGTTCACTAAACCCGCCCCAATAGGAAAACCCTGGCATCGCTAAATGGTCACAGACATTTTCATGGCCGCTCTGACATTCGGGACATATTCCACACCCTTGTGTAAACGGGACAATCACGCGATCTCCGGGTTTAAAACGTCTCACCTCTTCCCCAACGACTTCAACAATGCCACAAAATTCATGGCCTAGAATATGGGGAAGTTCCACCTTAAAGTGGTTCCATTCCCAATCTCCCGTCCATACATGCCAATCACTTCGGCAAATCCCAGCCGCTTTAACCCGCAGTATCACGCCATCTTTCTTTAACTCAGGATCGGGCATCTCGCGAATTGTGAGCGGTTTCCGAAAAGCTTCTAAAACAGCCGCTTTAATGGTCTTTCCCTCCATTCGGGCAAATTTAAATAACTTTAAAGATCAACGTACCCTTGACAGCCACTTCCCCGGTTTGCTTTACAGCTTCAACGTTAAACAAATATTCATCGTTTTGAATCTCTTGTAACTGTGCTTTTAGACTGAGTTGATCACCGAGAAAAACCATCGCATGAAAGCGGACAGAGTAGGATTTGACAAACCCTTCATGAAGATATGGTGAAACGATCCGCGAAAGTTGCCCCATCGACCACATGCCATGCGCAATGATTCCCGGCAATCCCGCTTTCCGGGCTTCATCGTCAATCGTATGGATCGGATTATAATCCCCTGATGCACCGGCATATTTGATTAAATCCAATCGGGTGACCGGCGGGCATTCTATGGTCGGCAATTGGTCGCCGGGTTTAAGCGTTTGAATGGTTGCCATGCTTCATCAGCTCCCGAACGGTTTCTGTTAAAATGATCACAATGCGCGATTTAAACAGAACTTCTCCGCTTTCCGTTTCACCGATATTTAAAAGCGTAAGGAAACCAAGGTTGCCGGTTTTTGTTGTTTTTTCAACATAACTTTCCACCAAGCTCGAGCAATAAAAGACATCACCGATTACGAGCGGGCGAGCATATTCAAAGCTTTGTTCACCATGTATAAGTCCTGCTTTCGGTAATTCAAGCCCTTCAATGGATCCGTAGTCAAAGGTGCGAGGAAATGTCGGAGGGGCAATATTATCACCATATTTGCTTTTCAGTCCGTATTCACGGTCTGTATAGATGGGATGGGTTTCACCGATCGCTTCGGCAAATTTCTTGACCGCACCACGTTCCACGGTCGTTAATACTTTATTGGATTTTTTCCCGACCAAATGTTCTAGCATTAGTCAAGCACCTCCCGGCCATTTAGTCTTTCGGGCCGCCGGCAACATACAACACTTGACCGTTGACATATGATGATTCTTCCATCGCAAAGAATAAGACCGCATTGGCGATGTCTTCTGGTTGGCCGACGCGTCCGACTGGGGTTTGACTTGCGCCATATTGTAAAAACTGTTCAAAAGGAATACCCATGCGTTCGGCAGTTGCCTTTGTCATGTCGGTTTCAATAAAACCCGGGGCAACGGCATTAACAGTAACGCCAAATTTTCCTAATTCAATGGCAAGTGTTTTCGTGAATCCCTGAAGACCTGCTTTGGCCGTGGAATAGTTTGCTTGACCGCGATTACCTAATGCTGACGTGGACGATAAATTGATGATTCGCCCGTAACGGTTTTCCACCATAATTTTTTGGATCTCGGCGGAACAATTGAACGACCCTTTTAGATGAACGTTCATGACCGTATCCCAATCATCTTCTGTCATTTTGAAGAGAAGATTATCGCGGATGACACCGGCGTTATTGACCAGAATGTCGATGTTTCCAAATGCCTCCAGTGCTTGTTGAACGGCGGCGTTCACTTGTTTCCGGTCACTCACGTCTGCTAAAGCCCCTTCCGCCTTCAACCCTTGTTCGCGAAATTCGTTTAAGGTCGCAGTTAAAGCAGATTCATTGATATCAATGAGAAAAACATTGGCTCCTTCTGTCGCGAAAGCTTTGGCAATCGCTTTTCCGATGCCACGGCTTGCCCCTGTAATAAAGGCGGTGCGATCGCGAAATCGTTCCATGCACATTTTCACTCCTTACTGATCGGTTTCGTTCCAAAAAGAATGAACATTCATTCACTAAATGGGGTGGTAACGCTTTCAAAAAGGACGGCTTTCTCCTTTAAGCATCACCGTTTATATTTTATTTTACCACAACATTCTGAAAGAACAATTTTTTAACGCGTAAATGCTTTTTCATCATAAAAAAAAGACCCTGATTTAGGGTCTTGCGCGGAAAAATTATAATTTGACAACGTTTGCGGCTTGTGGACCTCTTGCCCCTTCTTCGATATCGAAGGTGACTTCTTGCCCTTCCTCCAATGTTTTAAAACCTTCTCCCTGAATGGCGGAGTAATGGACAAACACATCGCTTCCGCCGTCCACTTCAATAAATCCAAACCCTTTTTCCGCATTAAACCATTTAACTTTACCGTGAGCCATCTTTTTTCCTCCTGATGTCGTTCAACAAAAACTGACCATAAGTGTAAAAGAGTGCGGGATCATTTGCTTTTTACACCATTCGAATAAAGTCAATCCGAAAAGTTGTTTAAGTTCAAAAGAGCCGCGCCTCTTTTCGCCTTTAGGGTAACCAATTCAGGAAAATATATACCTCATTGGGCAATTTAATAGCCTTTTTGATGCTTGTTTCTTGGTAAAGGAAAAGAATGAATGGATGAATGAGGTATAGAAATTTAAAAAGCCGTCAATATTGGCATCTAGAACGGAGGGAAAAACCATGCGTGTAGGACTCGTATTTTTAACAAAATGGGTCACAGCTGTCATTGCTTTCACCATCGGTTTGGATGTATTTTTTAACGCGACCGTGATCGATATTCTTTCTTTCAGTGTCACAGTGACCATACTTTCTTATATTATAGGCGATAGAATTATTTACCCCGCTTATGGAAATACCCTAGCTCTTTGGATGGATTTTATTATTTCCTATACGAGCGTGTGGGTGTTCGGTAATGTTTATTTAAATAGTGCCATGCAAATCGCTTGGGGCAGTGTGATTTCGGCTGTGATTATCACACTCGGTGAATGGTTTGTGCACCGATACATATTGTCCGATCAAGTGATGCCACACGAACGCGGTAAAAAACTTGGCCATTTAGCCTTTGGAACGGAATTTGCGGAGGAAAATGATATTCATAAGATGAAATTGAACAAAAAAGAGGATTAAAGAAATGGTTGACTCTTGGGAGCAGTCCATGCCCTTTTGAGTCAACCTTTTTATTAAGAAACCTAGCGTTGATCGAAAAAACTTGGCGCTATTAAACCTTTTTAGGTACGTGGAGATCTACAGTTTGACATATACTGAGCCGAAAAAGGATCCATTTCTTAAATAGGTGCAAACTTTTTAAAAAATGGCAGAGCCTTAGTGGCTCCAATAACAGCTTGAATATCTTACCAGTGTAAAATTTGCACATTTAATTTATAATTGAAATAAAATAGATAATAATCAGTCTTTTATTTTAACCAAAGCTTCCCTTGAATAAAATGGGATGAAGTCATTTACCCTACTAAAAAATGGGTATTGGAGGGAGTTTTATGGGACTTTTTCAAGCCATATCCAATTGGCAGACTGAACGTTATCAACGGCATGTCTCAAGAATGCAAGCTTTGGATAAATGCCCGGATTGCCGTGGCAGGGGCTTCATTAACGTCCTCAGTTTCGACTATGCCATGCCCTATGAATGTCCCGGTTGCAATGGCAGCGGTTCCTACAGCGATTGGGAAAATTCAAGAGACTAATCCTCCATTTCAAAATAGATGGCATAATGGCTTTGACACCCTGGATTAAAAGGGGCACGGCATCGGGGGCACTGAGAATTGGCATTGATATATTCAGCGATGGTTAACTCGCTCCCACACTGACCACATAAAATCGCCCGGCACGCGAATTCATCCTTTTTCCAACGCACGCGTTCATGACCCGCTAAAGCGTCATGACATTCAAAACAAGGGTAATATGTATCACAACATTTGAATTTAATCGCAATAATGTCCTTTTCCGAGTGATAATGCGCGCAGCGCGTGTAAGCATCCACCAGCATGCCCTCAACCTGAAACCCTTTGATATTCATTAGTAACTCCTTCCCCTCTAAGACATGATGTTGAGCAACGCGGAACGGCTGTCACACACATCCTATATCTCAATCATAACATAGGTCTGTAGGTTAAAGAACACTAACGTTCGGAGAGCCCTGGTTCCCCTTTCACTATCCTGAAACTTTATCAAATTAAAAAATAAATGTAAACGAGATTTCGACGCATGATAAAACCATTCCACCAAAACAAGTGGAATGGTTTTACTTATGCCGTCCATCAAGAGGGATAATGAACCGTCTTGATGTGTTCCAAATGGGAAAAAACAATATCTCCTTTCGCCGTGACGAGTTCGACAAAATTGCCATGAATACCCTTCAATTGCCCGATGCGATCGGGATCGGTTCCTAAATCAAACACGACGATTTTACCGATCAATTTTTCAAGTTGCAATTCAAACGTTCTGGCTAAGGTTAATGGTGTGGGGTTAACGGGGAAAATGTCATTTTCTAAGTTATAGGGCGTTTGTGAGCTTGTATATGGAATGAGCCATTTCAAATGGTTGATCGGGATATACATCGTTTTATAAACCGGTGAATAAAACACAAAATAATCATTTAGAATCGTCGTCACATAGCCATGCACGGATTGATGTTTGGTCACCTGTATTTCCGAAAACATCCCTTTAGCATTATTCAATATGGAACGGAGCGACAAAGTGTGCAGATGATCCATAGGATATTCATTCGATGGAACCGCGATGGGTGGATCCTCAACGTTCTCAAGCATTCGTTGGACATGGATCAAGGGAATGTAGATATAATCTTCACCGTTATAGATGACCAGCACATCGCTTCCGATGTCCAATAAGATGCCGTGGTGCATGATATTTCCAGACAACTCAATTTTGACATGCTTATTTATTAAGTTTCCAAAAAGTTCAATCGTTTTTCACTCCCTCCTAGGAAAATAACCAAACGGTCCATATATAAAAACTCATTAGAGTCACCACCGTCGTGATCGGAATCACCATAAAAGTTATTTTAAAATATTGCCCCCATGTAAACGGAATTTGATTTTTTTTCAGAATAAACATCCATAACAGTGTCGCTAGCGTTCCAATTGGAGTCAACAATGAGCCGATATCGCTGCCGATGATGCTTGCAAGATACGATATTTGTAATGTATCAAGACTTAAATCCATATTTATCAGCGCCATGGTTCCGATCATCACAGATGGCAGATTATTAACGAGATTGGATAAGACGGAAAGCAACGTGCCGACGAAAAAAATCGCATTAAATATGCTGTCACTGATGATGGGTTTCGTATATTGCACAATGAAAGAGGTTAGTCCAATTTTATTTAAGGAAAAGACGATCACGTACATGCTGAAGGCAAACAACAAGATGTGCCATGGCGTCCGTTTAATCACATCCAAAAACCCATGGCGTGTCCTCACCCATCTTAACAAAAGTAGTATGACGGCACCGCTGATTCCGATGAACTCCGGAGGAATCCCATAGGGTGATAATAAAAAGTAAGAACAACGCGTTAAAATAACGACTGCAATGGCGCTATTAAAGAGTTTCCAATCAATTGTTGGCTTTTCTATTGATTCCAGCGGATGTCTCTTCCCACCAATCAAAAAGTTCCTGTGCGTGGGTTTAATAATGCTTACCGGCAACTCGTGCCGAAAGTAAAAATACAGAAAGCCAACCATTACGGTGATTCCGAACATGGAAGGGATGAACAATAATTGGACATAGGTGTTTAGATTCAGGCCGACCATGTTTAAGGCAATTAAATTGGCGATATTGCTTACGGCAATCGGAGCGCTCGATGCGGTCGCAACCAATGCGCCGGATAACAGGTATGGTATTTTTTGATGGGGCTTCAATTTAAGCTGGTTGACAATATTGATAATAATGGGAGTGGTAATGAGCACACTGCCGTCATTGTTAAAAAATAGCGTTGTGAAATAGCAAAGTAAGATGACATACAGAAAAAGTTTCTTTCCTGAACCGCTTGCGTAAAAAATGATGTTGGCAGCAACCCACCGGAAGAAACCGACGCTTTCCAAAACGATCGTCATAACAATGGTTGATAATATCGTAAAGGAAGGTCCACTGACAATCGACAGAATATCAGATAGATCTCTAATGGAAACAGCGCCGAAAGTGATGAGGAGGAAGGCACCGATTGTAGTGGGAATGGTCTCGTTAAGGCCGAATGGTTTCCATATGATCAGGATAACGGTCAAGATGAAAATCATGATTGTCAGAGGGACTATCGTATCAAACACTTGAATTGGCCCCTTGCGTCGATGGGGAATCCTTATTCACAAATGCTTTCGAAACATCCGCACGGATCGTTTGCTTTTCGGTTTCTGTTGGCTGTGGTTTAAGCATGAAGTAGAAAAGGATTCCACAAAGAATGACATAGATTCCCATAAACATAGGTACCCCCCCTTCCTTAACTTACTTCCGGCCATATATGAGGGATGTTCGCAAGACTTTGCGCGGTTTTGTATCGTCAAATAAAGAACTGTCTCGTCTTGTACCTGTCCCTTCGCGACCACCCCATAATAAGGATTCGGACACCCGACGACTGACCTTCGAAGAATTTTTGTTGTTCCTTTTGTCATTCGCTTGATTGGCATTTTTCTTCACTTTACCACTAGACTTTTGCTCTGAATCCGCGGCTTTGTTTCGCTCGGTGGAGCGGTCATCATTGGTACCGTCAACCGAATCGGACTGGGTGTCTGGGATATAAAAACTAATGATTTGATTGACGGGAACAAATTTAATATTATCCCTTGTGATAAACACCGCATAGTCCTCATTGACCAAGCCTAGAAAACCTTGAAATTCTTCCAATCCCGAGCGAGTCACTGCGATCCACTGTTGCTCGAAATTTTTCAAATGGGTGGAAAAACGTTGCTGATCAATCAACAGCGGCTCGCTACCGTCAAGATTTAGACGCAATTGGTATTTGACGCTTTTGTTAATTTCTTTAATGTATTTCACCTGAATAAAATAGGTTTGATTATTCTTTTGAACGGCGACATAATCTTCGAACACACCCGTGATCATCCCTTTGATGCTTAAGCCGCCATCCACGAGAACATTAACAGGAAAACCTGTTAACTGATTTAATTGATCATGAAGTGTTTGCATTCCTTGTCCTCCTTATCATCAGCCGTTCAACGTTTCGGAACGACTAATGGATCATAAATTTTATTTAATTTTGCTCTTTTTTTACTTTTTTGTTGGCATCTTTCTTATTTTTCGCGAGTTCCTGATCGTCTTTTTTCTCATCATTGTCATCTGTCTCAGCGTTTTCTTCATTTTTCTCTTTCCAAATGGAAACGGTTTTAATGTGGAATAAGGCGAGATGAATCAACTCATCATTCGCTACCAAGCTGATGGCATCATCATCAATGCCGTTTAATATCCCCTCTACTTTATCCGGGCCATTGTTAATTTTTATCCGCGAATATTGGAGCTGACGAAGAATATCAACAAAATTTTCTGCAGTAAAATACGCTTCAGCCTGATCGCTTGTATTTTCTGTTTGAGATGATGTGGCAGTTCCTGCCATGATGGGGGTCGATACGGACTTAATATGTTGCGTATTGTAATAAACAACACCGTCTTTATCGGACCTTACGGCTAAAAAGTCCGTCCCCAGATGCAGCAATTCACCTGTCACGGAATCAGGTCCGTGGTGTTGGACCTTTACTGTTCTGCCGATCATTCCTTTTATCCGATCATTCATTTTCATCGGGTTTATGGCAACTCCTTCTTATTTGAGTTAAATTCACTGCATGTATATGTGTCGCGCCATGATATTGTTTTAGTTTATCAGCCTGTTTTCTACTAAAAATAAGTTATTGTTTATGGTTTTAAGGCCTAAAAAATAAAAAACGCCCGGAACCGAGCGTTTTCTCTAAGTGGTCTGGCTTTCTACTAGTCAATGATTCGCTAACGATAGCTCTGCCTGTGTCTAAAGGCTTTGACAGACCCAAGCTTTTTTATTGATCAGTAGGGCAAACGCCGTCGTGACAGCTGTTCGCCTCACGACTCTTTGGGTCGTCCGAATTCAAAATGGTTAGACCTTGTTCATCCTTCCAAGCCTGATTTAAGGCTTGGAGGAACAGATCTTGCGATTGTGCGCCGGACACTGCATATTTCCGATTAATGACATAAAACGGAACGCCCTGAATGCCAAAGCGATTGGCTTCCGCTTCATCAGCACGGACGTCCTGGACATATTGATCAGAGTGCAAAGCGCGTAAAGCTTCTTCCCGATTTAATCCGGCTTCTTCAGCCAGTCGGGCTAAAACCTCACGATCCCCAATATGCTTCCCATCAGTGAAATAGGAACGGAAGAGAATTTCGACCATTTCTTTCATTCTTCCATGTGCTTTGGCAAAATGCATTAACCGATGGGCATCAAAGGTATTGGTGGGAATCATCTTTTCAAAGCGATACGTCAAACCGACGTCTCGGGCAAGACGGCCGACATTCTCATTCATCGATTTGGCTTGTTCGTAGCTGATGTGAAATTTTCGGGCAAGTGCCCCGTGGATATCCGTATGCTGATCTTTTTCAGCATGCGGGTCAAGTTCAAAACTCCGGTAGATGACTTCCATCTGTTCTTTATAAGGAAATTCGGAAAGCGCGCTTTCAAATCGGCGTTTGCCGATATAGCAATACGGGCAGATAAAATCGGACCAAATTTCGACCTTCATTTATTAAAGACCTCCTCGGTTTGCATAGTTTTATCTTAAAGCCAAGATTCCATAAAAGACAATTTTATTGCCTGTTATGTTGCCTATTTTCGGACAAGAAATGCCATTTTCTTGGTGATCGGCATACGATGCTCATGGGGAGGTCTAAAGAGTCCTTGCCAAAGGGGGGATATTTGTGGATCGTTCCATTCTTCTCTATTTTGTCTGCCTTCTCGCTGGTTTTGCCTTAACAACTGTTGAACTCGCGGGCACTTTTTTAGCACCTTTAAGTAGTTTCTTTAATATTATTGGCGTACTCGCGATCATCGTCTTTGCCCTTGTCCTACTCTATATGGGTGTCCGTTCATTATTAAATAAAAATTTATAGCATAAAGACCGAAGAAGCTGATGACCGGCTAGCCGGATCAGCTTCTTTTTTGATGCGAGCCAAAAAATAGGTTTTTTCATTCTAGTATAAGAACAAGGAAGATGCTCTACCTTTACCAAAAAACATGAGAGCAAAGTTTTGATTTTAATTTATCCAATTTGACCTACTAAAATGCCGGTAAAAACCTCTGACCCAATGTCGATGATGTCTAGTACGGAATAATGATAATCATTTATTTCAATGAGGCGTTTTGTTCCACAACGTGTTTGATAACTTCAACGGTTTCTGGATCTTCTAGGCCTGTGACGTCACCGGCAACTTCCCCTTTTAGCACGACTTCTTTAAGCAATCGGCGCATGATTTTTCCGCTGACCGTTTTCGGCAATGCTTCCGTGATGACAACCGCTTTGGGACGGGCAATTTGCCCGATTTGCTGTACAATATTATCGCTGACTTGTTGTTTTATGGCACCATGGTCGACATCCGAACGATTTAAGCGGACAAACACAAGCGGAACTTCCCCTTTAATCGCATCGGGCACCCCAATCACGGCAGCTTCGGCCACACCTGGACACTCGAGGGCGGCGCTTTCCATCTCCATTGTACTTAAGCGATGGCCAGCGACATTAAACGCATCATCCGAGCGGCCAACAACCCAGAAATAGCCATCATCATCTTTTAACGCGATATCGCTCGCAAAATAACATCCCTCGACTTGGCTGAAATACGCTTGGTAATATCGGTCATTTTCTTTCCAAAGCGTCCGGCAGAGCATCGGGAAAGGTTTGCGAATGACGAGATTTCCTAGCGTATTGGGAGGAACGGGCCGACCTTCATCATCGACCACATCGACATCAGCGCCGAGGAACTGAATACCAGCAGAGCCTGGTTTCATCGGCGTAAGCCAAGCGGCACCGGCAAGCGGACAGCCCGCTGTTTCCGTTTGTCCCCAAGTGTTGTTCACACAAACACGACCTTTGCCAAGGACATCATGCGTCCACTGCCACGTTTCTGGATCAAAAGGTTCACCAACGAGGGAGATAACATCTAAGCTGCTCAAATCATATGGGGCCATGGCGTTTTCACCCAAGCTTTTCAACATCCGCAAGGCCGTCGGTGCCGTAAAAAGTTTATTGACGCGATATTTATTTATGATTTGATAGAAGCGGTCCTTTTCCGGATAGTCAGGTGCGCCTTCATAAATGACGGTCGTTACACCATTAGCCAAGGCTCCTGCAATGCCCCAAATATGCATCGTTAGCCAGCCAATGTCTGCCGTACACCAAAAAATATCGTCTGGTTTGTGGTCCATATGGTATTTGGCGTAGACATAATTTTGGATGACAAAGGCCATGCCGGAATGAACGACACCTTTAGGTTTACCCGTTGTGCCGCTTGTATAAAAGACGATGCCGGGGTCATTTGCTTCCACACGCTCCGGTTCACAATGAATGCTAGCATTCCGTGTAACTTCATCCCAAAAGACATCGCGACCAGCCTTCATATTAGGAGACGTGTTCAGACGGTTGACCACAATCACCTTTTCAACAGACGGAATGTCATCCACCACATGATCCACTTTTTCCTTCAAGGGAATCACTTTACCCCGTCTGAGGCTGGCATCAGCTGTGATGATCACTTTTGGTTCGAAATTAACAAGCCGGTCTTTCAACGACTTTTCCGAAAAACCCGAGAATATGGCATTATATACGGCACCGATGCGAAAACTGGCGAGAACCGCAATAAACGCTTCCGCCAAATTGGGCAGAAAAATGGCAATCGGATCGCCTTTCTTGACACCAAAGGCGCGCAACACATTGCTGAATCGATTGACCTCAGCCTGCAACATGCGATACGTAAAGAATTTCGTATCACCGTTTTCACCTTCCCAAATGATGGCGGCTTTGTTTCCAAGACCAGCCGTAAGGTGGCGGTCAATGAGATTCACACAAGGATTGCTAATCCCGCCATTAAAGAAAGAAAAATTCGGTAACTCCCCGCTCATCGTTTCCTGCCAGGGCTCGTACCAAAATAATTCGCGGGCGACATCTTCCCAAAACTTTTCGGGATCTTCCTGTGATTTTTTTAACAAAGCCATAAACGCTTCCTTAGACCCCAAGGCCGTCGCTTTTTCCTTCTCAGAAAGCGGTTCGACCAAACGGCTGTTTTTAACGACTTGCTGAATGCCTAATACATCCATCTAGAACGCCTCCTTTTAGCATCATAAATGTCTGTAAGCGCATACAAAAGTTGTTAAATTATTTATTTGGTTTATTAAAAATTGATAGACTATTATAATATATTCCACAATGGCTTTTGAAAATCCTCTTTTTTGTCATGGTGAGAGGCCTTCCGACAATCAGAAGCGCAGCAAACGCACGGCCTACGCCTAACAAGCTTGTACTGTTAAGTCATTAAATCATTTTTTAGACCAGTATAAGTGCACCAACGGCTTTGCCTTCGCCTAAATGGGTTAGCCAGAGCTACATCTTCTTTATTGAAGCCAAGTTTCTTTCTCGACGCCTTTTTCTTGCCAATTCGCCTTTTTCTTTGGTATGTTTATAGAAAATGATAAGACTGGAGACAGCCTTAAAGGGGATAAACAAAGTGGAAGAAACGCGTTATGAAACGGCGATGTTTGCCGGTGGATGTTTTTGGTGCATGGTGAAACCATTTGATGAATGGCCGGGCATCATAAAAGTGATATCCGGATACTCTGGCGGCCACGTCAAGAACCCTACCTATGCGGAAGTCAAAACTGGGACGACAGGGCATTACGAAGTCGTACACATCACGTACGATCCCAAACTCGTTTCCTATCAACAATTATTAGATCTTTATTGGCCGCAAATCGACCCAACCGATGACGGTGGACAATTTTTTGATCGCGGTCCGCAATACCGCACCGCCATTTTTTATTACAACGAGGAACAAAAAGCGTTAGCCGAGCAATCGAAAAAAGAGATTGAAAAAAGTGGCCGTTTTCAAAAACCGATCGTCACGGCCATTCTTCCAGCTGGCCCATTTTATGAAGCCGAGGAAGAACACCAATACTTTTATAAGAAAAACCCAGAAAAATATAAGCAAGAACGGATTGAATCCGGCCGTGAAAAATTTATTCAGGAGAATTGGAAATAACAAAACCGGAAAACCGACCGATCGCGGGTTGGCTATCCGGTTTTTCTGTACTGATAGAAAGTCGATCATTTTCGCCTAAATAGGCTTGGCGAAGCTAAGTTTTTTAGCAGAACAAATTTTCGTTTATTTGATTAATGGAAAAGTGAGGAAATGAAATCACTGATTGTCTGAAAAAGGGATCGTAAAAATTCGCCGAGTTTCGCAAAAAAACCTTTCGCTTCATCGGAATTCAAAAATTGCTTTAGCGAGTCCTTGGCTTTTTGCAATTGATCCCCGACTTGATTCCAGTTAATATTCAAATCTTTCATTTTGTTAAATAGATCGACAAGTTTTTGGATGTCTTGGTCATTTAGTTGGACACCGGTTTGTTTGGCAGCGTCTTGAATGATGTTTTTCATATCTTCATCCGTTTTCGGATGGGCTTCGGCGATTTTATCTTTGATCGCTGTCATGAGGGCTGCGGCCTTATCTTTTCCAATGCCTTTTTCATCGGCGAGTTTGGCTGTTGTGACCATCTCTTCGTTAGCGACTTGTTTTTGTTCTTCAGGGATGACGTCTCCGGTTTTGATTTCATATGCTTTAATCAATCCAGTCAAAGCCGCCGTACCTGAGACATCAAACGGTGCGGTGACATAAATTTGTGCATCTTTCACGCCCGCCGTTGCCAAAGCATTCATATACATTTCGTTTGAAACATAGGTGATATGATTCGTGCTGACCGATAAGCCCGACCCTTTTTCGCCGATCGTGATTTTGGAAGAACTGATCGCGCGCGTGCCGATCTGGGCTTTGGGTAAATAGTTATCTAAATATTTATGTTCCTCCGCATTGGTCACTTCGATGACCTGAACTTGATTTGGGTCAACTTGCATCTCTTTTAATATCGCATCTTTTTGTTGCTGCGTAAGATCCGCTCCTAATGTTACAATCACATCTCCGGCAGATGTATCAGCGCGGGCCACGTTGATGTTTTGAAAACCGATGGCCATGACGAACGCCGCTAACATCGCAAACAAAATTTTTTTCATCATTGTGATCCTTCCAATCTACTTTTTGTAGAATCGACTATATTATAACGTATGTGGACGACCTATTAAAACATTCCGATGTTATGAAATCTCTGAACAAGAAAAAATGCCCTTAAAATGTAAGGACATCATCACTTGATCAGCCTATTGATTCGGCTTAAGGTCCAGCCGTGACGGTCGGTTCTTCAATGGTGAGAATATTCGCTTCCGTGTTTAAGGTCACAACCGCACCGATGGGAATGGCGACTTTAAAGTAACTATGCGATCCGGCTAGATTAGTTAGCAAAGGTTTTCCGAGCGGGACAAAAAAATGGTTAATCAGATCATCATAGGTCGTATTATAAATGACAGTGCACTCCGTACATTGTCCCATGACAAACCCGAGACTATCATCCAATTTCCCGGCGAGTTTAAGATGGTTTAAATAGCGATAGACCTTATTGGTCGGTTCGTGGGTTTCTTCTAGATATAAAATTTTATTCCTAGTATCGATTTCATAAGGTGTCCCTAAGCTGTCGACTAGAGAGGCAAGGTTGCCACCGACAATTGGGCCTGTCACATTGCCTTTTATCCGGCTGACAAAAGGTATGCCCGGCGGATTTTCAATGGGCCTCGGTGCTGTAGTCGTCGATGTGACCGCAAAAAATTGATTGAAGTTGAAACTTGGTGTCCCGCTTGTGAAGTCCAACAGCAGTAAACTATTAAACGTTACCAAATTTGAAAGGGCATATAATGTGTTTAAAAGAATCGTGACATCACTATAACCGCTGACAATTTTCGGATGTTGCCGGATAAAATTATAATCCAAGAATGGGAGAATACCCGCCACACCCGTACCTCCCCGGGTGGACAGAATCAGTTTAACATCATCATTTCGGAACATGTCCATTAAATCAGCGGCTCTCTGTTCATCCGTCGCTGCCGTAATGCCGCTTTGTCCGTAGGCATAGCGGCCGATGAGGACGCGAAATCCCATCGATCGCAATGTTTGAACCCCTTCATTGATGACATTAGGGTCCAGTGGGCTTCCTAATGCCACAACCCCGATCGTGTCTCCCGGTTGAAGCATCGGTGGTTTTATGGCCATGGGTGATCCCCCTTTGCAATCCCTTTCAGTTCATTCTATGCTGGACATCACTCGACATTCCCAAAGATCCTCTAAGCCAATAAAAAAGAGCGTTAGTCGAATCGATTAACGCCCGCCTCATTGGAATAACGCAAGGAGCTTGGACATGTCCAAACGGTCTCCGATCGTCGTTTTCGTTTCTGTGTTAATAAATCGCCGGTCTTTTTGATAATGTTTAAACACCTCGTAGGTTTTCAGCGCATCATCCAACGCGCGATGCCTTTGATCAAAATCAGCCCCGACGTATTCCAATACCGCCTTTTTTAAACTCGTTAAATTTTCCCCACCAAAAAAACGCTTATATTCCTCAGCCAAATCCAATGCATTAAAAGATCCAAGCGTCAACTGTTTACGCTCACAGCCAGCTTTTAAAATATGAAGGTCGCTGTTTCCCCACGTTACAATGGTTGTTTGCGCTTGAGAAATGATGTCCTTTATTTTTTTCACTAAATCAGAAAAAGCCATCCCTTGGTCGACTTGTGATTGCGAAATATGGAGAAATTCGCAACACCGCGCCGTCAAAAGCGGGTGGACTTCCGGTTTAACAAAAGTTGAGAAGGTTTCCGTAATCGTGTCATCAGACACTGTCACAATGCCGGCTTCGATGATTTCTGGTGTAAAAGTGCCTCTTTTCGCATGTTCCTCAGGCATGGAGAATTCAAAATCCAAAAACAGATATTGTTCCAATTTATTCACCTCCTCAAGCACCGTCATCTGTAAACTAGCACCATTATATCGTAAAAGGGGTTGATGATTAAAGAAAAAATGCCAGCCCTATT
>Ga0310838_1000763_pt1 | contig 23008 bp, 23 predicted proteins | sample SM_ome_6_FD_202241 | JGI IMG/M metagenome (GOLD analysis project Ga0310838, IMG submission 202241) | Sorghum-adapted microbial communities enriched on stacked mutant (SM) sorghum from Joint BioEnergy Institute, Emeryville, California... ...
GATGTACAGGAGCTTACGGCGAAAAATCTGTCCCTCTCTACTTCTTCGGGGAGCATCAAAATCCGTGACGTCCATGGTGCTTTAAAAGCGGAGACATCATCCGGAAGCATAAAAGCTATGAATGATAATATTGAAGGGGAATGGAAGCTCAGAACTTCCAGTGGGAGTGTTTCGGTTCAATTGGATCATCCCGATTCACTCTTGGTGCAGTTTAAAGGAAATTCCGGCAGCAGTAATATCTCATTAGAAGAAATGGAGTGTCAGTCTAAAACTAAAAACAGTTTTATCGGCAAAATCGGTGCCGGTGAAAATAAACTGACGGTGCGGACAAATTCCGGCTGCTTCAGGCTAAATTAAAATATCCCATAGTACTTTCGCCACTTCTAAAAGAAGTGGTTTTTGTTTTTGCCTCCCATTCTTACATGGGCAACATGGGATTTAAACTTTAGCAAACTTTCGTGATTCAAGTTTTACCGGTGAAAATGTTAGAATATTACAGGTTGCATGTTCGACATAAAAGGCGTAATACCATGTCGCGCAAGGATCAAGCAAGCACTTTCGATGGACACTTGAAATTGTAACCGTTTCGTGCGAGTTGGATGCCTGACAGATGCTGAAAATATGTCATAATATAAAGTAGGAAAATACGAGAAAAGGTGAAAGACTTTTGGAAAACAAACCATTCAATGATACGTTTTTAAAAGCATGTCGCAAAGAAGCTGTTCCGTACATACCGGTTTGGTACATGAGACAAGCCGGACGCTATCAAAAAGAATATCGGGACATTCGAAAAAAGTATTCGTTCTTTGAAATCAATGAGAATCCGGAAGTATGCGCGAAAGTGACGCGTTTGCCGGTCGAGCAACTTGGCGTCGATGCGGCCATTTTATTTGCCGACATTATGACCCCTATTAAAGCATCCGGGATCGAGGTCGAAATCGTCGAGGGGAAAGGTCCAGTCATTGCAAATCCCATCCGCTCGATGACTGACCTCTCGCGCTTTGGTGATCTACATCCAGAACGCGATTTGCCGTACATCGCAGAGACCATTCGCCTGCTTCGTGAACAATTATCCGTCCCATTAATCGGTTTTGCCGGGGCGCCGTTCACACTTGCTAGCTATTTAATTGAAGGTGGTCCTTCGAAAGACTACCATAAAACCAAAGGATTTATGTATGCCCAACCGGACGTATGGCAAGCCCTCATGGATAAGCTTGCCGATATCATGATCACTTATTTGCGTTCGCAAATTGAAGCCGGCGCCCAAGCGGTGCAAGTTTTTGACTCATGGGTAGGCGCGGTTGGCGCGGATGATTATGAACAATATATTGCACCAACCATGGAAAAAATCTTTTCGGAAATTAAAAAGACCGGGGTGCCATCCATATATTTCGGTAGCGGTACCGCTCACCTTTTAAAGATTTGGAATCAGCTTCCGGCCGATGTTTTATCGGTTGATTGGCGCATCTCGATCGATGAGGTCAGAGCGCTTGGCGTGGACAAGGCCCTACAAGGGAACCTTGATCCGTCCATGCTGCTTGCGCCTTGGGAGATGCTTTCCACAAGAGTAAAAGCTATTCTTGATCAAGGGAAAAAACAACCCGGGTATATTTTTAATTTGGGACATGGCATTTTTCCTGAAGTGGACGGCAATGTTTTAAAGAAATTGACAGAGTGGGTCCACGATTACACAAAGAGTAACTAAGGGGGCGAAAGCATGGCAAGAAAGAAAATCGGCTTGCTACTCATGGCTTACGGAACGCCAAACAAACCAGAGGACATTGAACCTTATTACACGCATATTCGCCACGGTCGTCGACCATCAGATGAAGAGCTCGAGGATTTGAAAAATCGCTATGAATCGATCGGTGGCGTATCGCCGCTTGCAAGAATTACGAATGAACAAGCTTCAAGTCTCGAAGAAAGCTTGAATGCCAGACAAAACCAATATGAATTTAAAGCCTATCTGGGCTTAAAACATATTTCGCCGTTCATTGAGGACGCTGTCAAAGCGATGAAAAAAGACGGGATTGAACAGGCGGTCGCGCTCGTTCTCGCCCCGCATTATTCCACCTTCAGCGTGAAGTCATATATGGAACGCGCACAACAAACAGCCGAGGAAATCGCTGGTCCGAAGATCATTCCCATCGAGAGCTGGTATGATGAGCCAGGTTTCATCCAATGGTGGGCGAAACGCGTCCAAGAGGAATTTCGGGCGATCCCTGAAAGCGAACATGATGCGGTCGTGATTTTTTCCGCTCACAGTTTGCCAGAGAAAATTATCGCTTATGGCGATCCTTATCCGAACCAATTGCAAGAAACCGCTAAGCTAATCGCTGAAGCAGCAAAAGTTCCACACTTTGCAGTCGGCTGGCAAAGCGCCGGACAAACCCGGGACCCGTGGATCGGACCGGATGTCCAAGATTTGACGCGCGATCTGTTTAAAGAAAAAGGCTATAAGCATTTCATCTATTGTCCCGTCGGTTTTGTCGCTGAGCATTTGGAAGTTTTATATGATAATGATTTTGAGTGTAAAGTAGTCTGTGATGAACTTGGGGTGCAATACCACCGGCCGCCGATGCCTAATGCCGATCCGGAATTTATCCATGTCTTAACCGATGTGGTCTTAAAAGTCCTTTAAGAATCGGGATTGCACCATCTTTTGATACAGGTTAGATGAACGTGGAAGCCGCATTTTTTGCTGGAAGGGCATCGACGATTGCTGTAGGGAAGGAAAAGCGAATCGGAACAGAAAAAGCTTTGAGAAGGAAGCGAGTTTCATGAAAAAAGTGGCCATTATCGGAGGCGGCATCACCGGATTGACGGCTGCCTTTTACATTCAAAAGCATGTAATGGAGACCAAGGAAGAGTTTCAGGTTACGCTTTTTGAAAGCGACGAGCGCTTGGGCGGCAAAATCCGCACGGAGCGAAGAGAAGGGTTTGTCATAGAGCGCGGGCCGGACTCATTTTTAAAACGAAAAGTGGAAGTTTTAGAACTGGTCGAAGCGCTTCATTTAAGTGAAGGGCTCATTTCGAATCAAACGGGAACGTCGTATATTTTAAAAGATGATACTCTCCATATGATTCCTGAAGGCTCGGTGATGGGCGTACCAACGCGCATCAAACCGCTCCTTGACACCGGCCTTTTAACCATAGACGGTAAAGCCCGCGCGCTAAATGATTTATTCATTCCGCCGCTTCCCGATTTTGACGACATGTCAGTCGGTGAGTTTTTCGAACGCCGTCTCGGGCAAGAAGTAGTCGATCATATTATCAGTCCGCTCCTATCAGGTATATATGCCGGAGATATTTACCAATTAAGTCTAAAGATGGCGCTGCCTCACTTTATTGAGGTGGAAAGACGCGCAGGAAGCCTCATGCTTGGACTGCAAAACCAAGCGCCGCGAAAGAAAACGAGTCAGTTTGCGACGCTTTCGACAGGGCTTGAAACGATTGTCGATGCGCTAATAGCCGCTTTTCTACCGGAGGTCGTTGACGTTCGGGTCGGTGAAAAGGTTCATAAAGTGCACCGGAACGAGGCAGATTATACGATTGAAAGTGACGGAGGTTCATGGGCTTTTGATCAAATCATTTTTGCCGTTCCGCACCAAGTGACAGAAGCGTTACTCAGTGAGGCTGACTTTTTACAAAGAAAAACGCAAGCCCCAAGCACATCCGTTGCAACGATTGCGATGGCTTTTCCGGAAAAGGCGGTGCGGATGCATAAGGAAGGCACAGGCTTTGTCGTCTCGCGCCGTGAACCCAAGACGATAACAGCAGCCACATGGACGCACTTGAAATGGGGGCATGCTGCACCAGAGGGTAAGGCGCTCATTCGCTGTTATGTAGGAAAAGCCGGCGATGACCGTATCATCGAGAAGTCCGATGATGAATTAGTTTCGATCGCCTTAAAAGATATGCAGGGCACTGTTGATATTCTGAGCGACCCTGATTTTGCTCTCGTTTCGCGCTGGCCGGAAGCGATGCCGCAATATCCTGTCGGTCATAAAAAATGGCTGCACGAAATCCGCCAAAGGCTCGCCAAAGAATATCCTGGGGTTTATCTTGCGGGTGCTTCATATGACGGCATCGGTATTCCCGATTGCATTCGCCAAGGCATGCAAGCTGCCAAAGATGTGCTGAATACATTGGCAACGTAAAAAAGAAAGGGATGTGATGGGATGAAATGGACCGTTGTTGGTTTTTGGGGTGGTCATCCGGAAATCGGGGAAGCGACCTCGAGCTATCTTCTTGAAGAAGGGGATTTTCGGCTTTTAGTAGACTGTGGAAGCGGAGTATTGGCCCAACTCCCAAAGTATTGTGAGCTATCGAAGCTGAATGCGGTCATTCTCTCGCATTACCACCATGACCATGTGGCCGATATTGGTGTACTCCAATACGCGAAACATGTGGAAAAATACATCGGCACACCATCGGGAACGCTCCCCATATACGGTCACCAGCTGGAGCCGGATAAATTTAAGATGCTCACTTACGAGGATGCGACGGCCGGCGTCGCCTACCAGATCGATGAATCCTTGCAGCTGGGGCCTTTTCAAATCGACTTTTTACAAACCGCTCACCCCGCTCCCTGCGCGGCCATGCGGTTTACAAGCGGTGGTAAGACAATCGTGTATACGGCAGATACCAGCTTTATTCCGGAACTTATTCCCTTTGCCAAAGACGCGGACCTGTTAGTTGCGGAATGCAGTCTGTACAAAGAAACAGACGGCAAGCCGATGGGCCATTTGAATTCATTGGATGTCGGGCGACTTGCTGAAGAAGCTCATGTCAAAGAATGTTTGCTCACGCATTTGCCGCATTATGGCGATCACGAAAATCTTTTAAAGGAAGCAGCGACGGTATACAAAGGGAAATTGGCTCTGGCCAAAAGCGGCTGGAGTTGGGGCAGCAAATAAAAAACATGTGCCTTTAAAGCCAAAAGGATGGTGCATCCCTTCCAGGACTCTTGGATGGTTGGCACAGCGAAACGTATGTCAACATGGCACATTCTTATGCACTTTCGTAACCGAAAACTTATCTGTCTGTTGGTCATGTCGCCATTCGTCTTTTGGTCTACAGCTATTGCGTGGATCAATTTTTTGAGACATCTTAAAAATTTTGTCTATTTACTGCCATTTTAGGGTAAACTTTATCCCTGTACTCTCGCTCCTTTTAATTTCTTAAACAACAACAAAAATGTGCCTGCCGTAATCAAACCGGTTCCCGCAAGGAGGAAATAAAAAGGATCATTGAGTCCGGTATTCGGTAAGCGACCACCGGAAAAGCCGTTGCCGACGATACCTGTAAGGTCACCATCAACATATATTAATAGATCAAATTGCGTTGTCGTTCCTTGATATTCATTTCCGAGTTCTTCGGGCATCTTAACAGTAAACTTGATGTTGTCTTGGGCGCCACTTTTTAATTGTTGAGCGTCGACGCCTTTAAAATCCTTCAGTTTGCCGTCAAAAAGGACTTGTGACTCGTTTTCAACTTTTAGCAGAAGTTGACGAAAAAGGCGATCCTCACCAGAGGGATGTTTCATTTTTATCTCATATTGAAGATCCTTCGTACCATTATTATCAAGCGTTAATTCTCTTTCAGCCCAATCTCCTGGTTTGAAATTGGTGATGTTAAAAAGCGATTTACTGGGGGAAACCGTAAAGTCATAGTCTTTTTCATTTGAATCGGCCTTCGCTACGCTTATTCCGAGAAAAATCAGAAGAACGGGTATACAAAATAACAACCATTTTGTATTGTTCATTTTTCGCTACTCCTTTAAAAGATAACAGGATATTTTTAGAAAAAATAAAGGTGGGAGAGACCCACCTTTATTTTTTTGTGTATTAACGAGCTTCTCCTTCAGTTTGTTGAGCATCGAATGTCCATTTGAGCTTGACGGAATCGCCTTGGAATTGGTTTTGATCTTTGTGGTTATCCACGAATTCGAATTGGACATACATTTTATCCGAATCTCCAACCTTTAGGCCGCTGTCTTCACCGTCTAAGAGATGGAGAATGTTCCTTAAGTAGTTTTTAACCGCATCCGGCGCTTCACCTTTTAGTTCATCCAAGGTGGCGGAAGCGATGACATTTTCGTCACCGTCAAGGATACCGTCCTTATCAAGGTTTTTAAGGAAGTTCACACGAATGTATTTACCCATATCTTCCGTATTGTCGCCTTTTGCGTCAATAACGGTATAATCCGTGAGTAAATTAACGGACTTGATGGGGAGTGAACCTTCATTCTTAAGGACAAAGGTCCGGTTCATCCAATCCCCAGGCTTTAAATTGTTGACATCAATGATTGTCGAAGGTTTCACCGAAAGATCCAATGTGCCTGCTGCAAATGTGTTGTTGGTTTCCACGGCATCGTGGAAATATGCGTATGTCCCCCCTCCGATGAGTGATAAGCCGAGTGCCGCACAAGCAACCCCCATGCTTAATTTTGCTTTAATCCCCATTTCTTTTCCTCCTCTTACCCTTATTTGGGCATTATTTTTATATATGAACCGAGACGGACTCATAAGGGTTTTGCCCCTGTGGCTTCGAGTCTATCTCAAGGGTTCAACGAAGACTGGCTAACGGATGTTACATTTTCTTGGTTTGGCTTAGGTGGCGTTTTACCCGTTGGCGGGGTAAGTTCTTTAAAGGCTTTCCATAAAGTGATGGCAGAATAGATGATTAATAGAATTCCAACCGCAAAAAGCAGGATCGAAAAACCGATTTTAGAGTGTGTAAAATTCATCACATAACCAAGGTAAGGAATGGTCACTCCTGTATAAATGGCTTCAATGTTTTGCGGCTGAACGGCATCAAGATCAGGCGTACGGTTGTTGTCACCTTTCGTCACATATTTAATATTCTTGCCGGATCCGATAACTTTGTAGATTCGGTGAGTGATGAGTGTGTCTTGATCTACTTTAAAAGAAATAATGTCACCTTTTTTCAAATGTGTGGCATCTTTAATGGGTTTTACGGCGATGATGGATCCAGTTTTAAATGTTGGTTCCATGGAACCCGATAAAACGGTTTTCAATTCATAACCGAAGATTTTAGGTTCCCCGCCCGAAATTTTTGCAGAAATGGCGATGTAAACCATTAAAATGAGTAATACAGCCAAAAGGGCGGTAACGCCTCTGTTCAACCATTTGATGATTTTTAACTGTTTCATAATATCAATCCCTTCAATGGAACTTCCAAGCATTTAAGGCTGATTGGCTGCAGGTGGTTCGTTGGTTTTGGCATCCTCTGCTCCATCTTTTGAATTATCGCTTGGATGATTGTTTTCCGTTTGAGTCGTGTTCGTTTCTTTGGATGTTTCAGGTGTTGTTTCACTCGATGCATCATCTTTTTCTTCGGGTTGGCTGGCATCAGCGTTTTCATTTTGAGGTGCATCCTGATTTTGTGATGGATTAACATTAGTAGACCCTTGATTGGATGTTGATGTTTCGCCGGTAGGTGAGGAGGAGGTATGATCATCCGTTTTCTCCTCAGTATTGTTTTTCTTTTTTGTCTCGTGATCGATGCTAAAATGCTTGGCAGTTTTTATCGTGAATGCTTTACTAGATTTACTGTTATAGTAAGCTGTCGTCGGGCTAGTAAGTTTTCCAATTAAAAAGATCCCAAGGATTGGAATAGTGAGGAGCTTTAGAAGCAAGTGCACCTTTAGCCGTAAGATCCGTTTTTCCGTTAAACGTTTTTTGCGCATGCTGTTTTCACCTACTATTTGTTCTATAAAACGAACATATTAACAAAAATAAAATGCCCCACACAATTAAACTCTTTTTTGTTCTTTATATCGAACATTCACAGAGATGATTATATACAAATAGATTTTACCAGTCAAGAAGTTTTTTAAAAATTTTTGCCGATTAATTTTTATGGCGGATTCCACATGTTATTGGGATCCCATCCTCAAATAGTATCGGTAATAAATGGGGTGGGCGATCAAAATGTCCTTTAGCATGGGCTCCATCGGCCATTTTAGGATGAACATTTTATTGAAATGGTGTTTAGCTATAAACGAGCCCGATTTGATAGTGATTTTACCAATATCTGTATCCAAAAAGCCGTTTTGAAGTAGGGGGTGATCCAAAATGGCGTTTGGAGTGGTTCTAACTGCCGTTTTGGGCTGAAAAATTTTTTGAAATGGTGTTTTGATGGAAATTACTGGGGAAATAAGCCTGATTTGGGAGCTATTTTTCCAATACCTGTATCCAAAAAGCCATTATGAAATAGGAGTTAACCCGAAATGGTATTTGGAGCGGTCCTATCTGCCATTTAGGGCTCAAAAATTTAGAATCCTCTACGCAGGAATTTCTCACTTCAAATTTTCCTTAGAAAATTAAGTGGGGGTAGTTCAATCTAAGAAGATCGGGTGGATGCGGTTTTTCTTTTTCATCAACGATAAATAGTTATCATAATGAAAATCCGCGAAGTGGGAATGCTATTAATAATAGACGTAAAGATGGTGGGAGAAATGAAGGCCAACACTAGAGAAAACCAAGCGTTTAGTGATGCGATCGATCGTGTGAATAGCGGAATGGAGACAATTATTAACCTCTATAATGAGTTAGAGGAAGATGAACCGATTATCACATTTGATGAAACCGTGATCTCGGCCATCAGTAAAGCCAAAGCGATTTATGGTGATGAATTTGTGAATCAAAAAATCAATGCGTTGGTGCGAGAGACTCTGAGTTTTCTTCCTCCGGAGTCGGGTGACAAAACCGAATCAAAAAAAGCGAAAAAAGGTTAGATATTAAAAGCAGACCGCGTGGGGTCTGCTTTTTCTAACTGAAAATCTATCATTTTTCAAGGCAGCAAAAGGGATTCGCATGCTCTGCCTTTGCCGAAAAGGCTTGACAGAGCCAAGCTTCCTTAGCAGAGTCAGGTTTTATTTTTAACTTAAAGCAAGCGGTTATTGATGTGGACCGCGTGGACCATATGCCGCGCGCCTTTTTCTAGAATAATGTCCGCGCGTTCGCGTGTCGGAAGGATATGTTCATAAAGATTTTTCAAATTAACGGACTCCCAAACGTTTTTAGCCATCATTAGTAACGCATCCGCTTCCAAATCTTTAAACTGATGAAAATAGGAAGTCGGATCATTCATGGCCCGATTCACGAGCTCTTGAATTCTCTCCCAGTACCATTGAAAAAGATCTTCCTCTTTAGCATCCACATAAATCGCGATGTCCAAGTAATCCGTAATCGGCGCTTCACCTGTATCGACTTGCAACACGTTGATTCCTTCCACAAATAAAATGTCGGGTTTTTCTAAGATGACGGGTTCGGGAAGAATGTCGTACGTTGCATGAGAGTAAACAGGTACTTCCACGCGTGCTTCTCCGCTAGTAAGTTTTTTCAACGTTTGATGCAGATTCGCGTAATCATAGCTTTCCGGGAAGCCTTTTCGATGCATGATGCCGCGCGCTTCCAATATCCGATTGGGGTGTAAAAATTGATCGGTTGATAAAATCGCTGTCTTTGGATGCTCATGATATTGAGCGAGAAGGCTTTCGAGCACTTTAGCCGTCGTGCTTTTCCCTGCCGCCACACTTCCTGCAATACCGATGATAAAAGGCGAGTGACCGACGTCTTTCCGGAGAAAATCGCTTAAGGCTCGCGCGGTTTGTTTCTTATTTAAAACTAAAAAATGGAGCAGCTCCGCGAGTGGCTGAAAGATGTGATGGACTTCTTCATTTGGAATATTTAATGATAGCGCTTCAATTTCAATTGACGACTGAAATAACTGTTGCCATTCATCACGGCGGAATGTCATAAATTCCATGAAAATTCTCCCTACATGTTTCAATAACTTGCAACGTTTATTATAAATGAAATCCTTTTTAAAAGAAAAGAAATGCTTTAACTTCAACATTACGCTAAAATAGAATGAAATGAATACATGAAGGGTGGATCCGGTTTGATGATGGCCTTTGTCCATGGTTTTGTTCTCGCCTTAGGATTAATTTTACCGCTTGGGCCGCAAAACGTGTTTGTGTTTAATCAAGGCGCGCTTCATCATCGGTTGACAAGGGCGCTACCAGCCGTCATCACGGCAGCTCTTTGCGATACCCTTTTAATCGCGCTTGCCGTCCTTGGTGTTTCCGTGGCGGTCATGGCCATCACTTGGCTTAAAACCGTCATTTTTTTGATAGGGTTTGTCTTTCTCATTTTGATAGGTTGGCAGATTTGGAAGAGCGATGCTACCGTTCAAGAAGCGAAAAAAACCGCCCCGCTTAAACAAGTCGTTTTTGCCTTATCCGTTTCGCTTCTCAATCCTCATGCTATCCTTGATACCGTCGGCGTCATCGGAACGGGGTCTTTGGCGTACGTAGGTAAAGAAAAATGGGTCTTCACGTTAAGCTGCATTCTTGTCTCGTGGCTCTGGTTTTTCGGCCTAGCCTTAGGTGGGCGGCTCATAGGAAACGTCGATCAAGAAGGGCGTTGGATTAATCGCTTAAACAAATTGTCAGCCATCATTATTTGGATCGTGGCCGTCTACTTTTTCTATCAAATGTTTACTAACCTAATATAGTTAACCGTCCCATCTTCTGGTGGGGCCTTTTTTGTGCAGGTAAGAAAGTAAAAAATTTTTCAGGCTAGTATAAGCGCCACTAAGGATCGGCTTCGCCTAAAAGGCCTGGCAAGCCGAGTTATTATATGTGAGGAATAAACAGCCGGTTTTCACAAAATTTTTAAGCCATTAGATCATTTAAAAACCGAGAGCGTGTTTTCAATAAACATAGAGAGCATGCACGTTGCGATGGTTTATCATCTGTGACATATTTAAAGAGAAATGGACAATGAAGGAGGATCCATCATGTTATTTGTCGATAATAAAGGCTGCCACGATCCGCGAATCAATTTAGCCATTGAGGAATACATCCTGAGATACCTAGACCCGGAGGAAACGTACTTACTTTTTTATATTAATGACCCGTCTATCATCATTGGCAAAAACCAGAACACCATAGAAGAAATCAATACGGACTATATCGAAGAAAATCATATTTACGTTGTCCGCCGCTTGTCAGGGGGTGGCGCCGTCTACCATGACCGCGGAAATTTAAACTTTAGTTTTATCACAAAAGATGACGGCAATAGTTTTCATAACTTCAAAAAATTCACCGACCCAGTCGTCAACGTGTTGCGTAAGATGGGTGTCGAAGCGGAATTATCCGGAAGAAACGACATTTTGGTTGATGGGAAAAAAATTAGCGGTAATGCGCAATTCGCTACCCGCGGCCGGATGTTCAGCCATGGCACGCTGATGTTTGACACGGAAATTGATGCTGTCGTGAAAGCTCTTAAAGTGAAGAAAGATAAAATCGAGTCCAAAGGCATCAAATCGATTCGCAGCCGTGTGACGAATATTTCGGAGTATATGAAGGAAAAAATGGACATCGACACCTTTAAACAACGCCTCCTCGAAGGATTGTTTGACGGTGGGCCGATTCAACAATATCACTTAACCGAGAAAGATTGGGAAAAAATTAACGAAATCTCTAAAGAAAGATACCAAAACTGGGAATGGAATTATGGAAGATCGCCGAAGTTTAACATCCAGCATTCCAAACGTTTTCCGGTCGGTTCGATCGATATTCGCTTGGATGTCGACAAAGGGGTCATCGAACAATGTAAAATTTTCGGTGATTTCTTTGGGGTCGGTGAGGTTTCCGATATTGAAAACCGCCTAGTGGGGATCAAGTATACGAGAGCAGACATCCGCGAAGCTTTGCATGATGTGGACTTGAAACACTATTTTGGCCCGATCACGATGGATGACTTCTTAGAATTGATCTATTAAGGGAGGGGGCTTGGTGAAATACATCGATAATCATGACGAAATGGATGCCACGCTGAATCTCGCTTTGGAAGAATACATTTTAACGGAACTTGATATCAATGAAACGTATTTATTGTTTTACAGCATGTCGCCAACCGTGATTGTTGGGAAAAATCAAAACACCGTCGAAGAAATCAATATGGATTTTGTGAAAAAGAACCATGTGACGGTCACGCGGCGCTTGTCCGGGGGCGGAGCGGTTTATAATGACGAAGGCGACTTAAGCTTTAGTTTTATAACCAAAGATGATGGCAACAGCTTTCACAATTTCAAAAAGTTTACCGATCCTGTAGTGCGGGCACTGCGGCAAATGGGGGTTGAAGCCGAACTACAAGGAAGAAATGATCTTGTCGTAAACGGTAAGAAAATCAGCGGCAACGCCCAATTTGCGACCCGCGGCAGGATGTTTAGCCACGGTACGCTCCTTTTTGATGTCAATTTGGAAAATGTCGCTCGTGCTTTGAACCCTGATGCGGAAAAATTTTTATCCAAGGGGATTAAATCCGTCCGCGCCCGCGTAACCAATATTCGTGAGCACCTGAAAGTAGATATGGATATTAAACAGTTTAAGCAAACGCTGTTGCGGCACATCTTTGAAGGGGAGGAGCCGATTCCGGAATACCGATTAACGGCAGATGACTGGAAACGCGTTGAGGAAATTGCCAACAAACGCTACCGAAATTGGGATTGGGTTTACGGCAAATCGCCGAAATTTAACGTTCGTCACAAGCATCGTTTTCCATCGGGAACGGTCGATGTTCGGCTTTCGGTCAACAAGGGAATAATTGAGGAAGCGAAAATTTTCGGTGACTTTTTTGGCGTCGGCGATATCGATGTCGTGGAAAAGCACCTTGTTGGGAAACGATATGACAGGGAGCAAGTGGCAGAAGCGCTCGAAGCGATTGACGTCAGCCAATTCTTTGGAAAAATTACAAAAGACGATCTCTTGGGCATGATGTTTTAATGGTTTTTTGTGGCATTTTCGTTTTTTATTTTTTAACTCGGAAAAAGGAATCACTCATATAGAAAAAGCAGCGAACTTAGTTTGCTGCTTTTTTTAAACTTATTTAAATTTTTTAATCAATTTTATTAGTAAATCAGAGGATATTAACGACAAAGGTAAAGCGATGATTGGAATAGAAAAAATGAATATTATATTAGCTATTGAATCAGATAACCAATAGTAATTTAAGATACTTAAAACGGTTTTAATGATAAAAAAGTATACCAAAAAAGAAATAGCAACGATGAGATAAAATTTAATCGTTTTACTCAAATTAACACCACCTTTCTTTTCTTTATAATTTTGGAATTATATTAACACAAAGTTATAAATTGGTGGAAAATTTACACAAGAGGGAAACAGTTTTTTTCACGAGTGCTTTCTCTTGTAGATGTAGTGGGGGATCACATTTCCTTCTGGTATGTAGAATAACTGCCACATTTTCCCGGCGCAATTAAAGCCACGCGACATTTACTTTATGTTTCATAAATTCAAAAGAGGTTGACTGTTATGTGTAAAACACTGTATCATGATATTAAAAACATCACACTTTCCAAACGGCCTTATGAAATGTCGTTATATTTTCGGTAAATAATGAAAGGGCTTACAAAAGGAGGGCGGCGCATGATTTTTAATCGGGAAATGGAAACTTTACCTAGAGAAGATATGGAAGCGCTTCAGTTAGAACGATTGCAGCAAACCGTAAAGCATGTCTATGAAAACGTCCCTTTCTATCGGCAAAAATTTGCGGAAAAAGGACTAACACCAGAAGACATCCAGTCATTGGACGATCTGAAAAAACTGCCTTTTACCGTTAAGAAAGATTTGCGGGACAATTATCCCTTTGGCTTATTTGCGGTGGATCAGTCAAAGGTGGTCAGACTCCATGCCTCATCCGGAACAAGCGGCAAGCCGACCGTTGTCGGTTATACCCGAAACGATATCGACAATTGGGCGGAAATTGTGGCAAGAGCCATCGCGGCAGCAGGCGGAAAGCCCGGGGAAGTGCTGCATAATGCATATGGGTACGGGCTGTTTACCAGCGGATTAGGCCTTCACTATGGCTCCGAAAAACTCGGCATGGCCACGGTTCCGGTCTCCGGCGGAAACACCGAACGGCAAATCATGCTCATCGAGGACTTTAAGCCGACCGTCATTTGCGGGACGCCGTCTTATATTTTAAATATCGTTGAAACGATGGAAAAGATGGGCAAGAACCCGCAGGAATCCAGCTTGAAATACGGTATTTTCGGCGCTGAACCATGGTCAATGGAGATGCGCCATGAGTTGGAAAATCGCCTTGGCATTAAAGCGGTTGATATTTATGGATTAAGCGAAGTCATCGGACCCGGCGTCGCCATTGAATGTGCAGAAGCCCAGGACGGCCTCCATATACAGGAAGATCATTTCCTTGTTGAAGTGATTGACCCGGAAACGCTTGAAAATGTGCCCGATGGTGTGGAAGGGGAATTAGTTTTTACAAGTCTCACTAAGGAAGCCATGCCTGTCATTCGTTACAGGACCGGTGACGTGGCTTCGATCACGCATGAACCGTGTGTCTGCGGACGGACAACCGTCAGAATGTCAAGGGTGAAAGGCCGTATTGACGATATGCTCATCATTCGCGGCATCAATGTGTTTCCGTCAGAAATCGAAAACGTTTTATTGCAGATCGAAGAACTCGAGCCACACTATCAACTCGTATTAACCCGTAAAGGACCGCTTGATGATGTTCAATTAAATGTGGAAATCGATAGAGATGTCTTTTATGCCCTCGGTGGCGATCTCAACCATGATAAAATCAAAACCATTGCGCGGGATATTAAGCGGCAATTGAAGAACCAATGTTTTATCGCTATAGAGGTGAACATCCTTGCGCCAGGTGCGATTCCCCGTTCCGAAGGGAAAGCGGTGCGAATCATCGACAAGAGGAAAGCCGCCTCGGTATAAATTTAGCGGGTCAATGCTACCCGCCTTCTTTGAACCCTATATATGACGCAAAAATATAATAACGTAAAAAAAATGACATATTTTAAAAACGGAGGGTGATATCATGAGTGACGTAACTTCCTTGGCGCATTTAACGGACGAGGAAAAATATGAGCATTTTATGCGGCGGATTGAAAATGACGAGAAAATCGAAGCCGAAGACTGGATGCCAGATGATTATCGGGAGCAATTAATTAAACTTATTACCATGCACGGAATTAGCGAAATCATGGGCGCGTTTCCCGAGAAAGAATGGGTACCTAAAGCGCCGACCTTACACCGGAAATTGGCGATCATGGCGAAAGTGCAAGATGAAATGGGACATGGGCAATTATTGTTGCGCGTGGCTGAAGATTTATTGAAACCATATGGAAAGACACGGGAAGACATCATGCAAGACCTATTTAGTAAGCGCTTAAAGTTTCACAACGTCTTTCACATGCCATCACCCACTTGGGGAGATGCGGCAGTCATCGCCTGGTTAGTTGACGGGGCGGCGATTTTATCGCAAACGATGATGTTAAAAACTTCCTATGGCCCTTATGGCAGAGCATTGAAACGCATTTGCCAAGAAGAATCCTTCCATTCCAAACACGGGGAAAGCTTAGTCTTATCGCTTGCCGAAGGAACACCAGAACAAAGGCGCATGCTGCAAGAAGCTCTCAACCGCTGGTGGGAACCGCTTCTCATGTTCTTCGGGCCAAAGTCAAGCAAGGAAACCGGTCACACGAATGTGGATAAAAATTTGAAATATAAATTGCGCTCTAAGACAAATGAGGAATTGCGTCAAGAATTTTTAACGAAATATGTGCCTAAAATTAAACTCCTTGGCCTAAGCGTTCCGGACGACACGCTCCATTTTGACGAAGAAAAAGGTGAATGGATTTATCAAGAGCCGGATTGGCAAAAATTCAAGGAAATCATTAAAGGAAATGGGCCGAAGTCGGATGAAAGACTGGCGCTTCGTCGTTCATCTTATGAAAACAGTCAATGGGTGCGGGATGCTTTGGCTGAATACCGCATGGCGGCGGTCTAACGTTAGCTGCTATTGAACGAAAGGCCAATGATTGCGGCGCAAACTTTTGGGTAAGCCCTTAATCGAATCTCCCGGAAAGGATGATGGGAATGAGTCAAGATCAATCGACCTTTTATGAAGAATATGAAGTGTTTAGCCGGAAAAAAGACGGCATGCCGCTGGAGCACCGCTTCAGCTTACTTGCTCCGAATGCGGAAATGGCACTAATTTTAGCCAAAGAAAACTTTTTCCGACGCGAGCCGATTGCCGATCTTTGGGTCGTCAAACGATCGAACATCCGTAAAATGACGCAAGAAGAACGGTTAGCTTTTGGCAGACTAGACAAAGCCTATCGTGAGACGAAAGGCTATGCGGATTTAGTGGCGCGTTGGCGAGCCTTTAAAGAGAAAAACGGGGACCAGGAGGTAGAAATAGATGACGCCGGAATATAAAGAGGTGTTAACAGAACTTCTTTTCCAACTTGCCGATGACGATTTTATTCATGCTTTTCGCGGCTCCGAATGGTTGGGGCTTGCCCCTCACATCGAAGAAGACGTTGCCTTTTCGTCCATTAATCAAGACACCATGGGTCATGCGGTCATTTATTATAAATTGCTCGAAGACCTGGGGATGGGCGCAGCAGATGACTTGGCCCATTTACGGGATGCCTCGGCGTTTCGCAACGGGGTACTGCTCGAATTTAAAAACGGTAGTGGCGAGTATTTAGATTCCCCGCAATACGATTGGGCCTTTACGGTCGTCCGCCATCTTTTCTATGATGTCTATAAAAAAATTAAATTAGAGGCATTGAAACAATCAAACTATGAACCTCTGGCCAATGCCGCGCGAAAGATTTTAACAGAACAAACCTATCATTTAATGCATTGGCAAACATGGTTCCGCCAGCTCATGCAAAGCACCGAGGAGGCGAGGGCACGAATGGAACAGGCGCTTCTGAGGTGTTGGGAGGACATGGGCGGCGTGCTGACTTACGGCCAATACGGGGATGAGATGACCGCACTTGGTTTAATCGGTTCTGAAGAAGCCCTGAAAAACACCTGGCTAGCTGAAATCACCAAGTTATTTAGCGAGGTAGATTATAAAAAGCCGAGTGATGAGCCGAAAATGGCGCATGGCAATGGCCGAAACGGCGAACATTCCGCGGATCTCGACCATGCTTTAAAGATTTTAAGCGAAGTGTATCGCAGTGATTCACAGGCAAGCGGTTGGTAAATCTAGAAGACGAAGGTGCGACAAATGAGTGACCAAACCGTAAAAGAAGAAATTTTACAAGTTTTACAGACGGTAAAAGACCCGGAACTTCCTACAATCAGCATTGTCGAGCTCGGGATGCTGGAAGACGTGACCGTTTCCTCAGGTGTGGTGAACGTGACGCTGCTTCCGACATTCAGCGGCTGTCCGGCACTTGATCTCATTGAAAATAATGTTCGTTCGGCTTTGGTCGGCCTCGATGGGGTAAAAGAAGTGCATGTTCACTTTTCCTTTGATCCCCCTTGGACGACCGACCGCATTAGCCCTGAGGGAAGGGAGCAATTAAAAGCATTCGGCATCGCCCCGCCGCCTGCCAATCACCGCGAAGGCGACCCATGGGTGATCGAATGCCCCTATTGCGGTTCTGATGTGGTCACGATGGAAAATTTATTCGGTCCGACGGCCTGCCGCAGCATTCTCTATTGCCGAAGTTGCCGCAATCCGTTTGAAGCGATGAAACCCGTTGCTCGTTTTGATTTTGAAGAAAAATGAGGAGGAGTATACATGGTAAAGTTAATCGCTCTTTATAAACAACCCGAGGACCCGAAAGCCTTTGATGAGCATTATAAAAATGTCCATACGCCGATTACGAAAAAGATACCGGGTTTGCGGAAGATGGAAGTGACGAAAATCGTTGGCTCTCCAATGGGAGAAAGCGAGTATTATTTGTTATGTGAAATGTATTATGACGATCACGAGTCGTTGAAGGCGGCGATGAAATCGGAAGAATCAAAGGCGTCTGCCAAGGATTTGATGTCTTTTGCCGGAAAACTCGTGACGCTGATGATCGGGGAAGAAGTCGATGCGTGAAGAATGGGTGAAGGTTTGGAAGGAAGGTGCGATCGGTCGGATCGAACTCAATCGGCCGCAGGTATTAAATGCGCTCAATCGGCAGATGGTAGCTGAAATCGTCGATGCCTTAACGGCTTTTGATAAGGATCAAGATATTGGCGTGATTGTCTTGAGCGGTGCCGGGAGAGCTTTCGCTGCTGGTGCCGATATTGACGAGATGGCGTATGATACGCCCGTTACACTTGAGAAACTGGATCAATTTAGCGATTGGGATCGCATTCGCACCATTCATAAGCCGATCCTTGCAGCTGTCCATGGCTTTGCGCTCGGCGGGGGATTCGAACTCGTATTGAGTTGTGACATCATTTTTGCCGCCGAAGGGACGATGTTCGGTTTTCCTGAAGTAAAACTCGGCGTCATGCCGGGAGCGGGAGGAACCGTCAAATTAACAAAGGCCATGGGACGCGCCAAGGCTTTGGAATGGCTTTGGACCGGCGAAATGTTTTCGGCTGAAGATGCAAAAGCAGTTGGTCTCATCAATCACATCGTCCCTTCTGAACTTTTGCTAGAGGAAACGCTCGCTTTTAGTCAAAAACTCCTGAAACAGGCGCCATTGGCATTAAGACTCATTAAAGACACTGTGAATAAAGCCGTAGACTATTCTGTTTTCGACGCGATGCAAGCGGAGCGGAAAAACTTTTATTTGCTTTTTGCTTCGGAAGATCAAAAAGAGGGCATGAAGGCATTCATTGAGAAAAGGCGACCGAATTTCAAAGGGAAATAGGAGGTTAGGCCATGTACGAAACGCTCCTTTACAGTAAGGAAAACGGAGTCGGCCGAATTGTGCTCAACCGTCCAGATAAATTAAATGCTTTTACGGCCGGTATGCTTAAGGAAATGACGGATGCATTAAAACAAGTGGAGAGAGACAAAGAAGTGCGCGCTCTTGTTATTACCGGTTCCGGCCGTGCCTTCTGCTCGGGCCAAGACCTCGGCAACGTCCAGGGAGAATTAAACTTGAAAGAGACGTTGCGCGAAGGGTATAATCCGCTGATTCAAAGATTGGTTGGCTTGGAAAAACCGACGGTAGCCATGGTCAATGGTGCCGCCGCCGGTGCAGGGATGAGCTTAGCGCTCGCGTGCGATTTTCGGATTGCATCAGAGAACGCTTCGTTTATCCAAGCGTTTATCAATATCGGGCTTGTCCCTGATTCCGGAAGCCTGTATTTTCTGCCGCGCCTCGTTGGCTATGCCAAGGCGTTGGAACTTGCCGTCTTTGGAGAAAAGATCAAGGCGGAAGAGGCTTTGCGGCTTGGGTTGGTCACCAAGGTCGTCCCCGCTCGCGCATTGGAAGAGACGACAAAAGCTTTTGCGGAACGCCTCGCCGCCATGCCGACAAAGGCTATCGGCTTGATAAAACGGTACATGCAAAAAAGTTTTGAAAACGATTTGGCACAGATGCTGGAATGGGAAGCTTTCGCTCAACATGTTGCCGGAAGGACAGAGGATGCCAAGGAAGGCATCACCGCCTTTTTAGAAAAACGAAAACCAATTTATCGCGGTTTTTAGTACAAGGAGTGGCAGAAATGAGTCAAACAACACAAGAAAAAAACGTTTTCCCAAAAGAAATGAAACGTGATCGCTATCAAATGGTCATCGGTGGACAGATGACGGATGCTCTTTCCGGTGAAACCTTTAAGGTCTATAATCCAGCCACCGGTGCGGTGCTCGCTGAGGTTCCCAATGCGGGAAAAGAAGACGTTGACCGCGCGGTGAAAGCTGCCCGCGAGGCGTTCGACAACGGGAAATGGCGCCGCTACCCCGTCGGCAAACGGGCGCGTGTATTAAATAAAATTGCCTCCATCATGCGCAGCCGTTTTAATGAGTTAGTGGAGCTTGAAGTTTTAAACAGCGGAAAAACGGTCGCAGCAGCCCAAGGTCAAGTGATGCAAGCGATCGAAGACTTTGAGTTTTACGCCGGTGCCATCGTTACACACGGTGGGACGGTCAACAATATGCCGGGTCCGTTCTTTAATTACACGCAAAAAGAGCCAATCGGAGTCTGTGGCCAGATCATCCCTTGGAATTATCCGATGATGATGGCCGCCTGGAAAATTGCCCCGGCTATTGCGACAGGTAACTCCGTCGTCCTGAAACCGGCAAGCCTCACACCTTTGACAGCGATTATTCTCACGGAGATCTGTCATGAAGCAGGCGTTCCGGACGGTGTCGTGAATGTCATTACCGGGCCTGGCGCAGCCATCGGTTCCTATCTCGTCACGCATGAAGGCGTGGATAAAGTCGCTTTTACCGGGGAAACCTCAACCGGAAAAGATATTATGGCGAAGGCGTCGGAGACATTAAAAAGGGTAACATTGGAACTCGGCGGCAAATCGCCTAATCTCGTCTTCCCGGATGCTGATTTGGATGGTGCTGTTGATGGATCTTTGTTTGGCATCTTTTATAACACCGGCCAATCGTGTGAAGCACGCTCTCGCTTATTTTTACATGAGAGCATTTATGATGCCTTCATGGAAAAATTCATTGCGAAGACGAAAAAGTTAAAACTTGGCGACCCATTTGCGCAAGAAACACATGTTGGAGCGATTATCAGCCAAAGCCAGCTTGAGAAAATTCACAGCTACGTTGAAGAAGCGAAAAAAGACGGGGCAACTGTTGTGACAGGCGGTGAAGCCGTTCAAGTTCCGGGTTTTGAAAATGGCTATTGGTATGCACCGACCATCATTACTGGTGTCACCAATGACATGAAAATCGCCCAGGAAGAAATTTTCGGTCCGGTCGTTGTTGTCATGACCTTCAAGGATGAGAAAGAAGCGGTCAAACTCGCTAATGACACGAAATACGGTTTAGCCGCCGCCATATGGGCAAAGGATAACGGGCTCATTAAACGGGTGGCAGACGGCCTGCGCGCTGGTGTCGTTATGGTGAATTCGCCGTTTTCAGCTTTCCCGGGTACGCCATTCGGCGGCTATAAGCAATCCGGTTTCGGACGTGAGTTAGGCTATGAAACTTTGAATCTTTATACTGAGACAAAAAGCGTTTTATCCTACATTGGGGCAAAACCGCTTAATCCGTTTAATCTTCAATAAACCTAGCGAACGGGGTCACGCCGCTCTATAGCGGTTTGTCCCCTTTTCCGGTTACAGGAGGCGTTGACATGTCTGAAACAGTTGTTGTGGTTGGATCGGGTGTCATGGGTCGCGGCATTGCTTATGTTAGTGCCCTCGGCGGTTATCGCGTCAAGTTAGTAGATGTATTGGAAGCCGCCCTGGACAGTGCCCGCAAAGAAATCCAAGCGATTTTTCAAAAAGGTATGGCAAGGGGAAAAGTAACGGCGGAACAAGCCGGACAAGCCGAGAAAAACCTTTTTTATACAACGAACCTTGAAGAGGCTGTCCGCGATGCGCAACTTGTCATTGAAGCGGTGCCGGAAAAAAAAGAAATCAAGAAGTCGGTCTTCGAGGTCATCGATCGCAACGCGCCAGCCGAATGTGTTTTGGCATCCAACACATCCACAATGAGCCCCACTGAACTCGGCTCTTTTACAAAGCGGCCCGAAGCCGTCATCGCCATGCATTTTTTTAATCCCGTCCATAAAATGCCATTGGTCGAAATCATCCGTGGTCTTGAGACGAGTGATGAGACGGCCCGCTTCGTTGAGCAGGCTGCGCAAAAGATGGGGAAAGAAACCGTCATTGTTAACGAATTCCCCGGTTTTGTCACAAGTCGCATCAGCGCTTTAGTCGGCAACGAAGCCTTTTATATGCTTCAGGAAGGCGTCGGCACACCGGAAGAAATCGATAAAGCGATAAAACTCGGGCTGAATTTTCCCATGGGACCGTTTGAACTCGCTGACCTAGTTGGTTTAGATACGCGTCTGAACAATTTGCGCTACCTCCATGAAAAACTGGGTGAAAAATATCGCCCAGCACCTCTCTTGGAACAATATGTAGCCGCCGGACGCCTTGGCCGCAAAACGGGTCGCGGGGTTTATGATTATACGAAAAAGCAAGACGAAGACTAAATAGAGACGAATGGGGATGGAATGTTCCGATGAAAGATGTTGTGATAGTCGATGCCGTCCGCACACCGATTGGACGATATAAAGGAGCTTTAAAACACGTCCGTCCGGATGACTTGGCGGCAATAGTCATCCGAGCCTTACTTGACCGCAATCCGCAGGTTGCGGAAAATCAAATTGAAGAAGTTATACTCGGAAATGCCAACGGCGCTGGGGAAGAAAACCGAAATGTCGGTCGGATGGCAGCGCTTCTAGCTGGACTACCGGTGACAGTTACCGGAGTCACGGTTAATCGGTTGTGTGCCTCTGGACTTGACGCCATTAACTTAGCGGCACGAGCCATTATGGTCGGCGACGGCGACATTTATATTGCCGGCGGTACCGAAAGCATGACCCGGGCGCCCTTTGTCATGGCCAAACCCGATGTCGATTTTCCACGCGGCAATCTCGAACTTTTCGATACGACGATTGGATGGCGGTTTGTGAATGAAAAGTTGGCGGAAAAATACGGCACAGACAGTATGCCACAAACCGCAGAGAATGTCGCCCAACGCTTTCATGTGACGCGGGAACAACAAGATGCTTTCGCTTACCAGAGCCAAATGCGGGCGAAAAAAGCGATGGAAAGCGGCCGATTTCAGGAAGAATTGATCCCGGTCACCTATAAAGGGCGAAAAGGTGAAACCATCACCGTGGACCGCGATGAACATCCGCGGCCGGACACAACCTTGGAAAAACTCGCCAAACTCAAACCGCTGTTTGAAGGTGGCACGATCACAGCCGGCAATGCCTCCGGTGTAAATGATGGGGCGAGCGCGTTACTCTTGATGAGTGCGGAAAAGGCCCAAGAACTTGGTGTCAAGCCGCTCGCGAGGTATGTCGCCAGTGCCGCTAGCGGGTTAGAGCCAGCCATTATGGGACTTGGACCCATTGAAGCTACGCGCAAAGCTTTAAAACGCGCCGGTTGGTCCATTGCCGATCTTGACCTTGTTGAATTAAACGAAGCGTTTGCTTCCCAAAGTCTGGAATGCATTCG
>Ga0310838_1000765_pt1 | contig 22979 bp, 25 predicted proteins | sample SM_ome_6_FD_202241 | JGI IMG/M metagenome (GOLD analysis project Ga0310838, IMG submission 202241) | Sorghum-adapted microbial communities enriched on stacked mutant (SM) sorghum from Joint BioEnergy Institute, Emeryville, California... ...
TAGAGGGGCGTCGAACCGGGTTCCGAGCGCGATAACGGAATCACGTTCCGTTACAGCACGATTCTGACGAACGCGCATCGCCGTTGCCCTCCCCTAACGGAATCACGTTCCGTTAGAGGGGGGCGTCGAACCGGGTTCCGAGCACGCTAACGGAACCACGTTCCGTTGCAGCCCGATTCTGGCGGCCGCGCATCGCCGTTGCCCTCCCCTAACGGAATCACGTTCCGTTAGAGGGGCGTAGAACCGGGCTCCGAGCGCGATAACGGAACCACGTTCCGTTACAGCCCGCTCCGGGTCGGCTTGCTCGCCCGCATTCGGGCTCCAACGGTCGGACGGACCGTTAGAGCACTCCCGCGCGCGGCGCCAGACACGCTAACGGTCCCAGGGACCGTTGGCGCGCGCCTCACACCTCGAACACTTCCACCTTCTCCATCACGTCGCGCCCCTTGAACGCGTCGACGTGCTCCATCCCCTTGATGACCTTGCCGAACACCGTGTGCTCGCCGTCCAGATGCGGCTGCGGCTGGTAGCAGATGTAGAACTGGCTGCCGCCCGTGTTCCGCCCGGCGTGCGCCATCGCGACGGTGCCGCGCTCGTGCTTGTTCGGATTGATTTCGCAGTTGATCGTGTAGCCCGGTCCGCCGGTGCCGTTGCCGTTCGGGCAGCCGCCCTGCGCGACGAAGCCCGGGATGACCCGGTGGAAGGTCAGCCCGTTGTAGAATCCCTTGTTCGCGAGCGTCTCGAAGTTTTTCACCGTGTTCGGCGCGTCCTTCTCGAACAGTTCGATGATGATCTCCGCGCCGTTTTTCATCGTGATTTTTGCGCGCTTGGCCATGGTTCGGCGCTTCAGCTCCTCTCTCCGAAAGTTTTCACCCATCATACTACAATCCGCCCGCCCGTGCAAAAAAAACCGCCCGAACGCAAAATGACCTCCCCTGTCCGACCATGCGGCGGGAAGGCCGATTGCGCAATCTTCGCTTCAGTTCGCAGCCGTCGCGGCCTTCAGCCGCTCGGGCAGCAGATCGCAGCCGACGATGTCCTCGTACGTCTCCCGGCGGACGACGAGCGACGCCTGGCCGTCCTTCACGAAGACGACCGCCGGACGCGGAATCCGGTTGTAATTGCTGGACATCGCGTAGTTGTACGCGCCGGTGCAGAACACGGCGAGCAGATCGCCCGGCTTCACGGGCGGAAGGTCGATGTCCCAGATCAGCATGTCGCCGCTCTCGCAGCATTTGCCCGCGATCGACACCGTCTCGGTCGCCGGTTCGTTCATCCGGTTCGCGAGCACCGCTTCGTACTTCGAGCCGTACAGCGCCGGGCGCGGATTGTCCGTCATGCCGCCGTCGACGGCGACATATTTGCGGATGCCCGGAATCTCCTTCGTCGTGCCGACGGTGTAAAGCGTCGTTCCGGCGTCGCCGATGATGCTGCGGCCCGGCTCGATCCAGATCTCGGGCTGCGGATATCCGGCCGCGGTGAAATTCGTCCGGACCGCGTCCGCGATCGCATGAACGTAGGTCGCGGCCGGGAGCGGTTTGTCCTCGGCCGTGTAGCGGATGCCGAAGCCGCCGCCCAGGTTGATCACGCGGAACACGACGCCGAGCTCGTCCCGAACCCGGATCGCGAACTCCGCCGCCTTCGCCGCCGCCAGACGGAAGCCCTCCACCTCGAAAATCTGCGAGCCGATGTGCGAATGGATGCCGAGCAGCTCGAGATTCGGCTTCGCGATCGAGCGCTTCACCGCCTCGAACGCGGCGCCGCCGCCCAGATCGAAGCCGAACTTCGAATCCTGCTGCCCGGTCGAAATGTAATCGTGCGTATGCGCTTCGACGCCGGGCGTAATGCGGAGCAGGACGTTCACGCGCTTGCCCCGCTCGCCGGCCATCGCGTCGAGCAGATCCAGTTCGACGAAGTTGTCGACGACGAAGCAGCCGATCTCCGCGTCGAGCGCGAGCAGGATCTCCTCCGGCGTCTTGTTGTTGCCGTGGAAATGGATCCGTTTCGCCGGAAAGCCCGCCTTGAGCGCCGTATGCAGTTCGCCGCCGGAGACGACATCGAGCGACAGCCCCTCCTGCTCGGCGACGACGCACATCGCCATCGTGCAAAACGCCTTGCTGGCGTAAGCGACCTGGAACGGGATGCCGGTCGCGCGGAACGCGTCCATGTACTCGCGCATGCGCTGCCGGACGAGCGCTTCGTCGACAATATAGAGCGGCGTGCCGAATTCAGCCGCGAGGCGCTGAACGTCGACGCCGCCGATTTCAAGCCGGCCTTCGGCGTTGATCTTGCTGGTTCCGTGCAGGTGCATTCAAGCTTCTCCCCTTGCGATGATTCATCTGAATTTGCATATTATGCACCAGTATAGCGCATCCGGAACCCGCGATAAATGGATTTTTTACATCAACCTTTGCACTTGGGCTACCCTCCGCCCTGCGTATCGGGCAGTCTGTCCAGCTGCTGCGGCTTCAAAAGCGGATTGCGCTTCTTGTTCTGCAGCTCCGGCGGGCGGATGAGCAGGGCGACGAGCGACCGGCCGTCGAACGGAATGAACGGCCACAGATAGGGCCGGTTGAACGACCGGGTGCAGGCGAGCAGCACGATGAACAGCGCGGTGCCGACGACGAAACCCGGCACGCCGAACAGCGCTACGGCGATGATCAGCGCCAGCCGGACGATCCGGTTGGCCAGCCCGAGCTCGTAGTTCGGCGTCGCGAACATGCCGATCGCGGCGACCGCCATGTACAGGATGACCTCGTTGTTGAACAGACCGGTCTTCACGGCGATGTCGCCGATCAGGATCGCGGCGATCAGGGACATGGCGGTCGAGATGGGCGTAGGCGTGTGGACGGCCGCCATCCGCATCAGATCGACGCCGATTTCGGCGAGCACGAACTGCAGGATCAGCGGAATGCGCCCCATCTGCCGCGGGCCGATGAAATCCAGCTCCGGCGGCTTCAGTTCCGGCTTCAGCACGAGCAGGAACCAGAGCGGCAGCAGGTACAGCGAGAACAGGATCCCGATGTACCGCACCCAGCGCAGGTAGGTGCCGATGAACGGCGTCTGCCGGTTTTCTTCTGCGTGCTGCGTCAGGTCGAAATACGTCGTCGGCAGCATCATGACGCTCGGCGTCGTGTCGGTCATCACCGCGACGCTGCCCTCGAGCAGCTGCGCCGCGACGACGTCCGGCCGCTCCGAATAGCGGACGAGCGGGAACGGATGCCAGCCCAGGTTCACGGTCGTCTCCTCGAGCTGCTTGTCCGCGAGCGGCAGGCCGTACACGTTCACCTGGCCGATCTTCCGCTTCACCTCTTCGACCAGTTCGGGGTCCGCGATGTCGCGGATGTAGGCGATGCAGACATCCGTCTTCGTCCGCGCGCCGACGCGGATCAGCTCGTAGCGGAGATCCTTGTCCCGCAGCCGGCGGCGGATCAGCGACACGTTCGTCATCAGCGTCTCGACGAAGCCGTCGCGCGACCCGCGAACGACCCGCTCGAGCGACGGCTCCTCCGGCGTCCGGTCCGGGAACTTCTTCGCGTCGATGATGAGCGCCGCGCCCTCGCCGTCGACGAACAGGGCCGCATTTCCCGCGAACACGCCGTCCAGCATGTCGTCGAACGATTCCGTCTTCGTCACCTGGATCGCCGGCACATACGTCTCGAAGAACAGCCGCAGCGCGTCCGCGTCGATGTCCTCCGACGTCAGATACGACAGCCGCTTCAGCACTTCCGTCAGCGCGGCCGAGTCGACGAGCCCGTTCATGTAAAAAAGAGCCGTCCGCCGTCCGCCGAACGTCATCTCGCGCAGCACGACGTCGAAGCTGGTGTTCAGTCCCGCCTCCTGCTCCAGCAGCGGCTTCAGTTCCCCGAAGCTTCCCGGAATCGGCTGTTTGATTTCCGTCCCGGATTGACCCTGTTTATCGGATGGCGTCTGTCCCGGCGCCCGTTCATGCCCGTACCGCGAAGCGCGGCCTTGCCGACCGGATCGGCCCTGCCGGGGCTGCGTTTCCGGGCGGCTGTACCGCTTCCGGCGCTGCGGCGGCTCGGATGTCTCCGACTGCGCCTGATGTTGCGGCTGCCCGGGCTGCTGCGACTGTTCCTGCGGCTGCGTTTTCCCGGGATGCCGCGAATGCACCTGATGCTGCGTGTGTTCGGGTTGCCGCAGTTGCGCCAGATGCTCCGACTGCCCGGGTTGCCCCGATTGCGCCTGGCGCTGCGGCTGTTCCCCCTGTTGCGATGGAACCCGTTGGTCTTGCGCCTGTCCGTCCATGCCCCACGCCGTCAGCCGGGACCGGCGGCTCCGGTAGCGCCCGGAACCGCCCGCGGCGCGGTGGCGGAACGTCTTCCTCCCCGCACGCCCGCCCTCCACCGCATGCCGCTCCGCCGTCGCGATTCCGGCCCCGGCGTATTGCGCGGCGGGCCGATTCGTGTCCGCGTCCCCGGCATCCGTCCCGGTTCGCGCGCTTTCGGCGTCGATCGGGCGGGCGTCTTTTGCTCCGACATCATCGTGCTCCGACGCTTCGCGCTCCGGCCGGATCAGCTTCCGCCGGAAGGGACGTCCGCCGTCCGCGTCGGGATCCGGCGGCGGAACGGGCGGAATCGCGGGCTGCCGCCATTCGCTCTCCTGCGTCTCGTTGCGTTCGTCCATGGCGTTCCTCCAGCACCTCCTGCCGGTATATGCCGGTCGTCCGGCGTCAGCGATGATAGACAAGCCAATCGAAAAGGGATCCGGCCAGCTTGCCGAGCACCAGCGCCCAGACGAGCACCGGCAGCTTCGGCTCGAGCCTGAGCCGCTTCGCCATGATCGGCAGCACGTTGACGACTTCCGTGAGCGCGGCCGCGAGCATGCCGACGAACAGCCCGGTGAACAGGCCGGCCAGCGCGGCGAGGCCGTCGCCGACGGCCGTCGGCGGACTCCGCCAGTCGCCGAAGTCGGCCAGCATCCAGAACAAGGTGCCGGCGATGACGGCCGTCTCGAACCAGGCCGCAAGCCGGTATGCCCGCGCCAGCTGCGCCAGCCGCGGTATCAGATCGAGAATGACCAGCAGCGCGATCAGGCCGCTGCCGACCGCAAGCCCGCCGGAAAGGCCGAGCAGCGCGGCGGCGCCCTTCGCGGCCCATTCAGCCACGTCCGCCGCTCCCCCGCCCGCCGCCGGCCTCGTTCCGGTGCAGCTTCCGCATCTCGTCGGCGACGACATAGGCGTCGACGTTCTCCTGGTACAGATACAGCTCGACTTCGAGCGGGCTGGGCTCTTCGCTGAGCTTCCGCCGGATGACGCGGTTGAAGAACAGCACCATGCCGAGTCCGACGCCGATCGAGTACGGGATCTGGAACCAGAGCGGGCGTTCGGGTTTCACGCCGGTGATCAGCTCCGTCATGCGCCGGTGCACTTCCAGCATGCCGACGTCGGCGTGGAAATTCATGATCGCGAGCCCCGAGCCGAAGAACAGGAGCAGCCACGCGAGCGCGAGCATGCCGGGCAGCGGTTTCCGCGGCCGGGCGGCTACCGTGACGAGCGTCTGCGGCTCGCCGACGAACTCGACGTCAAGCCCGGGCTCCGCATCGGACACGGCGCGGATGACATGCAGCATGTCGATCACGACGCGGTCGCCGTCCTCCGGCTTGTGCCGGTACAGGACCAGCCCGGCCAGCCGCTTCTCGCGCTCGTCGTCGGCCAGCAGCCGGGCGGCGTCGCCGAGCCGCACCTCGCCGCCGGGCCGGATGACCAGCCGCTTGCGCAGACGGACGTACAGCGTGTTCGTTCGCACGGTCGTCATGGCCTCACCCCTTCGCGGCGTTCCTGACAAGTTCTAGTATGAGTGGGAAGCGTCCGGCCTAACCGAACGCCATCCCTGTCAAATTTCCCCGCCGGACGCGCCGCCAAAAGCAAGGGACCAGACCGCTAAAGCGCGATCTGGTCCCTGATGGTCTGCAGGATTTTCTTCTCGAGCCGGGATACCTGCACCTGCGAGATGCCGAGCCGGCTGGCCACTTCCGACTGCGTCTGGTCGCGAAAGTAGCGGAGATAGACGATCAGCCTCTCCCGCTCCGTCAACGTCCCGATCGCTTCGCTGAGCGCCAGCCGGTCGAACCAGCGCTCGCCGGATTCGTCGGCGATCTGGTCCATCAGCGTGATCGGGTCGCCGTCATTCTCGAACACGGTCTCGTGGATCGACGCCGGCGGCTTGTTCGCTTCCTGCGCGAATACGACTTCCTCGGGCGAGATGCCCAGCCGTTCGGCGATCTCGCCGACCGTCGGCAGCCTCCCGAGCCCCTTGGACAATTCGTCCTTCGTCTTTCGCACCTTGTTCGCGAGCTCTTTCAGCGAGCGGCTCACTTTCAGCGTGCCGTCGTCCCGGAGGAACCGCTGGATCTCGCCGATGATCATCGGCACGGCATAGGTGGAGAACTTGACGTCGTAGGACAGATCGAACTTGTCAACCGACTTGAGCAGGCCGATGCATCCGATCTGGAACAGATCCTCCGGTTCGTAGCCGCGATTCAGAAACCGCTGCACGACCGACCACACGAGCCGGATGTTGGCCTGGACCAGCTTGTCGCGCGCATCCGCGTCCCCGGATTGGCTGAGCGCGATGAGCCGCCTGACCTCATCGTCGTCCAGGTAGACTTGCGGCTGCCGTCTCCAATCGATCTCCATGCGGTCCAACCCCTGTGCGCGCCTAATTGTACAGCGCCTTTTTCGATTCGATCCGCTTCATCATCCGGATCTCCGTTCCTTTGCCAGGTTCGCTTGCCGCTTCGAACTCGTCCATGAAGTTTTCCATGATCGTGAAGCCCATGCCGGAACGCTCCAGCTCCGGTCTGGAGGTGAACAGCGGCTGCCGCGCCAGTTCCAGATCCTCGATGCCCTTCCCTTCGTCGCGGACAATGATCGAGACGGTGTCGCCCTCGATGCGCGCCTCGATCGTCACCATGCCGTCGGGATTGCCGTCGTAACCGTGGATGATGGCATTCGTCACCGCTTCGGACACGGCCGTCTTCAGATCGTTCAACTCCTCGACCGTCGGGTCGAGCTGCGAGACGAAGGCGGCGACGGCGATGCGCGCGAACGCTTCATTCTCCGAGCGGCTGGAAAACGTCAGGGTCATGCGGTTCGATCCGTTCATGATACGACCTCCAGACTGCCGAGCGCCTCGTGCTCGTTCTCGCATTCCTCGATGATCTTGTACAGACCCGACAATTCGAACAGCCGCCGGACGGCCGGATTGACACCGCAGACGATCAGCTTCCCGCCGCGGGCGGTCACCGTCTTGTACCGTCCGAGGATGACGCCGAGCCCGGAGCTGTCCATGAACGCGAGCCCGTCCAGATTGAGCACGACGTGCGTCGCCCTTCCCCTGAGCAGCGCGTCCTCGAGCCGCTGCTTGAGTCCGTCGGCCGTATGATGATCCAGTTCGCCCTTCAGCCTGACGATCAGCACATTGCGGTAATGCTCCATTTCCTCACGAAGCCGCATTTGCCGTTCACTCCCCTCCATGCTTCAGACAGTCACTTCTACGCGTCCATCCGGCGTTCCTGCCCTCCGACAAAACTAGAAGCAGCCGGACAAATCCCGCCACCGGACGCGGCCCGGTTCACGGTTCTTTCGCGGTTATGCGAACAATTCCGCACACGTCCGCTTCAGCAGCGTCCACCAGTTCGCCCTTCCCACGCTCCGCGGCGCCTCGACATCGAACTCGGCAAGCACGTTTCCGCCCTGGTAGACGACGATCTTGCCGATCTTCTGGCCGGCCTTCACCGGCGCCTTGACCGGCTCGTCGATGCGCAGCTCGTGGCGGATGTCTTTCATGTTCGCGCCCTTCTTCATCAGCACGCTGTACGGATGCTTCGCCGTCAGTTCAAGCTGCGGCACTTCCCCCTTGATGATCCGCACCGTGCCGATCGTGTCGCCTTCCTTGTAGATCGGAACGTTCGTGTACATGGCGAACGCATAGTCGAACATCTGGGACACTTCGGCGTTGCGCGTCTTCGTGTCCGGCTCGCCCATGACGACGGCGATCACGCGGAGGTTGTCGCGCTTGGCGGTCGCGCTGAGGCAGAACTTCGCCTCGCTCGTGTACCCCGTCTTGAGGCCGTCCGCGCCGGGATAGAACCGGACGAGCTTGTTCGTGTTGACGAGCCAGAACGGCTTGTCGGTGTCCTTGCGCAGGTAGTCCTGGTAGAGGCCGGTATATTTCGTGATTTCGGTGTGCTTCAGCAGCTCCCGCGACATGATCGCGATGTCGTACGCCGACGTGTAGTGGTTCTCGGCCGGCAGCCCGTTCACGTTGACGAAATGGGTGTTCTTCAGGCCGAGCTGCTGCGCCTTCTCGTTCATGAGGCGGACGAATTCCTGCTCGGTGCCCGCGATTTTCTCGGCGAGCGCGACCGAAGCGTCGTTGCCGGACGCGATCGCGACGCCCTTGAGCAGATCCTCGACCGTCATCTCTTCGCCCGCTTCGAGGAAAATTTGCGATCCGCCCATCGAGGCCGCGTACTCGCTTGTCGTCACGGTGTCCGTCAGCTTGATCCGCCCTTCGTCCAGCGCTTCCATGACGAGCAGCATCGTCATGATCTTCGTGATGCTCGCCGGCGGCAGACGGTCGTGGCTGTTCTTCTCGAAGATGATCGTGCCGCTGTCGGCGTCCATCAGAATGGCCGAGCGCGCGTTGGGCGCAAGCTTGACCGCACCGTCCTGCGCGGGCGCGCTCTTCGGCTTCTCTTCCGCGGCCGCCGCGGCGGGCAGCGCGATGAGCATGGATAACGCAAGCAGCAGTACGGGGCGTAATCTCCTCACCATCATGGTCCCTCCTATCTCTCGCCCGCCCGGACAGAAGAAGGCAGGCTTCTTCCTTCCAGTATCGCCCGCTGCGAGGAAAATTATTCCGCCGTTCCCGCCGCCAAGCGAAAAGAAGACCCCGCCTGGACGCAGACGGAGTCTGTGGGTGCGGAGTTATGACGCGTGAACCCCGCAATGCAATAACAGAAAAAATTTCCTCTAATTCGGGCGATTCGGCCTAAACGCGCGGAATAGACGCAAAAATTTCGTCTATTTTTTTGAAATCGCCCGAAAACGGCCGTTTCCCCGGGAATAGAGGAAGAAATTTCGTTTATTCCGGCCGGGAACCCGATTTTCGACAAAATAGAAGCAAAAGTTTCGCTTATTCAACTTGCGGCGAGGAGAAACTCGCCTGTGCGCCATTCTGACCGGGCGCGCGGTCTCATGCCTCCGTTCGCCGGACGCCGTCCGCCGTCACGACGGACAGGATGAGCGGCCGCGACGCCGTCGGTTCGCCGCCGAGCTCGAACGCCTCGGCCGCAAGCCGCAGCGCCTCGGCCTTGGCCGAGCCGCCGCCCGCGGCGTGCAGCTCCGCCAACGGCTCGCCGGCCTCCACCCGGTCGCCAAGCTTCACCGCGAGCACGACGCCGACCGCATGGTCGATCGGCGCGTCCTTCACCGCGCGCCCCGCGCCGAGCACCATCGCCGCAAGGCCGAGCTTCTCCGCGTCGATCCGGCGCACGTATCCGGCGCGCTCCGCCGCAAGCGGAATCCGGCGCGGCGCCGCGGGAAGACGGTCCGGCTCGTCCACGATCGCCGGATCGCCGCCCTGCGCGGCGACGAACGCCCGGAACTTCTCCAGCGCCTCGCCGGACGCGAGCTTCCGCTCAAGCAGCGGCACCGCCTCGTCCAGCGAAGCGGCCTTGCCGCCGAGCACCGCCATGTGCGCCGCCAGCGTCAGGCAGAGCCGCGTCAGATCCTCCGGCCCCTCCCCGCGCAGCGCGGCAATCGCCTCGCGGACCTCGAGGGCGTTGCCGATCGCCCGGCCCAGCGGCTGGTCCATGTCGCTGATCACGGCCGCGGTGTTGCGGCCGACGAGCCGGCCGATCGCGACCATCGCCTCCGCGAGCCGCTCCGCGTCCTCCAGCGTCTTCATGAACGCGCCGCCGCCCGTCTTCACGTCGAGCACGATCGCGTCGGCGCCGGAGGCGATCTTCTTGCTCATGACGGAGCTCGCGATGAGCGGGATCGATTCGACCGTCGCCGTCACATCGCGCAGCGCGTACAGCTTCTTGTCCGCCGGCGCCAGATCGCCGCTCTGGCCGGCGACGGCGAGCCCGATCTCGCGCACCTGGCGGAAGAACGCCTCGGGCGCGAGCTCCGTGCGGAAGCCCGGAATCGACTCCAGCTTGTCGATCGTGCCGCCGGTATGGCCGAGCCCGCGGCCCGACATCTTCGCCACCGGCACGCCCGCCGCCGCGGCGAGCGGCGCGACGACGAGCGTCGTCTTGTCGCCGACGCCGCCCGTGCTGTGCTTGTCCACCTTGATTCCCGGTATGTCCGAGAGATCCAGCTGCTCGCCCGACCGCGCCATCGCGAGCGTCAGCTCCGCCGTCTCCTCCGCGGTCATTCCCCGGAAGAGCACGGCCATGGCGAATGCGGACATCTGGTAATCCGGGACGTCGCCCCGGCAATATCCGTCAATCAGGAACGCGATTTCCGAAGCGGCCAGCTCCCCGCCGTCCCGCTTTTTCCGTATGATGTCGACCGCGCGCATGCCGCTCCCCCCTGATCGTCAACCTTTTCGTTTTCGCGGTGGTCTTTTCTGGAGCTGAACGAGCACGATCAATTCGTCCAGCGACTGGCTCAATGCGAGCACTTCCCGGTGCTGCATGTCGTTCCTCGCCCGGAACGCGGAGTTCATCTGGTGGCGCAACCGTTCGACCTGTCCCAACAACTGCTTGTCCATGATGTAGCGTTCGACTCTCCCTCTTTCGGATTCACGGGCCATTATACGACGAAACGGAGGGAGAAGCGTGTCGCACCCGGTCGAGTCGAACGGTGCATTTTCCCGGGCGGCCGGATGCTACAAACGGGGGATGACGCCCGTGACCAGAGCCAGAAAACGGGACTTCACCCGCTCGGTCGTCTCCATCACTTCTTCATGGGACAGCGGCTGGTCAAGGATCCCGGCGGCCATGTTGCTGATGCACGAGATGCCCAGCACTTCCAGTCCGGTATGGCGCGCGGCGATCACCTCCGCGACCGTCGACATGCCGACGGCGTCCGCGCCGAGAACGCGAAGCATGCGGATTTCCGCCGGTGTCTCGTACGATGGGCCCAGCAGGCCGGCGTAGACCCCTTCCCGCAGCGCCAGTCCCTGCTCCCGCGCCGTTTCGAGCGCGATCGCGCGCAGGCGGCGGCTGTACGCCTCCGACATGTCCGGGAACCGGGGTCCCAGCCCGGGGTCGTTCGGTCCGACCAGCGGATTGCGCCCGGTCAGGTTCAGATGGTCGGTGATCAGCATCAGGTCGCCCGGCTCGAACGACGTGTTGATGCCGCCCGCCGCGTTCGTCACGACGAGCGTCCGCGCGCCGAGCTCCTTCATGACGCGGACCGGGAACGCCGTCAGCTCCGGACCGTAGCCCTCGTACATGTGGAACCGTCCGCGCATGATGACGACCGTCCGCCCGGCCAGCCGGCCGATGACGAGCTCGCCCGCGTGCCCTTCGACCGTCGACAGCGGAAAATGCGGAATGTCTTCATAGGGGATGACGGCGGCGTCTTCGACATGGTCGGCAAGCACGCCGAGGCCGGAGCCGAGAATCAGCGCGATCTCCGGCTCAAGCGACGTCTTCCCGCGGATGAACGCGGCGGCTTCGCGAATCTGTGCAGCCGTAAGCGTCATGGTTTCAACCTCCCGTTATCGTTGTGAAAAAGCGCCCGCCGAACGCCGACGATCCCGCCTCTAGGCGAGGCCGAGATCGGCGAGGAGGCTCGTCCCGTGCGGCGGCCGCGTCACGCCGAAGAGCTCGGCGATCGTCGCGGCCAGATCCGCGAACGTCGGGCGCGTGCCGAGCGGCCGGCCGCCGAGGCGCGGGTTGTAGATGATGAGCGGCACGTATTCCCGCGTATGGTCGGTGCCATGATGAATCGGGTCGTTGCCGTGATCGGCCGTGATGACGAGCAGGGCGTCGTCGCCGGTCCGCGCCTTCAGCTCCGGCACCGCCCGGTCGAACGTTTCGAGCGCCCGCGCGTAACCTTGCGGATCGCGCCGGTGGCCGTACAGCGAGTCGAAGTCGACGAGGTTCGTGAAGACGACGCCCCGCATCGGCTTCTCCATCAGCTCCAGCGTCCGGGCGACGCCGTCGTCGTTGCTCTTCGTCGGCCAGGCGGCCGTGATGCCTTCGCCGCTGAAAATGTCGTTGATCTTGCCCACCGCCCACACGTCGTATCCGGCGTCCTTCAGCGCGTTCAGCACCGTCGGCTGCGGCGGCTTCACCGCGTAGTCGTGCCGGTTCGGCGTGCGCGTGAACGCGCCGGGCTTGCCGACGTAAGGCCGCGCGATGACGCGGCCGACCGCGTACGGCTCGCGCAGCGTCAGCTCGCGCGCGATCTCGCAGGCCCGGTACAGCTCGTCCAGCGGAATGATCTCCTCGTGCGCCGCGATCTGGAAGACGCTGTCGGCGGACGTGTAGACGATCCACGCGCCGGTCCGCATCTGCTCTTCGCCGAGCTCTTCAATGATCGCGGTGCCGCTCGCCGGCTTGTTGCCGATGACCGGGCGGCCGGTCCGCCTCTCGAACTCGCGGATCAGCTCTTCGGGGAATCCGTCCGGGAACGTGCGGAACGGAACGGGAATGTGCAGGCCGGCCAGCTCCCAGTGGCCGGTCATCGTATCCTTGCCCGCCGATGTCTCGGCCATCTTGCCGTACGCCGCCTCCGGCGACGGATGCGGCGCCCAGCCGACGATCGGCGCGATGTTGGCGAGGCCGAGCCGGCGCAGCTCCGGCAGGTCGAAGCCCGGCACCGTCTCCGCGATATGGCCGAGCGTATGGGCGCCCGCGTCTCCGAACGCCGGCGCGTCGGGCAGCTCGCCGATGCCGACGCTGTCCAGCACGATCCACGTCACTCTGGTAATGTTCACGGTCAGCGACACCTCTTGTCCGATGTTGTTGATGGGTCTTGCGTCAATCAGCGCGCCCGCGGATGGGACGATTCGTAGACCGACCGCAGGCTCGGTCTTGCGAGCTGCGCGTACGCCCTCGTCGCGGCGATGTCCTTGTGGCCGAGCATCTCCTGCACGGCGCGCAGGTCCGCGCCGCCCGCGACGAGATGCGCGGCGAAGGCGTGGCGCAGCGTGTGCGGGCTGACGTCGCCCAGCCCGGCCGCTTCGGCGTGCTTCTTCAGCAGCTTCCAGAACCCCTGCCGCGTCAGCCGTTCGCCGCGCCGGCTCAGGAACAGCGCGGTCTCCGGCTTGTCCGGCCGGACGAGACGCGGCCGGCCTTCGGCAAGGTACCGCGCGACCGCCTCCGCGGCCGCCTTGCCGAGCGGGACGAACCGCTCCCGTCCGTCCGCGCCGGCGCAGCGGACATACCCGAGCGACGGGCTCACATCCTCCACGTCCAGCCCGATCAGCTCGCCCGCGCGCAGGCCGGCCGCGTACAAGAGCTCCAGCATCGCCCGGTCGCGCAGGCCGGACGGATCGGAATCGTCCGGCGACTCGAGCAGGCGCACCGTCTCTTCTTCGCTCAGGATGCGCGGGGACTTGCGCTCCGGACGCGGCGGCGGAACGTGGGCCGCCGGATCCGCCGAGATCGCCTTCAGATCGGCGGCGAGCCAGCGGAAGAACGCGCGGATGCTCGACGCGGCGCGGGCGACGCTCGCGGGCGCCCGGCCCGCCGCCTTGAGCCGGGCCAGATACGCCGCGATATGGCGCGGCTCCACCTGCGCGGCGTCCACGACGCCCTGCTCCCGCATCGCGGCCGCGAACGCCCGCAGATCGCGGCCGTACGACTCCGCCGTCGAGCGGGCGATGCCGCGCGATCCCGCGCGGTCCGCGAGAAACCGCGCCGGCAGATCCGCAAGATCGGGCATGTCCGAACACCTTCCTTCCCGGGAAAATTCGCTCTCTCAATCCCCGGCCAGATAGAACATGCGCAGCCGGTCCAGGACCGCCGATCCGTCGCGACCGTCCGGTCCGTTCACGATCGCCTCGACCGCCCGTCCCCGCGGGACGGCGCGCGCGTCCGGCAGCCGCAGCCAATCGGCCGTCAGCCGCAGCGCCTCCGCGATCGCGAGCGTCAAGAGCAGGAACAGCGCGGCGAACAGAAGGCCGCGCAACACGCGGCGCAGCGAGATCACCATGTCCGGATCACCTCCGTGCTGCTACCACTCTATGTGCGGGGGCGGCGCGGCAGTACCGGACGAGGAGGATCGTCCCGAATCCCGCGGTTCCTTTTTTCCCGCCGATGCAAAAAACTCCCGAACGGCCCGCTGGGGTCCCCGTCCGGGAGCTTGGCGCTGCGGTCTATTCGTCGGATTCTCGGGATTCGCGGCAGCGGCGGCAGATCCCCTGGAAGTCGAGGCGATGGTCGATGACCTGGAAGCCGTATTCCTGTTCCAGCCGCTCCTCGAGCGGAATGAGCCAGTCTTCCATGATCTCCTCCATCGAGCCGCACTGCACGCAGATCAGATGGTGGTGATGGTGCTTGCTGCTGTCCGTGCGCAGGTCGTAGCGCGCGACGCCGTCGCCGAAGTTCAGCTTCTCCACGACGTGCAGCTCGCTGAGCAGCTCGAGCGTCCGGTACACGGTGGCCAGACCGATCTCCGGCGCGATCTCCTTCACGAGCATGAAGACGTCTTCCGCGCTGAGATGGTCTTCCTCGTTCTCGAGCAGCACGCGAACGGTCGCCTCCCGCTGCGGGGTCAGCTTGTAGCCCTGCGATTGGAGCTGCTGTTTGATTTTCTCGATCCGGGCTTCCATGCGCTCCCCTCCGCGATTCGACAACCTGCGTCACTGCGAATTTACAATCATTATCATTATAGAAGGAGGTTCGAACGAAAGTCAAACGTTGCGCCCGTCCCGGACGCGTTCAGGAGCCGATCAGCGGCGCCGCCCAGCCGATCAGCTTCGGCGCGGTCCAGGCCTCGAAGAGCGCTCCGCCCGCGCCGGCGGCCAGCATGGCGAGCGAGAACGACGTATGGGCGATCAGCGGCTCGCGCAGGCTACCGGACGGGTGCAGGAGCCGGTGCCGGAAGACGTGCAGCGCGAAGGCGACGGACGAGACGCTGGCCATAAGCAGCGCGGGCAGCGCCAGCAGGTTGCCCGGAACCATCGCCGCAAGCGCCAGCAGCATGCCCTTCCAGCCGTACGTCTCGACGAGCACGCCGAGGCTGAATCCGATCAGCATCCCCTTGAGAAAATCGATCGCGAGCACGAAAGGCGCACCGACCACCGTCACGCCGAGCAGCCAGACCGCCAGCAGCCATTTCGCCTGGAGCAGCGCCCGGTCGCGCATCAAGTCTCCCGTGTCCGCGAGCCGGCCGGCTTCGGCCGTCAGCGCGTACCGCTCGAGGTCGGACGCAAGGTTGTCCCGCTGGTCGAGCGTCAGCGTCCGGCTCGCCAGCACGCCGGTCGCGATGCCCGCCAGCGTGAGCACCGCGATGAAGATGAGCAGCGTCTGCCGGACCGACGCCGCGCCGAAAACTTGTCCTTCGCGCATATCCATCCACCGCCCCGTTCATCCGGCATGATGAACCATTGTATGCCCGGAAGGCGGCGGGTATGCCGGGGCGGGGACGGATGCGGAGCGACAGAGGCCGGTCGTGCAGTCGGACGATCAGGCTGTCGGCGTCCGGCCGGTCGGATGATCGGGCGGTCTGCCTGTCGTAGCTCAGCTTGTCGGGCCGTCAGTCTGTCGGCGCTCAGCTTGTCGGGCCGTCAGCCAGACGGACGATCGGGCGTTCAGCCGGTCGGCGCTCAGCTTGTCGGGCGTTCAGCCGGTCGGACGATCGGGCGGTCTGCCTGTCGGCGTCCGGCTTGTCGGGCTATCAGCCTGTCGGCGCTCAACCGTCCGGACGGTCAGCCGGACAGCGCCCTGCCGTAGCGGCCGCCGCCTCCGGCCCTGAGGGCGAGCCGCCCTTCCCGGGCGGCGAGGATCAGCGCGGCCGTCTTCTCGCCGGCCGTCTCGGCCAGCGCTTCGGGCGGCGCTTCGTGCAGCACGCCCATCTCCGTGCCGAAGCGGTCCAGCAGCCGTTCGAGCAGCTTCGGGCCGACGCCCGGGATGAATTCGAGCGGCACCTGGCAGACGTAAGGCGGCCTGCCGGACACGCGCGGCTCGTCCCGCCCGCCGAGCCGGCCGAGGGCGCGCACCCGGCCGGACACGCCGCGGATCAACCGGGCCGATCCGCAGAGCGGGCAGCGCGCCGGGAACTCCGCGGCGGCCGCGGGATCGTCTTCTTCGTCCCATGTCGTCCCGCAGCCCGCGCAGTGCGTCCGGTGGTACTTGCCGAGGCGCGGGTCCAGGCCGTAGTTCGCCGCGATATGGCGCCCGTCTTCGCCGCGCAGCGCCTTGCGCAGCTCGTCGAACGACGGTTCGGCAAGCATGATCGCGTTGTATTCGCGGCCGATGCGCGCGAGCGAATGCGCGTCCGAATTGGTGAGGAAGGCGTAGCGGTCCAGCTCGGGAACGAGGCCGGCCATCGCCGTGTCCGCGCTCAGGCCGAGCTCGACCGCGTCGACCAGGTCGGGGTCGAGCGCGTCGGCCAGCCGGTCCGCGCAGCTGCCGTACAGGCTGCGATGCGGCGTGAAGATGTGGGCCGGGATGAACAGCCCGCCCCGCGCGGCCGCCTCGCGCTGCAGCTCGCGGCCGCCGGCGCGGACGCGCTGCGAGCTCAGCGCGACGTTCGTCATCCGCTTCGCCAGCCAATCGGTGAACGAACGCATCGCCTCGAAATCGCGCAGGAAGACGAGGTGGTGCGCCGGGCCGCGGCCGGGCTCCTTCACCTCGATCTCCGCGCCGAGGAGGATCGTCACGTCCCGATAGCGGATGCCGCCGCCGGGCGCTTCCTCCATCTCGCCCCGGTCGAGCAGTTCCGCGATGTCGCGCTGCACGCCGGGCGAATGGGCGTCGATGACGCCGAGCAGCCGGATTCCCTTGCGGCGGGACGCCTCGTGGGCGATGTTCCGGAATGTGAGCGCCCGGCTTGCGCTGATCTTCACCGGCTCGCCGCGGCCGGTGGAGCCGATGTGCAGGTGAAGATCGGCGAACACGCGGCGCAGGCCCCCGCCGGTTTCGGGCGATGGAACGGGCAACATGCCGTCCACGTCAGAAGGACCCGGTGAGCCGTAGCAGCCGCCACGCCTGCACCGCGATGATCGTTTTCGCGTCTCCGATCCGGCCTTCGCGGATGTATTGCTCGGCCTGTTCGTAGGTGATCATGTCCACGTTCAGATATTCGTCCTCGTCCGGCGCGCGGCTGCCGGGCGAAAGCCCGTGCGCCGCGTACAGGAACAGCTTCTCGTCGGCGAAGCCGGGCGAGGTGTAGAAGCTGTAAAGCGGCTCGAGCCGCTCGGCCCGCCAGCCGGTCTCCTCCTCGAGTTCGCGCCGCGCCGTCTCCATCGGATCTTCGCCCGGCTCGAGCTTGCCCGCCGGGATCTCGACCTGCATCTTGCCGAGCGGCTTGCGGTATTGCTCGACGACGATCAGCCGGTCGTCGTGAATCGCGAGCACCGCGGCCGCGCCCGGATGCCGGACGATCTCGCGGGTCGACGTCTTGCCGTCCGGCAGCTCGACCGTGTCCACCTGCAGGCTGATCATCCTGCCGCGGAAAATCGGCTCCGTGCGGATGGTCCGCTCGGGCTCCCGCATGGTCTTCTCTCCGCTCCTGTCGTTCATGTCCAATCGCTCCCCGATGTGTGATATCCCGACCGGTCCGCGCATAGGATGGGACATGCCCATCCCAAATCATCGGAGGTCGGTCCGTATGAAACAATACAACGATCCGAACGGCATCCGCCTCGTCGGCAAGGCGTGGGAAATTCGCCACCGGCTGCGCCAGCTGTCGGGAGGGCGGAAGAAGCTGGCCGACTACGTCCGCCGGCCCGGCGGCGGAAATGGCGCGAAGTAACGGTACCCGCTTGCCCGCCCGGCGGCCGGAACGACGCGAAGCGACGGTTCTCGCCCGCACGTCCGGCAGCCGGAGCGGCGCGAAACGACGGTTCTCGCCCGCACGTCCGGCGGCCGAAACGGCGCGAAGCGACGGTTCTCGTCCGCCCGTCCGGCGCCCGCCTTATCGCCGGGCCTCGAACAGGACGAGCGCGGCCGGCGGCGAAGTCGGCTGATCGCTGCCGCCCTTTGGCTCGGCGCTGAGCGAGATCGTCTGCGCGTCCGGCAGCAGCATCGAGCGGATGTGCAGATGGGCGATGCCGTTGAAATGCTTCAGCACGCCGAGGCTGTCCGCATGCGCCCCGCGCACCGCCCACGCCTGATAGTCGACCAGATCCGTGTCGGGCAGTCCGTTCAGATAGAGCAGCGCCTCGCGCGCGTCGCCGCTCAGCCAGATGTAGCCTTCGCCCGACGTCCCGAGGACGTGGACGACACGGAACTGCGTCGTGTCCGGCGCGGACAGCATATTGCCCGCTTCCGGCTCGCGCTGCATCAGATATTCGCCCGGCGATTCGTGCCGCGCGGTTTGCGCGGAAGCGCCGAACAGCCCGTCTCCGGGCCAGGCGCGATGGATGAGGCCGGCGACCAGCAGCAAGACGGCCGCCGCGCCGAGCGCCGCCTTCGCCGGACCGCGCAGCCTGCGGCGCAGGCCGGTCGCGCGGACCGCCCGCCTGAGCGACAGCCGGCGCCGCTCCGGCAGCGGAGGCGCGGTCGCGGCGTTCCAGGGCTCTCCGTCCCGCGTCAGGCGCAGCCACTCCGCCCTCCGACCGGCGCACGCGCCGCACAGCGCGGCGTGCGCCTCCATGCCGGCCGCCTCCCGCGGGTCCAGCAATCCGAGGGCGAAGTCCGCCCATTCGCGGTCCGAATAGCCGAACGCGCAGCGGTTCCGCCCGATGACGCCGTCATTTCGCGTCATGCCGCTTCCCTCCTTCCCCGCCGAGCCAGCCGCGCACCGCCATCTGCTTGCGCAGGTTGGCGATGCCGCCGCGTATCCACGATTTCACGGTGCCGAGGGGCACGTTCCATTCGTCCGCCATTTCCCGCTGCGTTTTGTCCCGGTAATAGGCGGTGACCAGCGCGCGCCGCTGCCGGCTCGGCAGCGCGGCGAACGCTTCCCGGACGGCCGCCTGGGCAAGCCGCAGGACGACCACGTCCTCCGGCGCGGCCGCCGCGGTCTCCAGGTTCGCGAGTCCCGCCTCCTGCGGCACGGCGCGCCGCGCCCGACGCAGCCGGTCCAGCCCGCGGCTGCGCGTCAGGACGGCCAGCCAGCTCTCGATCGACCCCCGCGTGCGGTCGAAGTGTTTTCCGGTCCGCAGCACTTCGAGGAACACATCATGGCACAGATCTTCCGCTTCCATCCGGTCTTCCATGACCCGGAGGGCGATATGCATGACAAGCGGCGCGTACCGCTCATAGAACCGGTCGAACGCCTCGACGGAGCCGGCGCACATGGCCTCCAGCACCGCCACCATGTCCTCTCCCCGTCTGTCCAATCCGCTATCCTCCCCGCCGACAGCATTTTCTCCTTGTTATTTTAGCAAAAGCGAGGATTGGCCGGAAGTTTCGACGGACTTTGAAAAAAACGGTCTTCCATTAATCCGCTCCGGCCGCTCGTTCGTAATGTAAGCGGAATTGCAAATTTATCTTGTCAGAAGGGGGATTGGAAGCATGCTTGCCGCATGCCGCAACATCTGGATCAAGCTGGGGCTTGCCGCCCTGATCGCGGCCGGAGCGGCCGCCGCATCCACGGTCCCGGCCGAAGCCGCGGAAACGTTCGAACTGTACACCACCTATGTCAATCTGGCCGCGCCGCCCGGCGAGTCGATCACGTACTCGGTCGAAGCGATCAACCGCGGCGAGTCGACGCAAGTGTTTCCGATTGCGCTGGAGACGAACGGCAACAAATGGGAGTACAAAATAACGTCCGGCGGCCGCACGGTCCGCGAAATCGCCGTAAAGCCGGACGATTCGGAGACGTTCAACGTCCAGATCGATGTGCCGCTTGAAGTGAACAGGGGCGAATACCGGTTCACGGTCGTCGCCGGCAATCTGGCCCGGCTGCCGCTCGTCATCAACGTGACCGAGCAGGGCACCTACGCTTCGGAGTGGACGGCCGAACAGGCGAACATGGAAGGCTATGCGGACGACACCTTCACGTTCTCGACCGAGCTTCACAACCGGACGGCCGAAGAGCAGACGTACGCGCTGGCCGCGGCGGTGCAGCCGGGCTGGGACGCCCGCTTCTCGGTCAGCGGCGACAGCGTCCGCTCCGTGACGGTGGAGCCGAACGCGAAGAAGACGATTACGGTGCAGATCATTCCGCCGCAGTCGGTCGAAGCCGGCACGTACCAGATTCCGATCGCGGCGACGAACAATTCGACGCAGGCCGAAACGACGCTCGAGGTCGTCATCACCGGCACGTACGGCATCGACCTGACGACGGCCGACCAGCGGCTGAACGCGAAAGTGAAGGCCGGCGGCGAGCGCAAGATCGATCTGGTCGTCAAGAACACCGGCACGGCGAAGCTCGAAGACGTCAGCCTCTCGTCGAACTCGCCCGTCGATTGGGAAGTCTCGTTCGAGCCGTCCAAGATCACGTCCATCGAGCCGGGTCAAACGGCTACCGTGCAGGCGACGATCAAATCGACCGACAAAGCGCTTGCCGGCGACTATGAGGTGGACATCACCGCCCGCTCGGCGCAGAAGTCGGACACGATCGCGCTGCGCGTCGCGGTGCAATCGTCCGTGCTGTGGGGCTGGATCGGCATTCTGATCGTCATCGCCGTTGCGGGAGGCGTCTACTACCTGTATCGCAAATACGGGAGGCGGTAACCTTGGACGTGCGCAGCGGAGAACGTGAGCCGGTCATCGAACTGAGAGGGCTCACGAAGATGTACGGCGAGCACGCGGCGGTGAACCGTCTCGACCTGACGATCGGCCGCGGCGAAGTGTTCGGCCTGCTCGGGCCGAACGGCGCCGGCAAGACGACGACGATTCTGATGTTGCTCGGGCTGACCGAACCGACCTCCGGATCGGCCCGCGTGCTCGGCCTCGATCCGACCCGCAGCCCGCTGCAGATCAAGCGCCGCGTCGGCTACATGCCGGACGACATCGGCTTCTATGAAGACCGGACCGCCATCGACAACCTCATCTATACGGCGAGGCTGAACCGGATCCCGCCGGCCGAAGCCGAAGCCCGCGCGCGCGAGCTGCTCGGGCGCGTCGGGCTCGCTGACGCCGCGGACAAGAGGGTCGGCGCCTTCTCGCGCGGGATGCGCCAGCGGCTCGGCCTCGCCGATGTGCTGATCAAGAAGCCCGAGATCATCATTCTCGACGAGCCGACGCTCGGCATCGACCCGGAAGGGGTGCGCGAGCTGCTGGAGCTGATCACGCGGCTCAGCCGGGAGGAGCGGATTACGGTGCTGCTCTCGTCCCACCATCTGCATCAGGTGCAGCAGGTGTGCGACCGGGTCGGCCTGTTCGTCAAAGGACGGCTGATCGCCTGCGGCGACATCGAGTCGCTGTCGAAGCAGCTTGACGAAGAAGGCACGGTTACGGTCGAGCTCGAACTTGAAGTCTGGCCCGACGCGCTGGACGAGAAGCTCGCCGGCATCGAGGGCGTCGTATCCGTGAGGCGCGGCGAAGGCGGCAAGGCTTCCGTCATCTGCAGCACGGATTTGACCGCCGACATCGCGCAGACGGCCGTCGAAGCCGGCGGGCGGCTGGTCGCCGTCAGCCGCCGGAAATACGGACTCGACGACATCTATCACCGCTATTTCGAAGGAGGGGAAGCCCATGGCGCTTGAAGGCAAATCGCTCCTCGGACGCCTCGCGCGCCGCGGGAGCGGCGCGGAAGCAGCCGGCGCCGGGCGGACGCGGGATGACGCGATCTCTCCTTTCTGGGTCATCGTGCAGAAAGATTTCGGCGACCACATCCGGAGCTGGCGGTTCACGATCCTGCTCGCGATCATCTTCCTGGCGTGCATCGGCTCGATCTATTCCGCCGTGTCCGCGATCCGGGGCGGCGCCCTGAACGACAATCTGGATTTCCTGTTCCTGCAGATGTTCACGATCTCGGACGGAACGCTGCCGAACTTCGTCACGTTCGTCACGTTCCTCGGGCCCCTGATGGGGATCGCCCTGGGCTTTGACGCCGTCAACTCGGAGCGGAACCGCGGCACGCTCAGCCGGCTCATGTCGCAGCCGATCTATCGCGACGACTTCATCCTCGCGAAATTCACGGCCTCCCTGCTGCTCGTGACGGTGGTCATCTTCGCGCTCGGGCTGCTCGTCATGGGGCTCGGCCTGTACACGATCGGCTACCCGCCGACGCCGGAGGAGTTCTGGCGCGTGTTCTTCTTCCTCGTGCTCGCGGTGTTCTACGTCGGATTCTGGCTGAACCTGTCCATCCTGTTCTCGATCCGGTTCCGCCAGGCCGCGACGTCCGCGCTGTCGAGCATCGCGCTCTGGATCTTCTTCACCGTCTTCTACGGTCTGATCCTGAACCTGATCGCGCGCGCGATCGCGCCTTCGTCGGACGCCGCGGTGCAGCGCATCATCGACTATCAGGAGACGATGCTCTGGCTGAACCGGATCTCGCCGGCCGAGCTGTTCTCCGAGGCGACGACGACGCTGCTGACGCCGAACGTCCGGACGCTCGGTCCGCTCACGCTCGAACAGATCTACCTCGCGATCTCGAGCCCGCTGCCGCTCGGCCAGAGCCTGCTGCTCATCTGGCCGCACTTCACCGGGCTCATCGCCGCGACGGTCATCTGCTTCGGCATCTCGTACGTCATGTTCATGCGCCAGGAGATCCGCTCGCGCTCGTAACGGGCGAATCGATGCGAATCAATCGAGTAGGAGGGGGCGGCTAGCCCCCGACCTCTCACACCACCGTACATGCGGGTCCGCATACGGCGGTTCCGTAAGGTTAACAAAGTTCCAGTTAACGAGAAAGCAGACTTTTCAGCCCTTTCGCTTCCCAGTAGGAAGTCGGAAGGGCATTGTTTGTGTTACGGGACATTTCCCAC